>Ga0181528_10000848_pt1 | contig 19914 bp, 14 predicted proteins | sample PEATcosm2014_Bin_47_FD_119742 | JGI IMG/M metagenome (GOLD analysis project Ga0181528, IMG submission 119742) | Peatland microbial communities from MTU Mesocosm Facility, Houghton, MI, USA - PEATcosm2014_Bin10_10_metaG | ecosystem: Environmental > Terrestrial > Soil > Wetlands > Peat | place...
ACCGGCCTTTTTCAACGGAGGTGCCTGGCCCTGGGTCGATGGTACGAACGCCGCCAACCCGCTTCCCGGCACCTTACCGGCTCGCACACGTTTTGATGCTGGAACGCCGAACACCGTGCCCACGCTCAACGCCGGAGGCTCCGGCAGCTAGTCAAATGAAATATCGGCTAGGCCGGCTCCATAGTGACCGGCCCGCCTGCTTTATTTCCCCGCACTTGGGAGGACATGGCAGGAGTAAAACAGGTGCAGTCGCTCACTGCGGGTTTTGTGCAAAATACCCACTCTTGACGCATATTTGAAAGAGTCAAGGGTGGGAGGATTGGTCCTGGACTGACCACTGAGAAAGGGGACGCCAAGTGTCCTATTCTTTTTTGAACCTTCAGTCCTTTCGCTCCCTTCGCAACCTTTTTCCGCCGTTCCCTGTCTAACTCCTCAGGAACGATGCAGAAACCAGCCCGCAATCCCGATCTCTTGTTGCTCGCAACGCTTCTTGCCGCTCTGATCGCGTCAGTTCCAGCCACCCGCGCCCAGTCCGCCAGCTTTCTCATCTCGCAGCACGGCAAGCCGGTGGGCACGGCCAGCTACAACATCACCGCATCCGCAGACGGCTACGACTCCACAGCGCTCGTCCACGTCAATATGCAGGGCCTGAACTATGCCATCTCTGAAGCTGCGCGCCTCTCTGCCGCCAGACAGTTGCGCCACGTGGAATTGAGCGCCATCGTCAACGGTTCGGCCGTCCAAGTCACCGCTGCGCCTGAAGATGCGGCTGGAGCAGCCCCAACCCTGCGGCTCTCGATCTCCGCCAACGGCCACGCCAACAGCACCCATCTGGCGCCGCACGCAGCCTCCGTCTTCCTGCCCGACTTCGATCCCGGCGCGCTGGAGATGCTGCTCTCATTGGCAGCCCTCAACAACAACCGCGATCTCTGGGCCATTATCCCCAAGCAGGCCGGCTCCGTAGTCCCCATCCAGTTAGCCACCTATGCCGACCAGCAAGGCACCCTCGACGGCAAACCCATCGTCGTTCATCATCTTGTTGCCACCATAGCCGGCTCGGAAACCGATCTCTTCTCCAGCCCGCAGAACCATCTCTTGCAGGCCGAGTTCCCTGCGCAGGGCTTTGCTCTGGTTCGCAAGGCCTTTGTTCTCACTCCGCCAGTCAAACCCGCCGCGCCGCCCGTGGAGTACAGCCCGCCAGCGTCACAGTAATGCGCTAAAGTGCACACCCCGCAGCCACACCCGAAGACCACGCCCACTGGAAGTTGAAGCCACCCAGTTGCCCGGTCACGTCCACCACCTCGCCGATAAAAAACAAGCCGGAAACCTGCCGTGCCTCCATGGTGTGCGCCTTCAATTCCCCTGTATCCACACCGCCGGCCGTCACTTCGGCCTTCTCAAAACCCTCCGTCCCCACTGGATGCAACTCCCAGCAGCGCAGCCGCCGCTCGCACTCCTCCAGCGCCGCATTCGACCAGCCCTGTGGAGCGCCAGCCTCCGCCAGATAATCCGCCATCCGCTGCGGCAGAACCTCACGCAAAGCCTGCCTCACCGCCGTCAAATCCCGCCGCGCTCCAGGCTTCATCAAGCTCTCCAAGATTCCCGCCTGGGCGGCAAGCCCAAAATCCAACACCAGCGCCGCCCCTGGCCGCCAATACGACGAAGCCTGCAAGACCGCCGGCCCGCTCACGCCGCGATGCGTCACCAGCATCTTTTCCCGGAAGCGCACTGGCCTTGATTCTCTGCGAAGTTGGAGCTTCTCTTTGGATTTGGAATCAGCCTGCTCTGCCCAGGCCACAACCTCCGCCGACACTCCGGCCAGCTTCGTCCATCCGGCCTCATCGCCGCCCAGCAGCAGCGGAACCAGCGCAGGCCGCGGCTCGATCACCTTCAGCCCGAAGTGCCGCGCCAGATCATAGCCCAGCCCCGTCGCTCCTAGCTTGGGTATCGACAGCCCGCCCGTGGCGACGACCACGGCATCGGTGCTGAATTCGCCCACCGATGAGATCACTTGAAAGCCGCCGCTTGCCGTCCGTTCAACTTTGATCCCGTGCGCGTTCAGCACCACTTCCACGCCGCCAAGCTCGCACTCGGCCAACAGAAGATCGAGAATCGCGCGCGCCGAGCCGTCACAAAAAAGCTGGCCCAGCGTCTTCTCATGCCAGGGAATTCCATACCGGTCGACAAGCTCGATAAAATGACGCGGCAGATAGAGCGCCAGCGCCGACTTGGCAAAGTGAGGATTTGCAGAGAGAAAATTCCGCGGCTCGCAGTGCAGATTTGTAAAGTTGCAGCGTCCGCCGCCGGAGATGAGAATCTTGCGCCCTGGCTGACCATTGTGTTCGAGCAGCGCAACCCGCCGCCCCCGCCGGCCTGCCGTTGCCGCGCAGATCAGCCCAGCCGCACCCGCGCCCAACACAATTGCATCGAAGTGGCGCGGCTCGGCTGGCATAGGCTCTTACTCAGAATAGCCGCACCAGCGCGGATACATCCGGCCTGCCCCAGCTTCTTTGAATGAAATGTAAATGGGAGATTGAGCGATGGGCGAACCAACTGTGCGATCGACATGGGAACGGAATCCCAAATCTCGATCTTGACCTGGGATTCCGAATGCCGGCCGCGAATGCAGAAACGCTACCGGCTGAAGACCACGTACTTGCGTCCGAAGTAGAGGCGGAAGCCGCCCGCAGGATCGGCGATGAATTGCAAAGGCAGGGGCCGCTTGAGTCCGGCATCGTCCCCGGAGCTTACCGTGAGCGCGTCGTGCCCGCCAACGTCGGTGATTACGAACTGCTCCCCGACGAATCCCGCGCCATAGACGCCCGCCGGCAGGCTCTCGCCGCCTACTTTGAGGGGAACTTCGGCGATGAAGTAGGCCTGATACTTGGCCTGCACGCCGGTCGAATAGCCGCTGGTATCCACCAAAGCCGCCAGAACGTAATAGCCGTCAGTAAACTTCACGCCGGCCGCATTGCGCAACTGCGTGGGCGCCGACTGGCCGTGGTAGAAAACAGTCGCCGGAACCAGCTTCTGCACCTCCGCTGCTTTCAGCACAGTCCCGCTCGTCTGCGCCATCATGCATCCTGGCGCCAGCATTGCCACTGCGACGATCCCGGCTGCCGCCGTCTTCCAAAATCCATTCAATTGCATTCTGAAACCTCCTTGTTGCCGCTGTGCCGGAGTATACCGCACCCTCCCGCACCAGGACATCGGCCTAATTCTCGGTCGAGAGTACATCGTAGTAGTAGTTGATCGACACGTGCTTCACCGGTGTTGGCAGCTTTGACAGCGGAATGGTCCGCTCCATCGTCGTCGAGCCGGTGATCGGAATCGTACCCAGGCGCGCGACCTTCCCATCGGTAAACTCCAGATAGATCGGCACCAGCATCTTGAAGCCGGCAGGAACCCCGGATTGCTCCAGCGAAAAATGCAAGGTCGTCATATCGCCGTTCTGTGTCACCTGTCCTAAAAAGTGATAAGCGGGCAGATCCATGCCGTACACATACTCGTTGAAGAACCAATCCATCTTGTGATTGCCGTCCAGGTCCATCGATGGACTCATATGCTTCTCCACGATGGCTTTGAAGTCCTCCGTGGTCGCCGCTTGCATCCGGTAGGTATTCAAAAAATCCTGCATCGTCGCCTTGAAGCGGTCGTCCCCGTCCTTGGGCGTCCACATCATCATCCGGATCATGTGCAGAATATACGACCCCTTGGGATACACCAGATTCTGGTAGATATTCCATCCCGTTTTCGGCGAACTCAGCCGGATGCCCATCGTAACCGGACCGACATCGATGGGACGGAAGCCTTCCGCATTCTTCTCGGTGAGCAGCTTTCGTTGCTGCTTCCAGAATTCGAAATACTGATCCATCTGATGCGTTCCCTGCAGGTAGATGGTGGCTGAAGTGTTCGCAAAACCCTCGCTCATCCATTGGTCGCGATAACTCCGAAAACCTACCGTCTGCCCCCACCACTGGTGCGCCACTTCATGGGGCGTCACAACCTTCCAATACACATCGTAGTTACTGCTGCCGAGAAGAAAGTGCCGCTGCGTATCGTCAAAAAATCCGCAAATGGGCAGGTAAACCAGCATCGGCCAGCTTTGGCCGTAATTGCAGGCCGACTGCTGCGTCAAGGTGATATGCGTAAAGGAGAGCGGACCAAAGTAATTGGTGTAGATCTGCGCAGCCGCCTCGCCCTGGCTCAGTTCGCTGGTCAGCATCGGTGTGGTGTTCAGCGTTCCCAGTCCATGATTCGAGAATCGTGCAACATAATCCGGCGGCAGATTGTTGGCATAGGCATCCACGGTAAGATCGCCGCCCGACGGATTGCTGAACTTCGCTTCCTTGTTCATGAAATCGCCCACCGTGAAGCCCACCACCGCCAGCGGCACCTCAGTCTTCCACTCCGAGGTGGTGATGCCACCATCGGTGCTTTCGCTTACCTTGGTTCCGGTGGCAATCAACTGCAACCCCTTGGGCACATGAAAGAACATATGGTAGTTGGCGTAGCTGCCCAGGCCCTGGCTGGCGTTGGGATACCAGTCTTCACGGGCGACCGGATAATAATTCTGTCCGCCTTCGTTGATGACCACATCCTTGCCGCCATAGGTGATCTTCAGCGTCGCGCTCTCGCCCTTCTTGAGCGTATGGGCCAGCACCACGCCAAAATCCGGATCGTCCTCCTTCTTCTCCTGCACAAAATCCAGCGCTTCGCCCTTGCCGGTCTCCACCTTGCTTACGCGCAAGGTGGGATAAAGATCGAGCGGCACGACGGCCACGCCATCCTGCTCAGCCTGAATCTCTACCCGGGCGATGCTGGAAAGGAATCCGCTCTTCTCGATGGAGGTGTCCAGCTCTTCGTTCAGGATTCTATAGGCCGCATTGTGCTCGTCGCCGCTGGCCGTTCCATTGGCATACTCGGCGGCGCGGTGAAAGGCGAGAAGATAAGTATTTCCCCACTCGCCCCGGCTCATCAGCAGGACCTCTTCCGGCTCAATCCCCCCTACTCCATTCGCATCGAAGTTGAAAAACAGATGCGCGAACTTCTTGCCGTGAATCGCGGCCAGAAAGTAGCCGCCAGGAGCAGGACTCAGCGCATCCTGCAAGAGGCGCAGATCGAGATTCATGTGCAGTTGATGGCGCGCATAATCATGCAGTTCCTCAGCTTCCTTGCCGTAAGCCGAGTCGGGGGAGCCTTTGCCCGCCGAGCCTTTGCGCAGCTCCGCCGCCGTTTCGTCGGTAAAGCGCAGCACCAGCTTGTCGAAATCCTCATCGAACTCCTCGGTGTGATTGAGGATCGAGAGGTTATGCCGCTCCTGAACGGTGGGCGGCGTAATGTGCAGATGGCCGTCGCCCTTGAAGACCGCGCCCGTCACCTTGCCGTTCACTTCGCCATAAAATGCAAAGCTGCCGCTGCGAAAGGTAAAGATGGCCGCATCCCGGCGCAGCTCCAGATTGTTGACCGTGATTACATCGTCGCCCGGCAGCAGGCCGCGCAACTTCTGATAGTAGGCATTCGCATTGGCGGACTGTTGCGCCGTCAGCATTCCGCAATTCAGGACAAGAAAAAAGACGGCAAGCAGGCTGGATAGACGAAGACGATCGAACACAGAGCTGGCTCCTTGCTGAAACATATTCGTCCGCTAGTATCTACCCTGAAATCGCATAATGCGGAAGAATTTTTCCTTTGGTTTCCCTTGAGAGGCCGGCGAGTGCGACAATCGTTGCGTCGGGGTTCGCGGCCCCGGCAAGAATTCTTCCTCACGGAGATAACCACCATGAAGCGTCTACTCGCCTGCGCGGCCCTTCTGGCCGCCGCCACTCTCACGCTCTCTGCCCAGCAGAAGCCTCCAGCCAGCCCGCTGGCCACTGAGTCGGCCACCATCGCCGCCAAGACCATCACCATCGATTACAGTTCGCCGCGGGTCAGAGGCCGCGCGGGCAAGCTCTTCGGCAAGGATGGGCGCATCGGCCAGGATCCCACCTATCCCGTCTGGCGTGCCGGAGCCAACGAGGCAACCAAGCTGCATACCGACGCGGAGCTCGATCTGGGCGGCTTGATCGTGCCCAAGGGCGATTACACCCTCTACGTCGATCTCACCGATCCCGCCAACTGGGTGCTGATCGTCAACAAGCAGGTCGGCAAGTGGGGAACGGTCTATGACAAATCGCAAGATCTGGGCCGCGTGAAGATGACGATGGAGAAGCCGCCAGCACTGGTCGAAAACCTCAAATACACCGTCAAGGATAACGGCAGCGGCACGGGTACGCTCTCGCTGGCCTGGGAGAACCTCAGCGGATCGGTCTCGATCACGGTGAAGTGAGCCTTGCTCTCCGCGAAGAATTGAGATGAACTCCCTTCCTGACGGTTCTCGATGAATTTTGGATTCCTCACCTTCGGCGCGTTTCTTTTTTTGCGGCCAGGGTGGGAGTTATCCCAGGCAATTTGATTGATTGAATCGCACTTTTGAGACAATGCCGCGATCTGAAATACTGTAACCCATGAACCAGAAAGCTCTTCAATGTGTTGTAATTCTTGCCGCAGTATTGGGCATGGCAGCATCTCTTTCTGCGTGGGCCGATGACTCGGCAGCTGCGATTGCTGCCGGAGGGCTGGTGCCCCGCCGCGAAACGCGCATCGTGATGGCCAAGGAAGTGCTGCGCATCGGCATGAAGAAGATCGTCGTCGATTACGACTTCCGCAACGATTCGGATCAGGATGTGACCACCGAGGTCGCTTTTCCCGTGCCGCCTTATGAAAGTGGATTCGCGGATGGACCGGCGCCGGAAGAGCAGTCCTTTCAGAGCTTCAAGCTCTGGGTGAACGGTAAGCCCGTTCACTGTGAACCTGAAGCCAAAGCCACACTCAACGGCAAGGATGTAACCGCGGTTCTAAATGCGAATCGGATCGACATACCAACCTTCGGCCATTTTACGGACACGGTGGACTCGAAGCATCAGGAGGTGATTGACTCTCCTGATTTCTTCCGGCTCCCCAAGGATACGCGGGATCAACTGGTCAAGGCGGGATTATTTGAACTTGTCGAGGCGCCGTGGGGCAAATGGACTGTTCATCTGCAATACCATTGGACGCAGACCTTTCCGGCTCACGCGACGGTTCATATCCGGCACGAGTATTTTCCCGTGATTGGATACCACTATATTGATCTCGACAGCATCAAACTGGCTCTTCAATCCGCAGCCGCGCAGAAAGCCGCGGCGGTCAATCCAGAAATTCGCTACTCTTTTGCCGACCTGATGGGTTATTGTCCGGACGCACAATTCCTGCGCGGCGTGGCGCGGCAAGTTGAAGCGATTGACGAGAAGACGCAGAGTATTATGCCGGGGCAGTATTGGGTAGACTTCATTCTCACCAGCGCCAACACCTGGAAGCAGCCGATCGAAGACTTCACACTCATCGTCGAAAGGCCTCAGCTGGAGCAGGGCATGAAGACGCTCCTCAGCTTCTGCTCTCCGGCCAACGGCAAGGTGGAGAAGCTCGACGCCGGCCATTTTCAGGTTCACCTGACCGACTTCATCCCTGCCTCGGAGTTGCACATCGGCTTCTTTCAGGTTCCTGTGAGCAATACCGCCCCGGCAGCAAAGAGGAAGTAGGCCAGCTCACCAGCAATATCGCTGCGGTAACTTGAGTTTTGGCTGAAGCGGAGGTAGCTTGCAGGTAATTACCGCTCTGCCGATACAATAGAGAGAGTGGATGATTTTGTCCCGGAGGAATAGAAACTTTGCCGTTATATGCCTATCGTTGTACCCAGTGCGGCCACCGCTTTGAAAAAATCCAGAGCTTCTCGTCCGCGCCGGAGTTGGTCTGCCCCAAGTGCGCAGGTGTTCTTGAGCGCCCGCTCACCGCGCCGGGCCTCAGCTTCAAGGGCGCCGGCTGGTATGTGAACGACTACGCCGGCAAGAGCAGTGCGTCCGCAGCAGAATCCGCTCTGGCTGCCGCGCCAGCCAAAGCCGAGCCAGCCTGCGCCGGCGGTTGCGCGGCTTGCCCTGCCGCCACTGCTGCCGCGAAAACGGAGAGCTAAGGCTTGAGGCCGTCTGAAGAAATTCTGATCTCTAGCTGTTTTTGAGAGGCTTCTGAAGCCTTGTCGCGCCTAGCCGAACGCATCGCCCCCCTCCTCCCGCTAAGATAGTTCTACGATGCCTCTGCTCGATCCCATCCCGTCGCCGGTGGAATTCGCCGACTTTGCCGCGCTCGAATGGGAGCCGCTGCTGGCACTCGTGGCGGGGTTTGCCGCTTCGCCGGTGGGGCGGCAGGCGATTCTCGACCTGAAACCCTCCACTGACGAAGCCTGGATCGCTCAACAGCATCAGCTCACCGCGGAGCTGCGGCTGTTGCTGGAAGAGCAGACTTCGATCCCACTGGGCGGCCTCTTCGATCCCACGCAGCACGCCGCCAAGGCGCAGATTCCCGGCGCCGCGCTCGAAGCCAATGAGTTGCAAGCCGTCGCCCGCCTGGCCAATGACGTCGCCTCCTGGCAATCGCTCCTGCAATCGCCCCCGGCGCGCCTGGTCGGCAAACTCTCCGGCCTCTCGCAGCTTTCCACCGTTCTTGCCGGAAGCAGCCTTCGTCCGTTAGCCGAATCCATCGAGCGCACCATTCTGCCCGACGGCTCGCTGGCCGACAATGCCTCGCCCGAACTGAGCCGCATCCGCCGCGAGCAGGAACGCCAGCAAAAACTCATCGAAGACTCTCTCCGCGCGGCGCTGCGCAAGCTCGCATCCGACGGCGCAACCCAGGAAGATCTCATCACCATTCGCGGCGAACGCTTCGTAATTCCCGTCCGCGCCGAGCTTAAGCGGCGGGTCAACGGCGTCGTCCACGGCGTCAGCTCATCGGGGCAGACGGTCTACATCGAGCCGCTCGAAACCATCGAGCAAAACAACGAACTAGTCCGCCTCATCGAAGAGGAGCAGGCCGAAATCCATCGCATCTTCGTGGCGCTTACACGCCAGGTGGGCAGTTATGCCGCGGCTCTCATTGAAGGTGCGCGCATTCTCGCCCTGATCGATAGCCTCCAGGCCCGTGCCCGCTTTGCCCGCGACTACCACTGCGTGGCGCCAATCCTCGCGCCCGATCTTCTGCGCCTGGAGGCCGCCCGTCATCCGCTGCTCGAACGCCATCTCCGCGCTACCGGCGGTCATCTCGTTCCGCTGACTTTGGAGCTGACCAGCGAAGCCCGCCAGCTTATCATCAGCGGTCCCAACACCGGCGGCAAAACCGTCACCCTCAAGACCACCGCGCTACTCGCCATGATGGCGCAGGCCGGACTGCCCGTTCCCGCCGCATCGGCCAGCTTTCCCGTCTTTACCGCCTTTCTCGCCGACATCGGCGATGCTCAATCCATCGAAGCTGAGCTTTCCACCTTCTCCGCGCACATTACCAACCTTGACCGCCTCTCGCGCCTGGCCGGCCCGCGCTCTCTGGTTCTGCTCGATGAGCTTGGCTCCGCCACCGATCCTGAAGAAGGTTCGGCGCTCGCTGTCGCCATCGCCAGTTACTTCCTCACTGCCGGCGCATGGTCATTGATCTCCACGCATCACACCTCGCTGAAGGTCTACGCCGCCAACACCCCCGGCGTGCTCAACGCCGCAGCCGGCGTGGATGAGGTAACGCTCGCGCCCAACTATCAACTGCGTCTCGGCGTGCCCGGCGCTTCGGCCGGCATCCAGACGGCAGAACGGCTAGGCCTCAATTCGAACATCATCGTCGCGGCCCGCCAGCGTCTCGGTTCGCAGCAGCAGGACATCGCGCGTTTTCTTGACAAGCTGCACAACGAACTCACGCAACTGGAAGAGGATCGCAAGGCCGCTCGCGCCGAGCAGTACGCTCTCAACCAGGAAAGGAAAAAACTCGAACGCGAGGGCGACATTGACCTGCGCAATCGCACCCGTGAGCTGGAAGCCAAACTCGCCTCCTTGCTCAAGGACTTCGAGTTTCAGATGCGCGAGAACGTTCGCGCCATCGAGGACCGCGCCGGCCAGCAGAAATTATCAAAGGAAGCTGAACGCCGAATCCTGCGCCTGCGCCGCGAGTTTCAGGAGAGCTTCAACCAGACCGTCGTCGCGCATCGCAGCTGTGCCGATCAGGGCGACGCCAACGCTCAGCCGCATCTGCTCAAGCACATTGCCGTGGGCGACCAGGTCCGCATCAAATCGATGAACAAGATCGCCGTCGTCGAGCGCGAGATCGAGAAAGATCTCTTTGAAGTCTCCCTCGGCCCCATCAAAATGCGCGTCAAGCGCGACGAGTGCAGCGCACCGCAGCCTTCTGGTGGAGATTCCGCGCAGGAGCAGAAGCGGCCTGATCCATTAGCCGCTGCCCGCAAGCAGAAGAACGTGCACGTCACGATGATCAGCGCAAACACCGGCGATATGCGCATGGAGATCAATCTCATCGGACGCACCGTCGATGAAGCCACCGAGGAGCTGGAGAAGTATCTCGACCGCGCCTTCCTCGCCGGCCTGCCGCGCGTGCGCATCATTCACGGCCACGGTGCTGGCATCCTACGCCGCGGTGTCCGCGAATTCCTCAAGAGCCACCCCCACGTCGCCACCATCGCCGAAGCCCCGCAAAACGAAGGCGGGCAGGGGGCGACGCTGGTGGAGCTGCGCCAGTAGTTAAAAAGACCTGTGGATGAAACAGAAGTGGCCGCGTGGTGGGAATCGCACGCAAACTTTGATAGCTTGAAGCTATGCACGAAGTTTCCGCTCATCCCGATCCGACCGCTCTCGACCTGGAATCTCTCGCCGCCGATGTCGTTGACATGGCCATGAAAGCCGGCGCCACTGACGCTGAAGCCGTTGCCCGCGAAGGCGACGAGTTCAGCGTGAATGTGCGTATGGGCCAGGTGGAGACGCTGAAGGACTCCGGCTCACGCGCATTGGGTCTGCGCGTCTTTCTCGGCAAGTGCTCCGCCTCGGCCTCCACCAGCGACCTCACCGCGGAGGGCATTCGCCAGCTCGTCGATGGCGCCATGGCTCTGGCCAAAGTCACCGAGGAAGACACTTTCAGCGGCCTGCCGGAGACGGGCGAATTCGGTTCGCTCTCCGGCGATCTGCATCTCTATCACGAGGATGTTTACTCGCTCTCCGGCGAGGAGCGCATCGAGTGGGCACGGCGCGCCGAGGCTGCGGCGCTCGCCGCCGATCCGCGCATCACCAACTCCGACGGCGGCAGCTTCGACGCGGCCACCGGGCGCAAAGTGCTGGCTAACTCGCGCGGCTTCCGCGGCAGCTATCGCACCAGTTATGCGGGCGTCGCAGCGGCGCCGCTGGCTGTTGACGTGAACGGTTCAATGCAGCGCGACGGCTGGTGGTCGAGCGCTCGCCGTCTCGCCGATCTAGAATCGCCTGAATCCATCGGCCAGGAGGCGGCACGGCGCGCATTGCGCCGCCTCGGCGCACGCCGCGTTCCCACGCAGCGGGTTCCCATCGTCTTTGCCCCAGAGACGGCGCGCTCGCTCATCGGTTCACTCTTCGAGGCCGTCTCCGGCGACGCCATCTGGCGCTGCGCCTCGTTTTTGGCGGGAATGCTCGGCGAGCGGATCGCCGCTCCTGCTCTCACCCTCATCGACGACAACACCATGCTGCTGCCTAGCGGCATGGGCGGCTTCGGGACGTCGCCCTTCGATGGCGAAGGCCTGCCCGCGCGGCGCACACTGGTCGTCGAAGATGGCGTGCTGCAAAGTTACCTGCTGAACACCTACACGGCCCGCAAGCTAGGCATGAAATCCACGCACAACGCCTCACGCGGCCTGGCCGGAGCGCCGGGGATCGGTTGCGGCAACCTCTATCTCGAACCGGGCACACTCACTCCAGAGCAGATCATCGCGGAGCTTCCGGCCGGTCTCTACGTCACCAGCCTGATGGGCTTCGGCGTCAATGTCGTCACCGGGGACTACTCGCGCGGCGCGACCGGCCTGTGGATCGAGAATGGCGCACTCACACACGCCGTCGAAGAAGTGACGATCGCCGGCAACCTCGCCGAAATGCTGATGAACCTCACCGCCATCGGCAACGATCTGGAGTTCCGCGGCGCCATCGCCTCACCCACGCTGCGCATCGACGGAATGACCATCGCGGGAGCGTGAATTATCATGGCCACGCCGATGGAGCTGGAATCTCTCGCCTTCGATCCGGCCAATGCCAAGGCCGCGCTGGCGCAGTTGCCGACTTCTCCGGCGGTCTTTGCGCTTTATGGCGCGGAGGCCCACGCCGAGCCGTACATTGGCCGTACGCCCAATCTGCGCGCCCGGCTGGAACGGCTTTTGCAGCCCTCGGAGAAGCATCCCCGCCGCTTGCAGTTGGCCGGGCGCGTGCGACAAATTCGTTGGCGGCTGACCGGCTCGGAGTTTGAATCTCTTCTGGTTCAGTTTGAACTGCTGGAGAAAGTCCACGGCACGAAGTGCTTGGAGCGGATGCACCTGGGCGCACCGGCCTTTGTCCGCTTCCTCGGCGGCAATCCCTACCCACGCATCACAGTCACGCATCGTCCCAGCCTGCGCGAGGCCCAGTGGGCTTACGGTCCATTTCAATCGCGCGCCGCCGCCGAACGCTTCGCCGACGAGGCTCTCAAACTCTTTCTTCTGCGCCGCTGCACTGAGGAGCTTGCGCCCAACCCCGCTCACCCCGGCTGCGTCTACTCCGAGATGAAGATGTGCCTAGCGCCCTGTTATCAGGGCTGCACCGACGAGCGTTATGCCGAAGAAGCCTCCGCCGTCGAGAGATTTCTGGCCACGCGCGGCGAGAGCTCTCTCGTCTCGCTGCGCACCGAGCGCGATGAGGCCTCCGCCAATCTCGCATTCGAGTCCGCCGCCGCGCTCCACGCTCAACTTCAGCGCGTCGAGAGCGTGCGCGCTCTCGCTCCTGAGCTGGTCCGCCCGCTGGCTGAGCTTCGCGCAGTATTTCTGCAAGCCTCGGCGATTCCCGGCGAGGTCGCCCTCTTCCTGTATGAAAACGGCCTGCTCACCGGCCCCGCCACCTTCTCGACTCTCGGCATGAGAATCCAAAACGAGAACTCCGGTTCCACCTCGCTCTTCGCGCAGCCGATGGCGATCGAACCGATCCCGGAAGCGACTGAGAGCATGGAGCAGGGAGCAGGAATCAGCACGGCGGAAAATGAACCAATCGCCAACGCAGAGCTTGAAATACAAAAGTCTGTCTCCGGCAAGCTCGCTCGCGGTCTGCTCGAAGCCCGCATGGAAGCTGTGCTCATTGCCCTTGCCTCCACGAGCCAGCTCCCGGCGGCAACCATGCGCCAGGGCCATCTGGCGCTCATCAAACGCTGGTACTATCGCCCTGAAGTGCGCCGCGCCGGCGAAATCTTCTTTCCCAATGAAGAAGGCCATTGGCCCATTAAAGCTATGCTGCGCGGCGTGGGACGGATCGCCGGAAAAATGCTGGCAGCCGGAAACCACACGGAGTAATCGGATCGATGAGCCAAGCCATGCAACCTGCCGAGACCATCCATTCCATGCTTGCGGTTGGCCGCCGGCCTCTCTCCAGCGGTCGAACTGCTGAGGTTGTCAATCTTGTGCGCGCGCAGCCGAAAAGAGCGGAGCAACTCATTGAATGCCTTTGGGACGATGATTCTGTCCTGGCTATGCGTGCCGCGGACGCATTGGAGAAGCTCTCACGCACGATGCCCGCTCTTCTCGATGCCTGGAAAGCTCCTTTGCTCGGCCTGCTGGCTGAAGCCACGCAAAACAAGCTGCGCTGGAGTCTGGCGCCTGTCATTCCTCGACTCAGACTGACCCATTCAGAGTGTTGCCGCGCCGCCAAAATTCTGCACTCTTACCTTGATGATTCCAGTTCGATCGTCAAGACCTGCGCCCTGCAAGGGCTTGCCGATCTGACCCGCCAGGACTCCACACTGCTTCCCGAAGTTGTGGATCTTCTGCGCATCCATAGCCGCTCTGGAACCCCAGCCATGCGGGCGAGGGGGCGCCATTTGCTGCGAAAGTTGGACGCTATCGAGGAAAAACCGTAGTGTTCGCAATCGGGAAGAGTCCATTGCAGGAAAAGCACAGGACGATTTGCACTTTCTCATGAGTGTTTTCTCGCTTGAAATCGATACACTTTCCCCATGAACCGCTCCCTCCACCTCGTTCCCAAGCGGCAAAGCACGCCTCCGCCGGTGGATCTGCACGCTCTCTGTGCCCGCGCCATCCAGCACCACCAGCGCGGAGAGTTGGCCGAGGCGGAGCGAATCTACCGGCAAATTCTGGACCTCGATCCTCATCATGCCGATGCGCTGCATCTGCTTGGCGTGCTGGCCCATCAAGTGGGCCGCAACGACGTTGCCGTCGAGTTGATCCGTCAAGCCATCGCCGCCGACAAGCGTCCCGCCGCATATCACTCCAACCTCGGCACCGCATATCAGGCCCTGGGCCGCTTTGACGAAGCGGCGGCAAGTTACGAGCGCGCGCTGGCCATCAATCCCAATCTTGCCGAGGCGCAGATGAATCTCGGCGCCGTCTTCGAAGCACAGGGCAAGCACGATCTGGCCGAGGCGCGCTTTCGCCGCGCGCTCGATCTGCGCCCCGATCTCGCCGAAGCCCACGTCAACCTCGGCAATATCCTGCAAGCGCAAGGCAAGCTCGACGAGGCCATCGCCAGTCACCGCCGCGCGCTGCACTTGCGTGACGATATCGCCGAAGCCCACGGCAATCTGGCCAACGCGCTTCAGGCCCAGGGCAAGCTCGATGAGGCCGTCGCCAGTTACCGGCGCGCACTCGAACTTCAGCCGCGAATTCCCGGCTTCCACTGCAATCTCGCCAATACATTGCTGGCTCTCGATCGTCTCGACGAAGCCGAGGACGGTTATCGACAAACGCTGGCCCTCCAGCCCGATTACGCCGAGGCCCACTACAATCTCGGCAATCTCCGTCAGGCCGAGAACAAACTCGACGAGGCCATCGCCTGCTACCAACGCGCCCTTCAGCTCAAGCCGCAACTGCCTGAGGCGCACTACAACCTCGGCAACACCTTCCACACTCTCGACCGTCTCGACGAGGCCGCTGCCTGCTTTGAACGCGCGCTCGAACTTCGGCCAAGTTACGCCGAGGCCCATTACAACCTCGGTTGTGTTCTTGAAGAGCAGGGCCATCTCGACAAGGTGCTGATCTCAATCAACTGCGCACTGGAGCTCAAGCCCGATTATCCTCAGGCCCGCTTCGCTCTGGCTCTTGCTCTGCTGATGAATGGCGACCTCGCCTCAGGTTGGCGCAACTACGAATCCCGCTGGCAATCGCCCGATCACGACACCCCCTGGCGCGAGTATCCGCAGCCGCTCTGGATGGGCGAAAAACTCGACTCCGGAGGTTTGCTGCTCTGGGGCGAGCAGGGCATCGGCGACGAGATCCAATTTGCCGGCCTCATTCACGAGGCCCTGCGCGCGGGCAATCGCGTCATGCTCGATACGGATGCGCGCCTCAAGCCGCTCTTTGCCCGATCTTTTCCGCAGATCGAAGTCGTCTCCGGCTGCGGCCCCGCCGGCTCTCAAGCAGCCGGCATCAGCGCCCATCTGCCCACCGGCAGTCTGCCGGGCCTCTATCGCCAGAGTGAAGCCGACTTTGCCGCTACGGTCTCGCCGTATCTTCTGGCCGACCCAGCCGAGCGTGAAGAATTCCGCCGCAGTTACAGCGACGGCCGCACACTCGTCGGCATCGCATGGCGCACACGCAATCAGAAGACCGGAGGCAAGCGTTCGATCGATCTGAAAGATTTTGCTCCGCTCTTCTCGCTTCCCGGCATCCGCTGGATCAGCCTGCAATACGGCAGCTTCGACGACCTCGCCGAAGAAGCGGCGGCGGCCAACGCGCCCTTGCTCATCGACCGAACCGTCGATCAATTTGCCAACATCGACCGCTTCGCCGCGCAGGTTGCTGCGATGGACCGGATCGTCACGATTGATAATTCAACGGCTCACCTGGCCGGCGCGCTGGGCCTTCCCGTCTCGCTGATGCTTCCCTTCGCCGCCGACTGGCGCTGGCAACGAGGGCGCTCCACCACTCCCTGGTATCCCACTCTGCATCTCATCCGCCAGCTCCGGCCCGGCGACTGGCGCTCCGTTCTCGATCCTCTCGCAGAGATCCTTGCGCAAGAGACCGGAGTACGCAAGCCTATCGCGAGCGATTAGCGAGCGGTTCGCCCCACCGCAGGTGGCCGCACCGCAGGTGGCCCCACCGCAGGTGCTTACGCCATCGCCTCGCGGCTCATCGGCTCAAAGGTCAACTGGTTCGTCTTGCGATCCACGCCTATGCGCACGTGCGCGCCGTGCAGCACCTCGCCATTCAGAATCTTGATCGCCAGCGGATCCTGAATCATGCGCTGAAGCGCTCTCTTCAGCGGACGCGCGCCGTAAGCAGCATCCGAGCCAGCCGCCAGTATCAGTTGCCGCGCCGGTTCGGTCAGCTCCAGCGAAATCTGGCGCTCCTCCAGCATCTTGCTTACCTCGGCCAGCCGCAGGTCGAGTATCTGTCCCATCTGTGCCGCCCCCAGCGGACGGAAGATCACGCAATCGTCCACACGATTCAAGAACTCAGGACGGAAGTGCTCGCGCAGTACGCGCATCACCGACTCCCGCGCCATCTCGTAGTCGTGCTCGGTCTTGAGCGTGTCGCCGATCAGCAGATTCGCGCCCAAGTTGGAGGTCATAATCAGCACAGTGTTCTTGAAGTCCACCGTCCGTCCCTTGGCGTCCGTCAGCCGCCCGTCGTCCATCACTTGCAAGAGAATGTTGAAGACATCCGGATGCGCCTTCTCAATCTCGTCGAATAAAATCACCGCATACGGCCTGCGCCGGACGGCCTCGGTCAACTGCCCGCCCTCGTCGTAGCCCACATATCCCGGCGGCGCGCCGATCAGCCGCGCCACGGCGTGCTTCTCCATGTACTCGCTCATGTCGATGCGAATCATCGATTGCTCGTCGTCGAACATGAACTCGGCCAGCGCCCGCGCCGTCTCCGTCTTGCCCACGCCCGTCGGCCCCAGAAAAATGAAGCTGCCGATCGGACGCTTGGGATCGCTCAACCCCGCGCGAGAGCGGCGAATCGCATTGGCTACGACCGTCAGCGCCGCGTCCTGGCCAATCACACGCTCCCGCAACCGCGTCTCCATCTCCACGAGCTTCTTCACTTCGCCTTCCAGCATCCGCGAAACCGGAATCCCCGTCCACTTGCTGACGATCCCCGCGATGTCCTCTTCATCAACCTCGTCTTTGAGCATCCGCGCCACGCCCGCATTGCCCTCCTGCGCTGCGCTCAGTTGCTTCAACTCCGCGTCCAGCTTGGGCAACTCGCCATACTGAATCTGCGCGGCCCGCTCCAGTTGTCCTTTGCGCGTCTGCTCCTCGGCCTCGAAGCGCAGCGCCTCGATCTTCTTCTTCACCTCGTTGATGCGGCTGCTGGCCTCGCGCTCCGTGGTCCAGCGCGCGCGCAGTGCGGTAATCTGCTCGTGCAGTGCGGCAATCTCCCGCTCGACCTCTTTGCGCCGCTCCACGCTATTCGCGTCGGTCTCGCGCTTCAGCGCCGCGCGCTCAATCTCCAGCGAAGTCGCTGCGCGCTCCAGTTGGTCGATCTCCGTCGGCACCGAGCCGATCTGGATCGCTAGGCTCGCCGCCGCCTCGTCCACCAGATCGATGGCCTTGTCCGGCAAAAATCTGTCGCTGATATAGCGATGCGAGAGGGTCGCCGCCGCCACAATCGCCGCGTCTTTGATGCGCACATTATGATGCGCCTCGTAGCGCTCCTTCAGCCCGCGCAAAATCGCAATCGTGTCTTCGACATTCGGCTCGCCAACGTAGACAATCTGAAAGCGCCGCTCCAGCGCCGCGTCCTTCTCGATGTATTTGCGGTACTCGTTCAGCGTCGTTGCGCCAATCGCCCGCAACTCGCCCCGCGCCAGCGCAGGCTTGAGCATATTGCTGGCGTCGATCGCGCCCTCGGCCGCGCCCGCCCCAACCAGCGTGTGCAGCTCGTCGATGAAGAGCACAATCTCGCCATTCGATTCTTCGATCTCTTTCAGAACCGCCTTCAGACGGTCCTCAAACTCGCCGCGATACTTCGCGCCGGCCAGCATCGCGCCCAAATCCAGCGAGATTACACGCTTGTCTTTTAGACTTTCGGGCACGTCGCCGCTCATGATCCGCCGCGCCAGCCCCTCGACAATCGCCGTCTTTCCCACGCCCGGTTCGCCAATCAGCACCGGATTATTTTTCGTCCGCCGGCTCAGCACCTGGACCACACGGCGAATCTCTTCGTCGCGCCCGATCACCGGGTCCAACTTGCCCCGCCGCGCCAACTCCGTCAGATCTTTCGCGTACTTCTCCAGCGCCTGAAATTTGCCTTCGGGATTCTGATCCGTCACGCGCTGTGTCCCGCGCACCGCCGTCAGCGCCTTCAGAATCGCCTCATGCGTCGCGCCCAGCCCGATCAACGCCGCGCCCGCCGCTTCGCTCTTTGCGTGCGCCGCGCCCAGTAATAAATGCTCAGTAGACACGTACTCGTCTTTGAAGTTGGCCGCCTCTCGAAAGGCCTGGTCGAGCACCTTATTCAGCGCTGCGCTCACCCCCGGCTGGCTGGCCGCGCCCGCCACGCGCGGCAGTTTCTCCTCGATCTGGTGTAGCTCCGTCTCCAGCCGCTGCGTCGGCACGCCGATCTTCTCCAGCACCGAGGGGATCACACCCTCTCGGTCCTCAATCAGCGCCAGCAACAGATGCACCGGCAAAACCTCCGGGTTGCCCAACTCTGTGGCGCGCCCCTGCGCCTGCTCCATCGCCTGCTGCGACTTGACCGTCAACTTCTCCCAGCGAATAGCCATTTTCTCTCCAGTGGACAGTGAACAGTGGTCAGTGATCAGTACTTGTCAAATACTCACTGTAATAAGTTCTTAAGATGAAGTGCCTTGCGGGCTAAGATTTTGATTGCATTCACTTTTTGTTTTATCGAAGACTGTGAACTTTTGTATATCGCAATATCCCCGTCTTGAACTTTTTTAGCTACCGAATGCATTTCATTGATGTACTCGGTTAAGACAGTGCTTAGTGATTCCCCGACAATCAATTCCACTTGGAAATTCGCACTATCAAACTTAGATATAGTTGAATTCCAACGTTCTTTTGTTTTGTCCTTTTCAATTATGGCCTTTGTCACATCTGCCTTATCAGTAAGGAGCACATAATACCAATGAGCGAGATCAAGAAGAGCAATATCTAATTCAGTAATTATCCTAGTCACCTCGAGTACGGTGTCTCGTTTCAACTCCCACTCTCTTTGCCGATTCCACGAGTAGCCTGATATGAGCGCACCAATCCACACGCTGAATATTGCCGTGAGGGCTGGTACTAGATATGAGAGCAGATTCGCACCGTTCATTTTCATATCCTTTCAATAGTGGTGAGGGGTTTGTGACATCAGCGGTCAGTGAACAGTAAATAGCGAGTTGCCTACTCTCCGCCTAATTCGCTTACAGCATCCTGAAGTTTTTCGATTGCGAGATTGATTCTATCGAGTTCTGTCAGCACGCTGCCGACTTTGCTTTTGATGGTTTCAACCTCATCAAGTACATCTTGGATGGTTGGCTCGGTCGGTACAAATTTACGGCCGACAATATGGACGGGTGAAGTTCTTTTCGTATTTGACATTGCTACTCCTTAGACAACTCAGGTTGACAATAACGAACAGTGGTCAGCGTTGAAAACTGACCACTGACCACTGACCACTGACCACTGTTCACTGACCACTGGCAGCTACGCTGCCCTGATCTCGATCTGCTTGGGCTGGGCCTCCGGCTTCTTCTTCAGCTCCAGCTTCAGCACACCAGCATTGTAGCTGGCCGAGACATTCTCCGTATCGACGGTCGAGGGCAGTGTGAAGGCGCGATAGAAGCT
>Ga0181528_10000849_pt1 | contig 19913 bp, 21 predicted proteins | sample PEATcosm2014_Bin_47_FD_119742 | JGI IMG/M metagenome (GOLD analysis project Ga0181528, IMG submission 119742) | Peatland microbial communities from MTU Mesocosm Facility, Houghton, MI, USA - PEATcosm2014_Bin10_10_metaG | ecosystem: Environmental > Terrestrial > Soil > Wetlands > Peat | place...
ACCGCTCTCCACCGCCGCCGCCAGCGCCGCCCGTTGCGTCGCGTTGAGGATCGGCGTCCGGCCCGGCGAAGTTCGGTCGATGAGGCCGCCCGGCCCCTCGGCGTTGAACCTGACCACCCAATCGCGAACGATTTGCAGCGTCACCCCGGCAAGCTTGGCCGCTTCCGAGCGGGCAGCCCCATCATAGATGGTCGCCAAAGCCAGAAGACGCCGCGTCTGCGCCCCGTGCTTCGAAGCCCGCGCCGCAGCGCGCAGTTTCATCGCGTCAAAATCCGACCGAAGCGCGATCCCTCTCATGGCGAACCTCCTCCGTTCGCCAGCTTGAATCACACCGAACACGGCTTCGCGATCCACAAACGAGCCAGACCTATCGTGGGTTGGTATAAGTGCCTGCGCGAGCGGTAACCGTGAACGCTGGGCTCCCAACGCGTTCGATGCGCGTAGGCGACTACATCACCCTCGCTGAGAAGCTGGGCAATGCATACTGGTTGTTGGCCGGATCCGAAATTCGCGCGAACTCCGTCGCGTCCGCTCGCAAAGAGGATCGGAGGTTGTCAGGGTCTTGTTGCTCAATGCTGGCCTCGCCGCCAATTTGCGGGGATTTCCGGACCGCCTCGAGCTGCTCGTCGATTGGCGGGTTGGGTACTCCGTAGACAGGTTGACAAAGCTCGTCATGGGCAGCGCTCGTTCGGAGAACTACTGGGGCCCATTCGGTTCCAAACCAAACGAAGCGCCGGTTATCGCTCCCAACTCCGCCATTTGAGTCGATCGCTCGCCCTGGTCGCACTTCGGTGAATAAGAGCCTCGGCAACTATGTGCAAAGCTCTCCCGTGTTCATCGAGTGTCTTGAGGAAGAGTAACATGTTCAACGAAAGCTAGCTCAACGACGAAACCGTAGCGAATAGGAACGGAACTCCGCAAGCCCGTGTTGGTGGTCGTTGACGTATCTTAGCCGAGCGCTACCCGGCTCCGAGCTACCACTTATCAAACATCAACAGATCAATCAACGGACCTGCCATGGGCGTGAACACTGGGAGTATGCCATGTTGCACCAATCTTTGACCCTCGCCGTGGACGACGCCCCGCCGCCCACGTGGTGGCGTTTGGCGCCGCCCGCCGCCCCGGCGTCCGAGAAGCGAATCGCGTGCGCCGCGCCTTGCGCGGGCTCTGCATCTAAGGCGATCCCGCACGGAACGAAGCCGTACGCGGCGACGCAGCCGCGGCGATCGGCGTCGCCATCCGGGTCGCCGTGCGTCAGCCCGCAATCGAGCCCATCGTCGATCTGGCGATGGCCCCCATGCTCGCCGCTGCGATCGACGGCGACGCAGCAGCGCGCCTCTTCATCTCGCACATGCTGACGAAGCGTGCGGATATCGACGGAGCCGCAAAGGCTCTGGCCGCTTCCTGGCTGGAAGCAAATCGCGTCGCGGCTCGGGTGGCGCGAACGGCGCGGTCCACAAAGGCCAAGCCTTTCATGCGGCCTCCGCGCAGCCGGCGCGTCATGTCGGGATCTGGAGACGATCCGCGCCGGCCGCGGACCGACTTCTCAAGAACTCGCGCTTGCGCCGAAGTTAATTGACTGGTGCTTTCTCATCTCGCCGGACCGGCCGCGGCTGACCGGGAAAGTAGTTGGCCATCCAATTCTGGGCGCACGCGACCGCATTGCAACTTCGCCAGTATACGCCATGGCTTCCAAACAACATGCATATGCATGGGCGCGCTCGATTAACCGCCTCTACCGGTGCGCCCGGCTCGCCTCAGCGATGATCTCCGCGGGCGAACCCCGCGGTTTCACTAAACATCATCTGAGCGCGTTGCTGGCGATCTCAGCATCGAGGCGCTTCACCTCTAGGACGAGAACTATGGTTGACGACATTACTACTCCCGGGCCGTCGAAGTCCTCGCCTGTCGCGCTCGGTCTCGCTGCCGCCAGCGCTCAGGCTGAAGAAGCCGAGGCCGACTTGTCGCGGTTGCTCCGCTACGCGCTCATGGTCGACGAAGATCATCGGAGTGCGTGCAGCACGCTCTGCTGTGAGATCATTGCCGCTATCCCAGAACTGGAAGAGTTGGCTGCCGCTTGGGCGCAGGACCCTGTAGAGCGCACAAAACTCCTCGCAGACGGGCTCGACACGCTAGCTGTCAACCGCGACCGTACTCTTCTTGTCGCGCTCGCTGATTCCACACGACTTCTCGGCGTCACAGACGAAGAGCGCTTCGCTAGCGAACAGCGATGCGTAGCGGCGACACTCACCTATTCTCTCAGGCGCGTCGAGAGGACCATCGAACATGAGATGCGCGTTCGTTTAGAGAGAGTCGCGCTCGGCTGGGCACTGGTGGCCTCCGGCGCCGAAAGTCCCATGGGCGCTTCTGCTTTCGTAGTGGCGCGATACCTCGCGGACGCGCGCGTGTCCTGGATCAAGAAAGCGGCTCGCGCGGAGGCCGAACAGTGGCTCCGCGCGACAGAACAGGACGCGGGTCCGACAATCGACGATAGCGAGCCGGAAGCCGCATCTGATGAGGATGGGCCTCCTCCGGTGGGTTTCGTTCGGGTCTGGGTGCTTGGTACGGACGACATCAAGCAAAAGAAACTCAAAGATGTTGTGGCCGGGCATGAACACGTGCTTGGCTGTGACGTTCCGCTAGCGCATATGCCCGACCTTACCGCCGTCCGCGCAGCTTTGACATTTGAGTTTCCTTACGCGCTCGGCGTTATTGACGCTCTGCTAGGCGACCTCGTTGGGCAAGCCTTTGTCTATCTTCGGCCGACCATTCTTTGGGGCACGCCGGGAAGCGGGAAAACGCACTTCTGTCGGCGGCTTGCTGACCCACGCAGCACTGGAGCGTCGCGCTTCGACGCCAGTACATCCGACGGAGCCGTTATCGGCGGAACGGCGCGTCGCTGGTATAGCGCCGAGTGCGCGCACCCGTTCAACGCAATCTCGCGAACAATAGTCGCAAATTCGCTTCCGTTAATAGACGAGCTAGAAAAAGCAGACACCCGATCTGACTACGGACGTTTGTGAGATTCGTTGCTCGGCTTCTTGGAAATCGAGACCGCTACGAGGTACCCCCGATCCGGCGCTTCAAACGGAGATCAACGTCTCGCACGTATCGTATCTAGCGACGGCCAATTCAGTCGATCCCTTGCCGGCGCCGCTCCGAGATCGCATGCGCGTTCTCGAATTCCCGGAGCCAAGGCCGACAGACCTGCCGCGGTTGATGCCGTCGGTGCACGATCAGCTCGCGCGCGAGCGCAAGCTGGACGGTCGGTGGATACAGCCTCTGTCGCAGGTTGATCTTGAAGCTGTGGCTTCCTATTGGCGTGTCGGCTCCGTTCCCCGTCTGAAACGCTATGTCAATTTGGCTCTTCGCGATCGTGATGATAGGCAGTTGCGTCACCAGCCGGGCGCATCGAAGTGCCAAGGCAGTTCCTGGAGTCGGGTCCATCATCGCCGCAACGGTTCGCGCCACGGTGCATGACCCTGGCGGATTCAAAACCGGACGTAGCCATTCCAACCGGCCGTTCATGTGTTTGGACGAGGTCCCGGAGCAGTTGGTTCTACAGACCGCGCGATGACCCCGCCAAGCCGCGACTACCTGCCCGGCAAGATTACGAATACGAACGCAACGACGTCGCCAATCTTTTGCACGACATACGCAACTTGAGGGGCTTGCGTCTTCTCGTCAAGATCACCAACAGCGCCGCCCCCGGCTACGAGCAGATGCCGAAGGAACTGTCCGACGAAACGTTTCCCGAAGCGGGAACAATCGCGCTTGCTAAATGCAATCTTAGCACCCACACCGCGGTCTCTTTACGCGACCTTCCCCGCTCCCAAAGCGCGTCGCCTCGTCAATTGGTTAGAGTGGCGTTCCGCACTCAAGCACGGGGGTTGGCTCGATTTGCCGAATTCGAACTTGCAACCGCGACCACCCAATTTCTGATCCGCCGCTTTCCCGAGAAGCAAACCCTCAAGCGCGAAGTCGCAGCTTGGCAGGAACGGTATCCCGACGGTCCGGACCGTTCAAACGTTCTCCGGCGTGACGATCTCAAACGGAATCGTCCTCTGAAGTGTGGCGGCCGTTAAGTCTTGCCCGGCGACGTCGATCATCGTCTGCACTAGAAGATCCGAGATATCGCCGAGAGGATGGCAAAGAGCGGCAGTGATCAGCCCCTCGGATAGACCCTTGCGGGTCTCAGGACCTATGTCACGGCAAATGAGTTTGATACCCTTTCGTCGTTGCTCGGGCGCCTGCCGGATAGCGCGGAGCACGCCAGAAATTCCACCGCCAACGATCAGAATTCCTACCAGATCGTCAGTTGTCTCTAAAAGTTCGGTCACGAGCCGGTACGCTTCATTCGGCTCTTCGTGTGTAGGTCGGCTTTCTTCGACGATCAGACGCCGCTCGTGTTCTCGAATGTAGGAACGGAAGCTTGCATCGGCGATATCCTGACACTGATAGCGGTGATTGCCGATGAACACGGCGATCCGTCCGGGGCGCTGAGTCATCTGAGCGATCAAGAAGGCGGCTGTGCGACCGAGCTTCCAGTTATCAGCGCCGACATAGGCGGCTCTTTCCGGAGCGGATTGATCAGTAATGTAGGTGACGACAGGCTTGCCCATTTCCTTTAGCGACCTGATGGTATGCCCGATGATGGGATGGTCCGCAGCTACAACAGCGACGGCATCGCATTCGTTGCCCAGCGCCATCAACCGGCCGGAGATATTGTCAGGAGTGAGCATATCGACAAAATCGATTACCGGATCGACCACTTCCTCCCGCCGCGCTTGGCATGCCGCGACGACGTTTTTGCCGAAGAGTTGATAAAGCTCGCGTGTTGATTGTTGCAAGAGGAGACCCAAACGATATTGGGAGGCAGATTTGCGGATACGGTCTTCGATCGCAGCGACGCCATAGAAGCCTATGCGGCTGGCAGCGCTCTGGACGCGCTGCATCGTCAGACCACGTACCTGGCTTGTGCCAGCCAACACCCGGTCGACAATAGACACTGATACCCCGGCCGCCTTCGTCAAGTCCGGTATGGTCGGTCGCGTACCCATATTTCGCCCGCTATTTCGTATCATTTTGAATGATACGCCTTGAAAGTTTCTTCTCGATGTATAGTAAATTGTGCTGCAAGAAATGCAAGCCAGTGCTACGGCTGTTGGCGTTGAAAATCTCTGCTCCTCAGATCTTCTGGGAGAAAATGACGCGAAACGTTTGAGCCGCAGAGCGGCCGCCGAAAGCAGGGAGGAGGGCAAAATGACGTTCAGTCAGATACGTACACAACCTATTGCGCCTGCGCTCGCATTAACTTCCAGTTGGACTCGTCCGAGCAGTCGCGGCGCTTGAAGCCGGCATCCAGCTTTCGCAAAGCTCGCAAGTGAGAGGCCCATGAAACCCTTCAATGCCGGCGTCATAGGCATCGATGACATCAGCGACGTCTATATCAACAACCTCAAGACATATGATGTCGTGAGAGTCGTTGCATGCGCTGGGCGCGATCTCGAAAAGGCTCGTCGCAAGGCTGACGCGCACGGATTACCGAAGGCCTACGCCACGCCTCAAGACCTGGTCTCGGATCCTGACATTGACATCGTTCTCAACCTTACGCTGCCTAGCGTCCACGCCGAGTTGACTACGCCGGCGCTGGAGGCGGGAAAGCACGTCTATACTGAGAAACCGGTGGCGGCGACGTTTCAGGAGGGCAAAAGAGTTCTGGCGCTCGCGAGAGAGCGCAGTCTCGCAGTTTGTTGCGCTCCGGACACGTTTTTGGGCGGTCGCCTTCAGACCTGCCGCAAGCTCATCGACGATGGGTCTATCGGAGACGTCACCGCGGCGAGCGCTTTCGTTGTCAGCCATGGACACGAGTGGTTCCACCCCACACCCGACTTTTTCTACAAGCCGGGCGCAGGTCCCTTGCTCGATATCGGGCCGTACTACGTGACTGCGCTTGTGTCTTTGCTCGGTCCGGCCACGCGCTGCACCGCGATGACGAAGCGAACGTTCGACAGGCGCGTCATCGAAAGCGACGCCAACAAGGGCAAAGTCATCGACGTCGAAGTCGACACGCATATCAGCGGCACGATCGAGTTCGTAAACAGCGCTATCGTCACATTAGTTGCCAGCTTCGACGTATGGGATTCCGAGCTGCCGCGAATGGAGATCTACGGAACGAAGGGAGCGATCTGCATCCCCGACATCGATCCCGTCGACGGTCCGAACCTGTTCGGCGGCAAGGTGCTCGTCCGCGACGCCGATACTTATCGCTGGAAAGCACTACCCCGCCGCGAACCTCTTCCGGAATGGCAAGAGATTGCCGTCCAGCATCGCTTCAATGATCCAAGCCACCGCAGGAACAGTCGCGGGATCGGACTCGTGGATATGGCTTACGCTCTCCAGGCGAAGCGCGAAGCACGCGCCAGCGGAGCCATGGCGCTGCACTCCCTCGAAATCTTGGAGGGATTACTGACCCCCGCTTCGGAGCGCCGTTTCTTCGAGTTTCAAAGCCGCTGCGAGCGACCAGCCCCTCTGCAGGAAAATTTCCCAGATGACGAGAAGGCGAACTGAATTCGGGTGGGGAGTGGGGCCTGAACCAAACCGGCGATCGTGAAAGCCATTCCAAGATAGCAACATGGAGAAAACACAAATGACACTGACCCTTACGAAACTGATGCTCGCCGCGGCGATTTTGGCGACAAGCGCGGGCGTCGCCATGGCGGATGGCGCCAAGATCATCATCATCGGCGGCAAGCCTGACGATCCGTTTTGGTCAATTGTCAAACGCGGGGCAGAAGACGCGGGCAAGGTGGTCGCTGCTCAGGGCGGATCGGTCACCTGGCTGGGGCCGCAGAATTATGACAACCTCGGGGCGGATGCGGCGGAACTCATCCGAAAGGCGATCGCGCAGCATGCCGACGCGATTGTCGGTCCCGACTGGGTGCCGGACGCGATGGACCCTGCGTTCAAGGCGGTCGTCGACGCGAAGATCCCGTTGATCATTTACAATGCGGGCGGAATCGCAGCGGCGGACCGACTCGGCGCGATGAATTTTATTGGAAGCGACCCGTATAAGGCCGGCTTCGCGGCTGGAGAATACTTCGCAAGGCACGACGCCAAGAACGCAGTGTGCCTCAACACGCTGCCGGGCACGGCCAACATCGAAGCCTTTTGCAAGAGCATGTCGCAGGGCGTCACGGCAAGCGGCGGCAAAGGTTCGGTCCCTCCGCTGCCAGCCACTTCGTTCGGTTCGGCGACCGCGGTTGCGCAGGCTCTAAAAGGCCACTTGCTTCAGAATCCAGACATCAACGCGGTGTTCGCGATCGGCAACGTCGACACCAATTCTGCCATCAGCGGAGTGACCCAGGCCGGCAAAAAAGGGCAAAGTGCAGGTCTGCGGCATGAACATCGACGGAGCCGCGCTCAGTAACATCAAGAGCGGCACTCAGGTTTGCGCCATCGATCAGGGACCTTACACGATGGGCTTTCTGTCGGTCGCCATCCTCAACGCGCACGTCAACTACGGGCTTGACGTGACGACGCGGGAGGTCCTGACCGGCCCCAGCGTGGTTGACGCCTCGGACGTCGACTTGACCATCAAAGGCGTGAAAGCGGGCGCCCGCTAGCGCGAGCGATCTCCTTGGTCGCAGTCGGACCGCCGAACCAACCACTGGCGGTCCGACGATGAGCGGGGGGATCTTGGCTCCCCTCGCACCGTCGCTGTCACGTCACACCGGGCAACTCCCATGACCACAGCCATCCAATCGAAGTCCTCCTCGCGCTTGCCAGCCAGCCGTATCTTATACGCATTCGGAATGCTGATAAGACGCCCTGAAGCCGGGTCGTTTTTCGGCACGGTGGCGGTTTTAGCCTTCTTTACGGCTGTTGGAGGAAACGCATTTGTCTCGGCGGCGGGTTTCGCCGGATGGCTGAACGTCGCTGCGGAAGTCGGAATCGTCGCCTTGCCTATCGGACTTCTGATGATCGCGGGCGAGTTGGACCTGTCAATTGGCGCCGTCATTCCGGCTTCGTCGCTAAGCGTTGCGATCGCTTGCGGTCACTACGGCGCATCAGAGGTCGTCGGGATCGCCGTCGCGCTCGCGATAGGCCTGCTGGTCGGCTTGGTGAATGGTGTTCTTGTGTTGCGTACGGGCATGCCCTCGCTGATCGTCACCATCGGCACGATGTTCGCGGTGATGGGGCTTACGCTCGGGTTGGCGGTCCTGCTGACCGACGCCACGAGCACGCCGATCGTTCCAAGCGCCGTTTCCATGGCGCTCTTCGGCCAATTGGTTGGCGACATGTTCGAGATGTCCATAGCTGGTGGATCGTGAGCATTATTATCATAGCTTATCTGCTGCACGCCTCACCGTTTGGCAATTGGATCTATGCCGTGGACGGGGATCGCGTCAGCGCCCGTAACGCCGGGATTCCCACTGAGCGGCTGACTATCTCGCTCTTCATGATCAGCGGGTTTCGCGCGGCGTTTCTGGGGGTGTGCCAGGTTATGACATACCAGAGCGCGCAGGTCGTAGGTGGGCAGTCGTTCATCTTCAACTCGATCATGTGCGTCGTCATCGGCGGTGTGCTCCTGACCGGCGGTTTCGGCTCCGTCATTGGCATCGTGTTTGGCACCATCACCTTCGCAATGGCGAATCAGGGCGTCTACTTCACCGGTTTCGATCCCAACCTCGGCAGCGTCATCATCGGCGCGCTGCTGTTGGCCGCCGTGCTTACGAACGACACGTTCCGCCAGATGGCGCTTTCCTATTCCTCCAAGAAGAGTTGAGAGCGAACCATGAGCAATCCCACAATCGGACGGCTCCTTCGGAACCCGGTCGCCGGTTCCGTCATCAGGCTCGTCGCCGTCATCGCGTTCTTTGTGTTCTTCGGCGATGCGCATTTGGGCGAGTTCCTTGGCGCGGCGAGCTGGGTCAATTTCGCCGCCAACCTCGGCATCGTGGCGATCCCCGTTGGAATCTTGATGATCGCGGGCGAGATCGACATCTCCATCGGCGCGATGATTCCCGCGGGCTCGATGGCCATCGCAATCACCTCTGGTTACTTCGGGCTGCCGATTGCGGTCGGCATGATCGTCGTACTTGGCATCGGCGTGCTGGTTGGGCTCGTCAACGGACTCCTGGCGGTGCGCACCTCGGTGCCTTCGTTGATCATCACCCTCGGCACTCTTGTAGCTATGCAGGGCATCGTTCTCAGCGCTTCAGTGCTGCTTACGCACAGCGCCGGCGTTCCACTCGGCGCGCCGCAAAGGAGCAAAGTGATCTTCGGCCAGCTTCTGGGCGGCATTTACCAGGTGATCATTCTCTGATGGCTCGCGCTGACCGCGATCTATGTCTTCGTCATGCAGTACACGCGTTATGGCAACTGGATCGTCGCCATGGGCGGGGACAAGGACAGCGCGCGGAATGCCGGAATTCCGACACGACGCGTGACCATCGCTCTCTTCATCCTCTCTGCGACCAGCGCCTCATTCGTCGGCATGTGCGGGGCCATCCTCTTCAACTCGGCGCAGGTGTCGGGCGGCATGAGCTACATCTTCAACGCCATCGTGTCGGTGGTCGTCAGAGGGGTGCTTCTGACGGGTGGCTTTGGATCGGTCATCGGCATCTTCTTCGGCACGATCACTTTCGCCGTGTTGAACCAGGGCATCTACTTCACCAGCATCAATCGCAACTGGTCAAGCCTCATGATCGGCCTGCTACCGCTGCTCGCCGTCGCCATGAACGAAAGATTCCGCAAACTCCCGCTGAGCTACCGCCCTAGCAAGGCAGCAAAGGTCTGATGTCATGTCTGATAACGTTCCCGTTCTGGAACTGCGCAATGTCGATAAGTCCTTTGGGCCGATCGACGTGCTGCACGAGATCTCGCTGCAAGTGCGCGCGGGCGAAGTGCTTTGCCTGCTCGGCGACAACGGCGCCGGCAAATCGACGCTGATCAAGACGCTCGCCGGCGTGCATAAACCGACGCGCGGACAAATTCTGATGGACGGCATAGAGGTTTCGTTCAGCGGACCGAAGGACGCCGGCGATCGCGGCATCGCGACAGTGCATCAGTTCGGCGGAACGTTTCCCCTCATGAGCATCGGCCGCAGCTTCTTTGTCGGCGTCGAGCCGACAAAGGGTTGGGGTCCTTTCAAAGTGTTTGATCGCAAGACTGCGAATGACGTCGCGGTCAAGGCGGTGCAGGGCTTCGGCATCACGCGAATTGACGATGGCGATCGCCTTGTCGGCGGCCTTTTCGGCGGCGAGCGCCAGTCGCTCGCCATCGCACGCGCGGTGCATTTCGGCGCACGCGTATTAATCCTCGATGAGCCGACGGCGGCGCTCGGGGTCAAGCAAGCTTCGCATGTGCTCCGTATCGTGCTGGAGGCCAAGAGACGCGGCCTCGCCGTGATCTTCATCACTCGTCAGGTCATGCACGCCATGGCCGTCGGGGATCATTTCGCCGTCCTCATCCGCGGCGCTCTCGCTGCGAATTTCCGCAAGGGTGAAAGGACACGCGAAGAGATCACGGACCTGATGGCCGGCGGCGAAGCGATGGCCGACCTTGAGGCGACAATCGAAAACTACATGCAGTCGCATGACGGTCATCCGCCGGCGTCGCCCTGAACGCCGCGAACTCACCCAAACCACGCAGGACCCGATGCCATGAAAATTGCGCTGTACCCTTTCATGCACAGGCAAATGAGCCTTGAGGAGTTGCCTCGCAAAGTGCGGGAGCTCGGCTACGAGTGGATCGAACTGAGCCGGCGCGGAGACTTCCTTGAGTGGTTCAAGGCGCCACGCGTGTTTCCGGACCGCATCAGGGCATTCAAGAAGGCGCTGGCGGCGGAAGGCGTGAAGATTGCCTCGTTGTTGCCGATGTACCGGTGGGCGTCGGACCATGAGGTCGAGCGCGTCGCCGCCGTGCGGCACTGGAAGCGCGCCATCGAGATCGCCGTTGAATTGGGCGTTGACACCATGAAATCCGAGTTTGGACGTGGTCCCCACCCGGATCGAGGCGGCTGCTACTGCTGCCATACCGGCTCACAGACCGAGACCTGTGAGGACGCATGGTGGCGGTCGATGGAGGAATTCGTTCCCGTGCTTGAGCGCGAAGGCGTCAAGCTGCACATCGAGCCGCATCCCGAGGACTGGTGCGAGACGCTGCAACCGGCGGTCGACATCATCCGCACGGTCAACTCGAAGAACGTCAAATTCCTGTACTGCGCGCCGCACACCTTCTACTTCGGCGACGACACCAAAGTGATGCTGCGCGAATGCGCCGATGTGTTGGCGCACGTGCATGTCGGCGACACCTTCAACCATAAGGCCTCGTCCGGGCTGCGTTATATTCTTAACCCGCCGGGAACGCAGGCGCGTGTGCATCAACATCTCAACATCGGCCAGGGCGAAGTGCCGTGGGAGGACTTCTTCGGCACGCTTGCTGAGATCGGCTTCGACGGGATCATGACGGCCTGCGTCTTCGCCTGGGAGGACAAGGCGGACGAGAGCAGCCGCTTCATGCGCGCCGAGATGCGACGCTACGTCGACAAGTATTGGAGCGCGAAATGATCCTGAAGGTCGGCGTTATTGGGACGGGGATGATCGGCTAGGATCATATTCGTCGCCTGACTCAAGTCCTCTCCGGCGTCGAGGTCGTCGCGGTTACGGACATTGACCGCCATCGCGCCGTCGCCTCTGCCCCACAGGGTGCGAAGGTCCACGACACCCCTCAGGCGTTGATCCGTTGCAACGACGTCGAAGCGATTGCGATCTGCTCCTGGGGGCCGGCGCACGAGGAGCAATTGCTCGCCAGCATCGCGGCCGGCAAGCCCGCATTCTGCGAGAAGCCGCTGGTGACCTCCGAGGCTGCCGCCCGACGCGTGATGGAAGCCGAAGTCACCTTCGGTCGCCGCCTCGTGCAGGTCGGCTTCATGCGGCGCTTTGACGCCGATTACCGGTGTCTGAAGCGAGTGCTCGACAGCGGCTCGCTTGGCGCGCCGCTGATGTTCCATTCCGTGCATCGCAACGCGTCCGTTCCGGCCGGCGTTTACACCTCCGACATGCCGCTGAACGACACGCTGGTTCACGACACCGACATCTCCCGCTGGTTGCTCGCTGACGAGATTGCCGGCGTCGAGGTCCGCGTTCCCCGCCGATCCTCCCGCGGCGGGGAACTGCGCGACCCCGTGATGGTGCTGCTGCACATGGCGTCGGGCGTCCTGGTCGACGTGGAGATTTCGGTCAATATCGCCTATGGTTACGACATCAGAGGCGAGGTGAGTTGCGAAGCGGGCGTCGCCGCGCTTCCCAATCGCCCAGCCACGGTCATCTCGGATCGTCAGGGGATACGTCAGGCGATCCCTGAGGATTGGCGTGAGCGCTTCATCGACGCCTACGATCAGGAATTCCGCGAATGGAGTTTCGCGGCGTCAGAAGGCACGGCGACGGGCGCTTCAACCTGGGACGGCTACGCCGCCACGCTGACAGCGGACGCCGCGCTCCGCGCCGTATCGAGCGGCGGTCGTGAACGGATCGCGATGATCGACAAGCCAGCCCTTTATGCCGCGCCGCTGCCGCTCGCGGCCGAGTAACTTGCGCCCTGCATAGGAACCCTGAGATATGATCACTGGAGAGAGAACCATCAGCCGCGCGCTGCGCTGGGGCATGGTCGGCGGTGGCCGCACCGGCCGGGTCGGTTATAAGCATCGCACAGGCGCGCTTCGCGACGGCACGTATCAACTGCTCGCTGGCGCGTTCGATCTCGACGTGGAGCGCGGACGCGATTTCGGCGAGAAGATCGGCGTCACCGCCGATCGTTGTTACGCGACTTACAAGGACCTCATCGAAGGCGAAGCCGCCCGTCCCGACGGGGTCGAGGTCGTTTCGATCGCGACGCCCAATTTCACCCATTACGAAATCACCAAAGCCTGCCTCCAGGCCGGGCTGCATGTCATCTGCGAAAAGCCGCTGTTCTTCACTACAGCCGAGTGCGACGAGATCGCCGCGCTGGCGAAGGAGAAGAACCTCATCGTCGGCGTGACCTACGGATTCACCGGCCATCCGTTAGTCCGGCAGATGGCGGCCATGGTGAAGAAAGGGATGCTCGGCGAGATCCGCATCCTCGATCTCGAATACACCCATGGCTTCGATGCCGGCGACGACTTCGGCGCGAGCGAGGCGGTCAGGTGGCGGACCAACCCGAGGACAGCGGGTTCGACCTTCGTGCTCGGCGACATCGGCACGCATCTCTACTACCTTTCGGAAGTCGTGCTGCCGCATCTGAAGGTCGCGAAGTTGCTGTGCGACCGCTCGGCGTTCATCCCGACCCGCGCGCCGTTGGAAGACAATGCGACTGTCCTCATGCATTACGACAACGGCGCACGCGGGCGACTCTGGGTCTGCTCGGTCGACGCCGGCAATATGGGCAGCCAGCGCTACCGCTTCGTCGGCTCCAAGGCTTCTGTGTCGTGGTCCGACAGCCATCCCGATCAACTCGTTTACGAGGTTCAGGGCGAGCCGAACCGCATTCTGCATCACGGCATGCCGTATCTGGAGCCGGAGAGCCTCGCCGTCGACCGGATGGGCGGGCTCCATACGGAGGGCCTCGGCGACAGCTGGGCCAACATCTATCTTTGGATCGCGGAAGCCGTCGACGCGACGAAGCGTAGCGACCACGAGTTCCTGAAGACCCATCGGTACCCTGACATTGAAGCCGGCACGGAGGGCGTGCGCTGGCTGGAGAACTGCGTGCGCTCCGCCGACGCGGGCGCCGCGTGGGTCGACTTCCAATAGGCCGCTTTCAAGGAGTTCACGACATGAAGCTATCCATCTGCACGGAGGTGTGGGGAATCTTTCCTTCACGGACATGCTCGACAAATGCGTCGCGCTAGGTGTCGAAGGCGTAGAGATGACGGGCGGCGGCTGGTCTAAAGGACCGCATTTCCGCGCCGACGAACTGCTCGCCGACAAAGGGCTTCTCAGGCAGAAGCTGAAGGAGATTGAGACGCGCGGATTGCGCATCGCAGCGCTCAACTGCTCCGCCAATCCGCTCGATCCCGGCGAGATGGGCAAGCGTCATCGCAAGGAGATGGAGGCGACCGTACGCCTCGCCGGCGAGATCGGCGTGAAGAAGATCGTCACCATGTCGGGCCTGCCGGAGGCGGCGCCGGGCGACAAAGTTCCGAACTGGCTCGTCTACACGAAATCGTGGCCGGACGAGATGCCGGAGCGCGACCGCTATCAGTGGGAGGATCGCGCCTTCCGCCTCTGGCATGATCTCGTCAAGCTTGCCAAGGACGCCGGCGTCGAAAAATACGCGCTGGAGAATTTCTCGGCGATGCTCGTATGGAATCCCGAGACGCTGTTCCGACTTCGCAACGAGGTCGGTGCGACGGTCGGCATGAACCTCGATCCGTCGCATCTGTTCTGGAAAGGCGCCTGTCCGATCGCCGTCGCCAGGGCGCTGGGTCCCGCCATTCACCACGTCCATGGCAAGGACACTCGCATCGAACGTGGGTTGGCTGACATCAATGGACTTCTGGAGCTGAAAGAAGTGACGGATGTCGCCAACCGCTCTTGGAATTACGTCGCCGTTGGCGCGGGCCACGATCTGCAATGGTGGAAGGAATTCTTCTCCGTCGTCGGCATGATGGGCTACGATGGTTGGGTTTCGCTGGAGATGGAGGATTTTACCATGTCAACTGAGGCTGGCATCCGCTCTTGGGTCGACGCGCTGAAGGCGACGATCATCCGCTGATCTGCGCCGGCGAGTTTCCCCAAAGATAATCGGCGGCGCAGGGACCCGGCGCGTCGCCGCCGAAGTTGCTAACCCTCCGGCCGGCTTTCGCTCGGCCGGCAGGCGCCGTCTTGCCGGAACAGGCGATCCCCGATGTCCGCCAATATCACTATCACTTCCGCGCCGTGTTGCTGGGGCGTCGATGACGTGAAGAACCCGCATCTGCCCGACTGGCGCCATGTCCTTGACGAGGCCGCGCGAGCGGGTTTCGGCGGGCTTGAGCTTGGGCCTTATGGCTATATGCCGCTCGACATCGGCGTGGTTGCGGACGCCCTGGCGGAGCGCCGCCTCGCTATCGTCGCCGGGACGATCTTCGACGATCTCGCGTCGTCGTCAAACCGGGCGAACCTGCTGCGGCAGACTGACGAGATTTGCGGCTTGATCACTCAGCTTCCGAAGCCGCGGACCCATGAGGGACAGCGATATGCGGCGCCGTATCTCACCGTGATGGATTGGGGACATGACGAGAGGGATTATGCGGCCGGTCATTCCGATCAGGCGCCGCGTCTCGACGCGGCCGCTTGGGACCAGATGATGGAAACCATCCGCGCTATCGCCGAAGAGTTTCACATCGCGGGCGGCTTCACCGAGACCGTGGAATCTCTGCGGGCGGTGAGAGAAATTTCAAATGCGGCGCTGGTTTGCAAGCGCGGTGCGCGCGGCGCCGTGGCGTTCCCCGGCGCGATCCCCGACGACCTCGACGCAGGCGAAACCGGACCCGGCTTCGCAATCGAGGTCTTCAACGTGCTTGGCGCAGGGGACGGCTTCATATCGGGGCTGCTCAAGGGGTGGCTCGATGGAGAGGATTGGCCGACAACATTGAAACTCGCCAACGCCTGCGGAGCCTTTGCCGTCTCCAGGCACGGCTGCACTCCGGCCTATCCGAGCTGGGAAGAGCTGCAATTCTTTCTTAAGCGCGGAATCGTACGAAAGGATCTGAGAAACGACGCCGAACTGGAGCAAATACACTGGTCCACCAACCGGCGCCGCGACTGGCGGACGATGCACGTCTTCGCCTTCGATCATCGTGCCCAACTGGAGCAGATGGAGGGAGCTTCGCCTGAAGCCATCGGCGCCTTCAAAATGCTTTGCCTGCAAGTTGCGCGGCGAGTTCAAGCGGGACGAAGCGGCTATGGCATTCCCTGCGACGGTCGATTTGGCGGCGACGCGCTCCACGCCGCAGCGGGTTCCGGTCTCTGGATCGGACGGCCTGTGGAGTGGCCAGGCTCCCGTCCGCTAACGATCGAGCCGGCGCTTGGCCTGGACTTCGGCGGACTCGCGGAATGGCCGCGCGACTATGTCGTAAAGGCGCTTTGTTACTGCCATCCCGACGACGACGCGGCGATGTGGGCTGACCAGTTGGAGACGGTTGAGCGCCTGTTCCAGGCAGCGCGCCGCAATCGTCTGGAATTTCTGCTTGAGGTGATTCCGTCGAAGGTCGGCCCGGTTGACGGCCTCACGCCGGTGACGATCATACAGCGCTTTTACGCCGCCGGCGTCTACCCCGACTGGTGGAAGCTGGAGCCTTTCGCCTCCGAGGCGGCTTGGTGAAATGCGTTAGAGGCCATTGAGCGGAATGATCCGCGCACCCGCGGCGTCGTCGTGCTCGGCCTCGATGCGCCTGAGGATCAGCTGGCCGCGACTTTCGCCATCGCCGCCAAGTTTCCGCTCGTCAAGGGCTTCGCTGTGGGCCGGACGATCTTCGGCCAACCGGCCCGGGATTGGTTCGCCGGGCGAATCGACGACGAGACCGCAGTTTCAACAATGACGCGCAATTTCGAGACGCTTTGCCAAGTGTGGGACAAAGTTCGTTCGAATGCGGAGGAGGTTGCAGCATGAGTGACACAATCCGCCTGACGGCCGCGCAGGCCATGGTCAAATGGCTCTCGCTTCAGATGACGGAAAGGGGCGAGCGCTTCATCGAAGGCGTTTGGGCGATCTTCGGCCACGGCAATGTCGCCGGCATCGGGGAGGCGCTGCACGGGATCGGCGATGCGCTCCCAACCTGGCGCGGTCAAAACGAACAGACCATGGCGCACGCCGCCATCGCGTATGCCAAGACGATGCGCAGGAAGAGGGCTATGGCGGTCACTTCGTCGATCGGGCCGGGGGCGAACAACATGGTGACGGCGGCTGCGTTGGCGCATGTGAATCGCCTTCCGGTGCTCCTGATCCCCGGTGACGTGTTTGCGAACCGTCGTCCGGATCCTGTCCTTCAGCAAATTGAGGACTTCGACGACGGCATGATCTCGGCCAACGATTGTTTCCGCCCCGTCGCACGCTATTTCGATCGGATCGCACGGCCCGAGCATCTCCTCACGGCGTTGCCCCGCGCCATGACGATGATGACCGATCCGCAGAACGCCGGACCGGCTGTGCTCGTCTTCTGCCAGGACGTTCAGGCGGAGATGTACGACTATCCTGCGAGCTTCTTCGAGCAGCGCACCTGGCGGACCTGGCGGCTGGAGCCCGATCCGCGCGAGATCGCCGACGTCGCCGCCATGATCGCCGCGGCTTCGCGTCCGGTCATCATCGCCGGCGGCGGTGTGATCTACTCGGAGGCGGAGGACGAACTCGCCGCTTTCGCCACGCGGCACAACATACCCTTCGTCGAGACGCAGGCCGGCAAGGGCGCTCTAGCCGCGAGCGATGCGATGAACTTCGGGTCTCCGGGCGTGACCGGGTCGGATTGCGCCAACGACACCTGCCGGTCCGCGGACCTCGTGATCGGGGTCGGAACGCGGTTTCAGGATTTCACGACCGGATCGTGGTCTCTGTTCCAGAACGCCGGTCGTCGGCTGGTGTCGATTAATCTGCACCCCTACGACGCCCGGAAGCGACTCGCAGTTCCGGTCGTCGCAGATGCCCGCGTTGCCCTGCAACGCCTTTCAAAGGCCCTTGGCGATCTGCGTTTCGACTCGCCCGAACCGGGGCTCAAGGACGTCTGGCTCGGCGAGGTTCGGCGCGTCACGGCGAAGCCGGCGATCGACGGCAACGCCCTGCCGACCGACACGCAGGTTATCGGAGCCGTCCAGCGCGCGTCGCTGGAGAATACGGTGGCAATGTGCGCTGCGGGAACCATGCCCGGCGCACTGCAAATTCTGTGGCAGGCGGCGAAGGGCACTATCACATGGAATATGGCTATTCTTGCATGGGATATGAGGTCGCCGGCGCCATGGGCATCAAGATGGCGTCCCCGAAAAAGGACGTTATCTGCTTCATCGGCGACGGTTCCTATATGATGGCCAACTCCGAACTCGCCACGGCTGTCATGCGGCGAATTCCGTTCACCGTCGTTCTAACCGACAATCGTGGCTATGGCTGCATAAACCGGCTGCAAATCGAGTGCGGAGGCGCCGAGTTCAACAATCTCTATAAGGACTCTCGCGTGGCGGCCCAACCCGAAATCGACTTCGTGGCTCACGCGCGGTCAATGGGAGTGCATGCAGTGAAGGCGGAAGACATCGCGGATTTGGAACAGGAAATTGCGGCGGCGCGTGGCCGGGATATTCCGAGCGTCATCGTGATCGACACGGACCCAGCGCCCGGAACTGGCGCCGGCGGGCATTGGTGGGACGTTGCTGTTCCACAAGTTGGCGGTCCGGAGCGACTCGAAGAGGCCCATCGCCGCTACAACGCGAATATGGTATTGCAGCGAACCTTCAACTGACGTCTCCGCTTTCAATGCGAGGGGAAGCCATGCCACATCTTCTGCGCAAACCTTTCGGCGCTCACGGCAAGGTCCACGAAATCACTCCGGCTTCCGCAGGTTGGCGCTACGTCGGGTTCTCACTCTATCGCCTGCGCGCGGGCGAGACCGCCGTCGCGTCCACGGGCGACCGGGAAGTGATGCTTGTCGTTGTGGAAGGTAAGGCGCGTGTCGCGGGCGCAGGGCGGGATTGGGGAGTGCTCGGGGACCGCATGAGCGTCTTCGAGAGGACCCCGCCGCATTGCCTCTATTTGCCTAATGGAACGGATTGGACGGCCGAAGCGACCACCGACGTCACGCTCGCCGTCTGCTCGGCGCCGGGCCGAGGCGGCCACGAAGCGCACCGAATTGATCCGAATGGAATCACGCTCGCTGAGCGAGGCAAGGGAACGAACACGCGTTACGTCAACAATATTGCAATGGAAAACGAGGACTACTGCGACAGTCTGCTCGTCACCGAGGTGTTTACGCCGGCGGGACACTGGTCATCCTACCCAAGCCACCGCCACGACGAGGACGACTATCCAAGGATCACCTACCTGGAAGAGACCTACTATCACAGGCTCAACCCCGCTTCGGGTTTCGGCGTTCAGCGTGTCTACACCGACGACGGCAGGCTTGATGAAACCATGGCTGTCGCGGACGGCGACGTTGTCCTCGTTCCGCGAGGACATCATCCGTGCGGCGCGCCCTACGGCTTCGAGATGTATTATCTCAATGTCATGGCTGGGCCACTTCGGAAATGGCGCTTCGTGCCTGCTCCCGAAGTCGAATGGATCCTGAAACGAGATGCCTGACATGCCTGACCTTGAGCTCGCGCTGAACCAGAAAACGGTCCCGGAACTTCCGTTCGACGAATTTCTGGATTTGGCCGCCCGACTTGGGTGCGTTGGCGTGGAGCCACGAACCGACCTCGGCAGACCGATCTTTGACGGTATAGTAGCAGCGGACGCTGGACGAATGGCGCGTGATCGCGGACTCCGCTTGATTGGATTGAGCGAAGTCTATCCCTTTGACGATTGGAACGAGGAGCGCCGAAGCCAGGTTGCGAAGCTGATTGCCTTTGCGCGAGATGCCGACGCCGGAAGCATCGGTCTTATCCCCCGCGTAGATGGTCGCGGCCCGCCATCGCCCGAGCGAGAGAACCGACAGCGAGCTATTCTCGCTGATATCGTCGGAATGCTGAAAGGCGCCGGCGTTCGGGGGCTGGTCGAACCGATCGGATTTTCGAAGTGCTCAATACGACGCCAAGCCGATGCAGTCGCTCTCATAAAAAGCTTACACCAAGTCTCACTGATCAGAACCTGTGCGCCCAATCGCGCATTCTGATGGATATGATGCGCCAGGGCTGTTCGACGAGCTTGTTCCAGGCGTAGCAGCAGTGGTCGACAATGTCGTCGTAGGA
>Ga0181528_10000850_pt1 | contig 19892 bp, 22 predicted proteins | sample PEATcosm2014_Bin_47_FD_119742 | JGI IMG/M metagenome (GOLD analysis project Ga0181528, IMG submission 119742) | Peatland microbial communities from MTU Mesocosm Facility, Houghton, MI, USA - PEATcosm2014_Bin10_10_metaG | ecosystem: Environmental > Terrestrial > Soil > Wetlands > Peat | place...
AAGATGATCTTGCCGGACTTGCGGAGATTGTAAAGCCAGCCTGCGATCTCGACGGGTTCGCCGACGTGCGCAGCGGCCTGGTCAATTTTGATCCGACGATAATCGGACATTTAGAGAGCCTCCAACCTGCCGAAAACTTCGCGTGCCGCCACGATCGGGTTAGGAAAATCGGGCGATTCGCGCAGTTCCAGCACTAACGGAAATTGGTTTTCGCGCCCCTTGAACAGGCCCATCGTCTGCTTCCAGTCGACGGTCCCTCCCGAGGCAAGCAGGGGGAACAGATGGTTATCGTTCTCCCCGTCATTGTCATGAATGTGCGTGGACCGGATACGGTCCTTCAGAATCTGGAACGAGGCTTCGACGCTGCCATCGATGCGGGCGTGGCCTACGTCGAAACAGTAGTGCAGGTCGAGGTGCGTGGTTTCCTGGAAATACTTCAGACGTTCGGCCGTCGAGAGCCGGTTGGGAATGTTCTCGATCAGGACCTTCACGCCGCGGTTGCTGGCGAACAGCATCACATCCTCCAGCGCCGTGAACGCCGCTTCGAGCTTGCGCTCGTCGTATCCCTCCCCCGGAACGCCAAGATGCTGGACCAGATAGCGGCAGGGAATCTTCTCGGCGACTTCCAGCGCGCGCTTGATCTCCTCGACACATAGCAGACGCTTGGGCTTGCTGAGTTCCGTCAGCGTGACCACCGCACTCGGGCCCGTACGCCCCCAGCAATCGTCGTTGAACATCGGAGAGTGCAGGGCGTGAAGCTGGAGTTCGGCATCGCGGAACCAGTACGCCAGCTCGTTCACCTGCTCCTGGTTGCGGTAATCGAAGTGCTGCCGCGCGCAGAAGATCTCGATCGAGGGAATGCCCGCCTCCCGGATGCGTTCCATCCAGACGGTATTCAGGCGATGCTTCACCAGAAGATGCGTAGACAATGCGTGCTGCATAGCGTCAGTACCCCGCGGCCTTCCCATTGGAGCGTCCATTTTGCGCCCCTTGTATCCATCCTCCATCAACCAGCAGCGCCTCGACGGAGGCAACTCCGCCGCCGTCGGGGTCTACCTCGTGTCCCATCCGGCGCAGCAGGGCGATCGTATCCGGCGAGAAGCCGCGCTCCAGCGAGATCTTGTCGGGCTTCCATTGGTGGTGCAGGCGCGGCTGGTCGACCGCCTGTTGAACGTCCATTCCGAAGTCGAGCACGTTCAAAATCACTTCCATCACGCCGTTGATGATGCGCCCTCCGCCCGGCGCGCCAACCACCATGTAGAGCTTGCCGTCGCGGGTAACGATGGTGGGCGTCATGGAGGAGAGCGGCCGCTTGTGCGGCGCAATGGCGTTCGACTCGCCCTGGATCAGGCCGAACAGGTTTGGCGATCCCGGCTTGGCGGCAAAGTCGTCCATCTCGTTGTTGAGCAGGAATCCAAGGCCCGGCACCGTCACGCCGTTGCCGTACCCGCCGTTCAACGTGTAAGTCAGCGAGACGGCGTTGCCCTCCGCGTCGATGACGTTGAAGTGCGTCGTCTCGCTGGTCTCGTAGGCCGCCGCGTCTCCATGCCCGATCACGCTGCTCGGCGTCGCGTGCGAAGCGTCGATCGTGGCTCTCACCCCGGCAATGTATTTCGGATTCAGTAAACTCTTCACGGGCACGTGGACAAAGTCCGGGTCGCCCAGGAATTCAGCGCGGTCGGCGTAGGCGCGCCGCATCACTTCCGCCAGATAGTGGGTCGTGGTTGCCGATCCCGCGCCCGCTCTTTCGTAGCCCGAGCCTTCCAGCATCGCGAGCATCTCGAGCATCGCAACGCCGCCGGAAGAGGGGGGCGGAGAAGTGATGATGCCGTAGCCCTTGTATTTGCCTTCCAGCGGCTGACGCTCGACAGCCCGGTAGTTCTTCAGATCGTCGAGCGTAATCAGCCCGCCATTCGCCTTCATCGCTTCGGCCAGGCGGCGCGCCGTCTCTCCCTCGTAGAAGTCCTTGGCGCCGTCGTGCGCGATGCGCAGCAGCGTTTCTGCCAGCTCAGGCTGAACAAGCTTCTCACCCGCCTCCGGGCAGCCCCCTGGCTTTAGCCCGTTTTGTTTCAAAAAGACGCGCTTCGATTCGGGAAACTGCTGGAGCAGCGTGGCCGCGCCGCAGATCGATTTCGCCTGGGAGTATGAGAGTTCGAAGCCGTTAGCCGCGAAGTCGACGGCAGGCTGGACGAGTTCCGCCCAAGGCTTGCGGCCATACTTCTGATGAGCGAGTTCCAGCCCGCGAACCGTGCCCGGTACGCCCGCGGCACGCCAGCCGACCAGGCTGTCGCGCGTCGGCTTACCCTCGGTGTCGAGGTACATGTCGTGGGTCGCACCGCCCGGGGCGGCTTCACGGAAGTCGATGAATGCCGTACGTCCGTCGGCAAATCGGGCCAGCAAGAAACCGCCGCCGCCGATGTTTCCCGCGAAGGGATGGGTCACGGAAAGGGCAAAAGCGACCGCCACCGCGGCGTCCACCGCATTGCCGCCGGCCTTCAACACCGCCACGCCGGCGTCGGTCGCATTCGGCTCCTGCGCCACGACCATCGCCTTACGGGCTCTGACTGGTTCTCGTCCCGCCAGCAACGTCGAGGCTGCAAGAATGAGCGCGAAAACCGCCGCAAGCCGTCGCAATCTCATGAATTCTGATTGTACTATGCGCCTTCCGGCCCGCCCGCGAAGGCGCGCCCACGCGCCCACTCGAACAGGACCACCCCTGTCGCTACGGAAACGTTCAGAGAGGCAATCTGGCCCGCCATGGGAATCCGCAGCAGGAAATCGCATTTCTTGCGTATCTGATCGTGCAAACCAGGTCCCTCACCGCCCACCACAAGCACGGAACGGCTGGCGAAGTCGGCTTGTGTATACAGCCGGTCGCCCCGCTCGTCGAGGCCATAGATCCAGAACCCGTGTTCTTTCAATTGTTCCAGCGTCCGGTTCAGGTTGCCGCCGCGAACTACGGGCAGAACCGCGAGCGCGCCAGCGGCGGCCTTGGCGACGGTCTCGTTCAGGGGCGCCGAGCGGCGGTCAGGCACGACGACGGCCAGTGCGCCGGCGGCGTGCGCCGTACGGACGATGGCGCCCAGGTTGTGCGGGTCTTCCACGCCGTCGAGGATCACGAGCAGCCCGTCACAGTCGAAAAACTGCTCGAGCGTAGCGTAATTGTGCGCCGCACCGAACGCCACAACGCCCTGGTGCGGCGTATCGCTCACCATCCGGTCCAGGCTTTCCTTGCTTTCAAACCGCACGGGGATGTGGTGTTCGCGGCACAAGTCGATGATTTCCTGGAGCCTGGCGCTAGCCAGACCACGCTGCATGTGGACACGATCGAGCGCACGGCCGGCGCGCAGAGCCTCGCGGACAGGGTGGATCCCCGCAATGGAATTCATGTCGCCGATTATCGTATCAGGCGTAACGAATTTCCAAAGTAAAAACAATTCGGTTGAAAATGGTTGACCCGGCCGCAAACCTTGCCTACGATGGCGGGTAGCGGGTAATCCCGCGGACAGCAGGATTTGACCTTCATGGCGACTGCCGCCGCTCCTCCACAACCCGTTCAGATTCCCGACCGGCTCTACTTCCGTATCGGCGACGTATGCCGCCTCGCGGGGTTGAAGGCGTATGTTTTGCGCTATTGGGAAGCTGAGTTTCCTTCGCTTTCGCCCAAGAAGTCGGGCACGAATCAGCGCCTGTACCGGCGCAAGGATGTGGAACTCGTGCTGGAAATCAAACAATTGCTATACGACGAGAAATTCACTATTGAAGGCGCGCGAGAGCACCTTCAGAAGCGCAAGGCCATCGCCCGGAGCGGTCCCAAGCCCGTGCCGATGACCGCTACCCAGGCTCTGCTCTTCGACCCGCGAGCCGATTGGCTGGTTCAGGCTGGAGCCGTTCGCTCAGAACTCATTTCAATTTTGCGGCTTCTCGAATAGATAGCGTTTTCGCCTAAAGGTTTTCCACACACCATCCGATATGTTGGGTCAGCGAAGCTATGATTCGACTGACCCGCCTGAACCGTGAGTCCTTTTACCTGAATCCGGACCTGATCCAGGAGATGGAAACCACTCCGGACACCGTGCTCACTCTTAACTCAGGCGTGAGGGTTGTCGTGCGAGACGCCCCGGAACGGGTTATCGACGAAATCGTTGAATTCAAGCGGCGCATCCTCGACCCGCAGGAACTACTGAACAAGGTCGCGCGTGAGTCCTGGTCGAGTTGACACCTGGCGGATGGGGACGGACTGGAGAACAGGCGGGACAGGCAGGAACCATGAAGAGTGACGCCAACCGGAGTGGGCCCGACCTTGCGACGGCAGCGGGAATACTGCTGGCTGCGTGCGGGCTGCTCGGTGGCTTTCTGTTTGAGGGCGGAAAACCTCAGGCGATTCTCGGCGCGTCCGCGGCGCTGATCGTATTCGGCGGATGCATCGGTGCGACCCTGGTCGCTCATCCTCTGAACGAAATCCTTTCGGCGGTGCGCGCTCTCGGCCGGGTGTTTTTCGAGAAGCCGGACGGGTGCGAACCAGTAGTGGAGCAAATCATGTTGCTCTCGCGGCAGTCGAGGAAGACCGGGTTGATTTCCTTGGAGGATATGATCCCGGAGATCCAGGAGCCCCTGCTGAGGAAAGGACTGATGCTGGCGGTCGATGGCGTGGAGGCGAAAACGATGCGAGACATCCTGGAAACCGACATCGACGTCGTAGCCAGCCACCGGGAAAGAGACGCGAGGGTGTTTGAATCCGCCGGAGGATTTTCGCCAACTATCGGCATTATCGGCGCAGTTCTCGGACTCATCATTACGATGGGCCGGATTGACGATACAAAAATGGTCGGGCGGGGAATCGCCGCCGCCTTCGTGGCCACCATCTACGGCGTGGGACTGGCAAATCTGTTCCTGCTGCCTGCAGCAGCGAAGTTGCGCTCGCGCGCATCGAGAGAACGAGAGCGCATGGAACTCATTCTGCTAGGCTCCCTCGCTCTCGCCGAGGGGATGAACACGAAACTGTTTCACGACAAGATCGAATGCTACATCTCCAGAGATGGAGCCGCACAGCGCATCGGAAGCGCGCTAAGTGCGGTCCAGCAGGTTGAAGGATGAGAGTCGAGAGGTGAGATGAGACGCAGGCCAGAGCAACCATCTTACGCCAGCGCCGAGCGCTGGCTCGTCTCCTACGCGGACTTCGTTACCCTGTTGTTCGCTTTCTTCGTGGTGCTTTATGCCCACTCGAACATGGACACCCGTAAGTCGCAGCAGCTCGCCCAGTCCTTCCGGGATGCGGTGGGCGACGAACGCCTGCGCAGCGCGCTGGCCAGACTGATGGGGCGGACTCAAACGCTCCCGCCCCAATCGAATATCAACGATCCGCTAAAGATTCCCATTTCCACTGCGGCGCTTGTGGGCCCCGGCCCGGCAAGCGCTGTGTTACTGCCGTCGATGGACCGGCTAAAGAAGGATCTTTCGAAGGAACTTCAGGACGGCCGGTTGGAAATACGCATGGAGCGGCGTGGCCTGGTGATCAGCCTCCGCGAATCTTCGTTTTTCCCATCTGGAGACAAGACCGTCCTGCGCGCCGCGCGTCGCACGCTGGGACTGATTGCGGAGAGCCTGAGGCCGCTGCCGAACTCGATCCGGCTGGAGGGCCACACCGATGCCGTACCCATTCACAACACACGGTTCCGCAGCAATTGGGAGCTTTCCGCAGCCCGCAGCATCGCCTTGATGGAGTTGCTTACCGAGGATCTTGCCTTACCGCGAGAGCGCCTGTCGATAGCGGGCTTCGCGGACACGGCGCCCGTGGCGTCGAACGAAACGCCCGAGGGACGAGCCCGCAACAGGAGAGTGGATATCGTGGTTCTCACGGTCGAAGGCTCGGCCGGAGAACCGGCGCCTCACGGCGCCTCGGCGCCCTGATTGGCAGGAAGAGTGGCGTGAACGCCGCCGGCAAGCGAAAGCGCTTCGACCTCGGGAAGGCTCCGCAGCCGGGCGAGCAGGAGCGCGGCCGCCCGTTGTCCGGCTGTCTTTTTCGAAGCGCCCTCAGCGCGCGCGGCGAACTTCTTGCCGACGCGAGCCTCCACGGTGAACAGCTTGGCGTGCTCCGGACCCGATTCGTGAACAATCTGGTAGCGGGGCACCGGGAGCTTTCGGGCTTGGGCGAACTCCTGCAATGCGCTCTTGTCGTCCAATGCGACATCGTCGCCAAAGTCGCAGGGTTCGTCCTGCGACACGATCAGTTGCTCCACGAAAGTGCGGCTCGGTCCTAGTCCGCCATCCAGAAAGACAGCGGCGATGAGCGCTTCCAAAGCATTGGCCAGAATGGCCCGTTTCGCGCGCCCCCCGCTCTGCTCTTCCCCTCGGCCGAGCTTCAGATATTGTCCAACACCCAGTTCAGAGGAAACTTTGAAAAGGTGCGCGGAGCTGACGCGCTGCGCCTTCAGGCGCGACAACGTGCCCTCTGAACTCTGCGGACAACGGCGAAACAGGTACTCACTGGCGACAAAACCAAGGATCGAGTCGCCCAGGAACTCGAGTTTCTCGTTGTCCGGTGCGGGTGGCCCGCCGACTACCGCTTCAGAGTGAACCGACTTGTGGGTGAGCGCACGGAGAAGGAGGTCCCGGTCCACGAACGTGTAACCGATCCGGGCCTCCAACTCCTCGTAATCTGAGGGCATAGTGGGTCAAGCCGGGCTATTTGGCCGCTGACTTTGCCTGCATGGCCGCAGTCTTTTCCCTGGTCGCAACATCCTTGATGATTTGGACGCTGTTGGGCGCGTTGATGGCCTGGTCAAACGACGCGATCGCCTCGTCGTACTTCTTTGCCAGGAGGCTGCAGTGTCCGCCGCGGATCAGCAAGGCCGGTTCCAGTTGGGACATGCTTGCGATGGCGAGCTTAAAGTTCTCCGCGCAACCCGCGTAGTCTTCTTTCGCGAGGCTCTCGAAGGCGAGGCCTTCGTAGGCGGGCTCGACGATATCCTTGACGGCCGCGGCCCACTGATCGTCAGTCAACTCCGGATTCGGCTTGGGCGCCTTCTTCGACAATTCGATCGCGTCCTTGGCCAGCTTGTCGGCGCGCGTCAGCTTGTCGGCCTTATCCAGGTCGAACTTCTTGGTGCTCTGTGCGATGGCCTTGGACATAAGAGCCATCGAGCCGAAGTTCATGGGATCCACGGCGATAGCCTGTTCTCCATAAACAACGACGTTGTCCAGATCCCGCTTGAGGTCGGATGCCGCGGCCATGACGTAGAAGGCCGAGCCGCGGTATTCGGAATCGGCAAACTTGTCGATGAGCACCTTGGCTTGGGCGATCTGATCTTCCGGCGTCTGCGCCGCGTACATGCTCTTAACGGCTTCGAATTCCTTCTTGGTCTTGGGCTTGGGCGGAGTCGGATTGGCCGATTGAGCGCCGAGCATGCCCGCAGCTACACAGACGGCTGCAACGAGCGCGAAAATTCTGGAATAACGCATATATCTCCCTTATTGCTGCTGTTTGCGGCTTTTGGCCGCTTCTAACTCGGTTTGAGCCGCTTTTCGGGCCTGCTCACTGCCCCCATCCACGGCGATCGCCGCCTCGTATTGAGTGACAGCTTCAGAAGGCTCTTGACCGGCCATCGCGAGACGGGCGAGGTAGACGTGGGACCAGGCCTTCTCAAACGGCTCAGGCTGGAGAGTGAGCGTCTTCTCGAAGAGCTCTTTCGACAGCTCCGGATCTTTTTCCAACGCCGCGATTCGCGCCAGGCCGAAATAGGCCCGGGCGTGAATCGGCTTGGGCTCGTTCTGCTGAAGCACCTTGCGGCAGATATCGCGAGCCTTTTCCATATCGCGCGCCCGAATCAGCTTATCCAACTCATCGAGCTGGATCTCGGCTGGATTCGTCGGAGCCTGCGCAGGCGCCTGCGACTGGACGATATGTTCCACCGGCTTATCCAGAAAAGGAATAGCGGCGATTCTCTGCGCTTCCTTTCTAACGTGGATGTTGTCGATCATCTCACCCAGGTAAAGGCGCAGGGACTGCTCCTGTTTCTCATAGCCGGCGAGCGCTTCCGCAAAGTAGCCGGTCAGAACGTAACCCTCCCGCATCGCCTCCTCGACTTCCGCGGGCGCATGGTCGAGGCGCGATTCCACTGCGCGGACCAGCGACATGCCGTAAAGCAGCACACAATCCTGCTTGTAGGTCTCCGGCAAGGCCTGGGCGCGCTCAGCCATATAGCACAGTTGCTTCTGCCTCGTGATGGCGTCGGTCGAGCGAATCGCAAGCGGGTCGATCAGGTAGTGCAGATAGGCATGGCGAATTTCTTTGACGCGCGGGCGCGCCGCCGGCGTCACAACCACAAAATAATCGTCGGTGAGACCCCGGGTGTGCACCTGGTTGGGCGCGCCTAACAGATCGACGTAAATCTGGAAACGGCGCCCCCTCGATCCGCTGGTCGGATTCCGCAGGTAAAGGTTCGCTTGCATAAGAGCGTCGGTGACCGGAGCGTGGTAACTGGCGATGATAGCGTCGTAGGCCGGCTGGGCGGCCTTCCAGTCGCGTTCCAGATCAGCCTCTTTCCAGAAATCGGTAAGCAGTGGGATGAGTTCCTCCAGCGCGGTAGCGGCAGGGGGGGTGCGGTCCGTGGGATAGTGCCACTTGAAGTCGGGAGGACCGTCGACGCTCAGTGCGAAGGTGATGTACTGGCTCAACTCATCTCGCGCGTCCGGCTTCCTGTGGGCCGCGAAAAACTGCTTCAGATAGCGGACAGATTTCAAGTCGCGCGCCAGGATGGATTGGCGCAATTGTGCTCGCAGAGGGTGGGTTGACGCTGCGGTCAACTCCGCGTCGTAGCCCGCTACGTTGATTGCGGCGAGTACGGCAAACAGCGACTTGCTGCCGTCCAGTTGTGCCAGCGGCGAGTCGGCGGCCGGCGCGGCGCGGCCCGCGATTGCGGCGAAGAGGAAAAAAACGACAGCTGTGCGCACTTCTCTGAAGACCAGCAATTCTCAGTGTACCTTGCCGCCCGGCCCGGCCCCGCCCCGCCCCTCAAAGACGCGCCCGAGCTTCACTGGGGCAGAAGTGCGCGGATGGACCCGAATGCGGCTCGCGCCAAACTCCGTGCTTCAGCGTCGGCGTCCAGGCCGGGGCGCTCGGGCACGACAATCCGAACGATGGATGTGTCACTGCGGTTGTAGCGCAATGAATCGAACACGGTGTTCACCTTGGCGCGGTATTCGTCCGCGATGACGTTGTTGTGCGTCTGATACCAGTAAAGGACGACGCTCCTTTCTTCACCCTTTTCAATGATGGAGTGGTTCACGACAACGGGCTCGGTTCGGCCTGGAACCTGAAGCCGGATGAAGTCCGATCGGCTGGGCTGCCAGCCGGAGCCCGGCAAGCAGACCTTCGGCGAATGTGGAGCGACCCCGGTCTTTTGCGTCTTGAAGAAAGCAATGAAAAGGCTCGCCGATTCTCCAGTCGCGGAGTCTGAATACACGCGCTCGAGCGTATCGTCCGCTTTGAGCACGTCCTGGACCTCCGGCCCGATTTTGTTCTCGGCGACCATCGACCAGGAACCGAACTGGGCTGGCAGCCCTCGCAATGGCTTGGGCAGCAGAACGACTTCCTGTTTGGGATAGGCAAAGTAGAAAATCGCCTCTGACAAGAGCAGCAGCGTGAGCAGAATCGCTCGCCGGGATTTCAGAAAATCAAACACTGGCCCGCGCCCCCTTCCGCTTGCCCAGTCGCGCCAGCCCCAGAATCAACTGATGCAGCGCAAGCAAAGACAACAGGGCCACCATGAAGATCACCCAGCCCTCCATCATATGGAAAACCCCCTCGGCATACTCCTTGTTGACCTCGGAAAGTATGCCGGTAATGGTCACTCGCAAGCCATTGGCAAAGATTGCTATCGGGATGGTGGCCAGAAAAAGAATCGCGCGAATCCAATTCTTGGATTCGAAGAAATAGCCGTATACCAGGGAGAGGAAGGTAAGCGAGAGCAGCGACCGGATTCCGCTGCAAGCCTCAACGACATTCAGCTTCTGACTGGCCAGCTCCAGAACATTGCCCTCGCGCAAGACCGGGATGCCCAGCATGGAAAGAGTGGATTCGGCAAACTGGCTCGCCAAAATCTGTAGGGGGAATGTGATCTGCCCATAGATAAACTGCGGGATGCGGATCATGAAGAGGAGCAGCACCAGTGGAAATGCCAGCATGCGGAAGACTGGAAATCCGCAGGTCGCGAGCACCACTCCGTAAACCGTCAGCAGCAGTCCGCCGCGCATCAAAGCGAATTCGGCCCCGAACGTCCCCAACAGCAGAAACAAAAAGCCGAGCAGGCACACCGCCCAACCGCTCCAATGCGGCTTCAGTGCGACCCGCGCGAGGTCCGATTTGCGCTGCCAGATCATGTAGCCAGCCACGACTGGCACGAAAAAGCCGTGTCCCATGCTCTCGTCCGTGGCGTACTCCTTGAACATGTCGCGAAGTACCGGGGCGAAAAGCAGAACGACCAGCGCGCCGAACCAGGCCATGGCGGCCCAATTCAAGCCCTCTGCGCCGGCCGGCGGAGGCTCGGGCCGTGCTTCGGTATCCAATTGAGCGGTGTGCGGCATTCCGGCCTCCCGCGACGCGTCCGGGGCTTCAGGCTTCATGACGGTATCTCCATATACTACGCGACGCGCCATCCGCAGGAATGCGGGGCACTGTGCGTTTTCAGCGTGAGAAATCGAAATTATACTGCCGCCGGGAGAAATACAGCGACGCGGACCGCTTGGACTCAGCCTGCACGTGCAATTTCAAAACGCCTCCGCAAAGGCGGGCCATGGCCTTGGCAACGTCGGCTTCCGGGTCGGAAGAGGCCAGCTCGGGCCCTCCTGTCTCGCCGATCCAACGGTCGGTCTCAAGGTTGAGGCGGCGTTCTAACCGCAGATCCGAGCAGCGCCATTGTCCTTCCCGAAGAAAGGCCTTCCGGGCGCCAATCTTGAGCACTACACCCATCGAAAATCAGCCTCTATCCTTACTAACACAAAACACCCGCTCAAATCGCGCGGGAACTGAGCCAGAGGGAGAGAGAACCGGCGCCGGAGCGCACTCATTCAGTAAGAGGACGCCGTTCCAAATGCCGACGCTCGCCTGCCCGGATCTCGGCCAGTTCGATTTCCTGGAAGAACACATACTCAGTTTCCCCGAGGGCGTACCCGCCTTCGAAGCGTTGCGCAGGTTTCTGCTGCTGCGCAAGGAAGAATATGCTCCGTTCGAGTTCCTTGCCAGCGTCGATTTGCCTGCCGTGCGGTTCATCTGTATTCCGGTCTGCCTGGTAGATCCGGATTACCGGTTTGAGCTGGCCGCGGGCGAAGGGGCGGTGGCGGGACTCAAGGATGGCGTGTACTCTGCCTCCTCGTGCGACCCGCTCGTGCTGGCAATCGTCTCGCTCCCGAACTCCGCGTCAGCCACGGCCAATCTGGCGTCGCCCGTGGTCGTGAACGCGGGACTCCGTCTGGGGGCACAACTGATCCTGCCCGGAACCGCGCACTCGCACGTCACTCCGATACGGCCTTGGACGGCGCCGGAGGGCCCATGCTAGTCTTCCGGCGCAAAGTGGGCGAAGCCGTGATGCTGGACGGCCAGATTGAAGTCCAGGTACTCGAGATTACCGGCTCCCGGGTGAAGCTGGGATTCAGCGCTTCGCCGGAGGTTTTTATCGTGCGGAAAGAACTGTATTTGACGCAAGAGGAGAACAGGCGCGCTGTGGCCTGCCCCGCCTCAGATAGCTTGACACGTCTGGCCAAGGCCCTGCGGTCGAAAGCCTCTTCCGCCTCTCCTCGACCCGCCAACAACCTGGAATAGAGGGCTCCAAAGCTTTTTTGTGAATTCCCTCAAGTCATGGTCCGGGCCCACGATAAGGTCTCTGGGTGCCAAAAACGGGCCGCAAAGCGGTCCCCGCCGGAAAGGATTCCCGCGGATTTCGGTTCACCCAGGGAGAATCGGCAAATGGCGTTTTCGATTAACACCAACATCTCTTCATTGCAGGCTCAGTATTACCTGAACAAGACTGAACAGTTCCAGGCCAAGACGATCAACGAGGTGACTTCGGGCCTCCGCATCGTCAATGCGGGTGACGATGCCGCCGGGCTGGCCGTCGCCAATCAATACCGCTCCGACCAGGCGGTGCTTACCCAAGGTGTCCAGAACCTGAACAGCGCCACCTCAACGTTGCAGACCATCGACTCCGGCATGAGCGATATTGGCAACCTGCTCGATCGGGCGCGCACCCTGGCGACGGAATCCGCTTCAACGACCTTCACGGGGGACCGCAGCACGCTGAACAGCGAATTCCAGAGTGTGTTGGGCGAAATCAACCGCCAGGCGCAAGCGACGGGCATAGACACTGGGGGCACTTTCGCGAAGTCTCTTCAGGTCTTCGTCGGTGGCGGCACGGCCGGCAACGGTGTAAGCGCCGGGACCAACGGTAGCGTCATGGTTGACCTCTCGAACGCGACGGTCGATACGAAGTCGCTCGGATTGACCGGTTATACGGCCGCAATGAGCGCGGTCACCAACGTGGCCACCTTCGCGTCCAATCTCGGCGCTGGCACGGCCACGCTCACATTCAATGGCGCGGGCTTCAGCGACGCAGGAAAAGTCAACGTGACCGTGAACCTGGCCGGTGTTAGCGACATGACCAGCCTGGCCTCCGCAATCAACAGCGGCATCGCCCAGGCAGCGGCCCAAAACGGGTCGAATTTCACGGCCTTCCAGAACGCCGGCATCAGCGCGGTGGTCGACAACAGCGGCGCCAACCCAGTGCTCGATTTCACCGCGGGCAGCACCGCGTTCCAGGTCTCCGCCGCGGCAGCCGGCACCGGCGCCAAGATCCTGGGAGGTGGTACCGGCACGAACGCCGGAGCCGTCACGATGAGCTCCGGGGGCACCAGCCAGATCGACGCAAACAGCTTCTCACCTATGATGTTGCCTGGCGAATCTCAGGGCATCACCTTCCAGGCTGTGGACGACTCCGGCAAACTGCAGACGAAGGTGATCACGTTGCAGGCACCCGACGGCGACGGCTCCGGCACGAGCATTGCCAATGCGGTTGCGGCGATCAACACGCAGCTCCAGGGCACGGGCATCAAGGGCTTGCAGAATATCGTCGCAGTGGCGGATCAAAACGGAACTGACATCAACTTCATCTCCTCGTCCGACTTCAACATCAACTTCAATACTCCAACGTCTGGCCCCGACGGTTTCACTGCAGGCGCGAAAGCGGCTGCCGTGACGGGCAGCGCTTCGACCGTTGACATTTCCAACGCGACAAACGCCCAGAACGCGGTCGCCGCTTTGGCCTCAGCGGTACAAAACCTCGGCTCTGCGCAAGCCGCCGTTGGTAAAGGTGAAAACGTCCTGAACTACGCCAGCAACCTGGCGTCCACGCAGCTCACCAACCTGGCGTCGTCCGAGTCGCAGATTCGCGATGCCGACCTCGCCGCTCAGGCGGCCAACCTGTCCAAGGCTCAGATTCTTTCCCAGGCCGGCGTCGCTGCGTTGGCTCAGGCGAACTCGGCCCCGCAGGCTATCCTCTCTCTGCTCAAAGGCTAATCCCCTAGCCGCTTGAGTTGATCGCGCGCAAGAAGTCCCGGCTCGCCAGCCGGGGCTTTTTGTATCTGTCAGGCTCCAAAGTAGCCGGAGCCATGCCAGGCCATTACAGTTCCGTCGACGCGAGCGGGGATAACCTCGACCCGGAAGACAATCTGACGGCGATATGATGGGATCTTCAGTACCATGAAACTCCCCAGCCGCACCCTGTACGAAGGCCCAGAACGCGCCCCGGCCCGCGCGCAACTGAAAGGCATCGGTTTCACTGACGAAGATCTCCGGAAACCGATCATCGGCATTGCCAACACCTGGATTGGCACGATGCCCTGCAACTGGCTGCTGCGCGACATCGCGAAGGAAGTCGCGCGTGGCATCCGCGAAGCCGGCGGCACGCCGATGGAGTTCAACACCATCGCCATCTCCGACGGCATCACGATGGGCACGCAAGGCATGAAGACCTCGTTGATCTCGCGCGAGGTGGTGGCCGACTCCATCGAGCTGGTGACCCGCGGCCACATGTTCGACGGACTGGTCTGCCTGGTGGCCTGCGACAAGACCATCCCCGGAGCCGCGCTCGCGCTGCTGCGGCTGGACATCCCCGGCGTGATCCTCTACGGCGGCTCGATCCTGCCCGGCCGTTACAAGGGCAAGGACATCACGATTCAGGAAGTCTTCGAAGCCGTCGGGGCGTTCTCGGCGGGCAGGATCTCGGAGTCTGAATTCCTGCAGATCGAAAACGCTGCCTCCCCGGGGCCCGGAGCCTGTGGCGGACAGTTCACGGCCAATACGATGGCGACTGTCATGGAGATGATCGGCCTCTCGCCGATCAATACCGCCATGGTGCCGCAGGTGGATGCGCGCAAAGGCGACGTCGCGGCCTACTGCGGCCGGGTGATTCTGGATGCCGTCAAGAACGAGCGCCGGCCGCGCGCGATCTGCACGCGCCAGGCGTTCGAGAACGCGATTGCGGGCGTTGCGGCCACGGGCGGCTCGACGAACTCCGTGCTGCACCTGTTGGCCATGGCCAACGAAGCTGGCGTCGAACTCAAGATCGACGACTTCAACACGGTGAGCGAGCGCACGCCGCTGATCGTCAGCCTGCGTCCGGCGGGCGAGTTCGTAGCCGCCGACGTAGACAAGGCCGGCGGGATCGGCGTCCTCGCCGCACGGCTGGTCGAAGGCGGCTACGCGGATGGCTCCCAGTTGACCGTGACGGGCAAAACGCTGGGTGAAGAGGCCGCATTGGCGGTGGAGACTCCCGGCCAGCGGGTGATTCGCCCGCTGAGCAACCCGATCAAGAAGACCGGAGGTCTTGTCATCCTGCGCGGCTCGCTCGCGCCTGAAGGCTGCGTCATCAAGGTGACCGGCGTCGCGCGCAACCGGCACGAGGGTCCGGCCAAGGTCTTCAACTGCGAAGAGGAGGCCATGCACGCCGTGACCGAGGGACGCATCCAGCCCGAAGACATCGTCGTGATCCGTTACGAAGGCCCCAGGGGCGGTCCGGGCATGCGCGAAATGCTCGGCGTGACCGGCGCCATCGTGGGCGCGGGCCTGGGCGACTCGGTAGCGCTGCTCACCGACGGGCGCTTCTCCGGAGCGACGCGCGGATTCATGATCGGCCACGTTGCGCCCGAGGCGTTCGACGGCGGCCCCATCGCCTTCGTCGAGGACGGCGACACGATCGTCATCGACATCGCCGAGCGCCGCATCGACCTCGTGGTGGATGCCGCTACGCTCGCCGCCCGCAAAGCCAAGTGGACCGCGCCCGCGCCGTCTTTCAAGACTGGCGTGATGGCCAAGTACATTAAACTGGTCGGCTCGGCCGCCGAAGGCGCGGTCACGTCTCAGGTGTTCTAAGAGTCCTTCGGTGTGGTGGGGCGAATGTGCGGTGGGGCAGACGCGTGATGGGGCAGACGCGTGGTGGGGTCAGACTTTCAGTCTGCGGACCGGCTTCAGCCGGTCCTTCCGGGACACAACACAGGCGGGGCTAAATGCCCCGCGCAGGCTGAAAACCTGCCCCACCCCTCGGGCTCTGAGTTTCGCGCGCGGCGAGCACGAAACGGGAAGGTGTTCCCGTTTTCGCCCGTAAACCACTGATTCCAGGTAGAAAAACGGGAACCCCTTCCCGTTTCAGTCCTTCTGTCGCGGAGTGTTGAGCCCAGGCGTGTCCTTTATGATTCAATTCATCAGGGTAGCCGTCGCGGTGTCTTGCATCGCGTTGGCCGCTCTGGCGATCGCCGTCTTCCTGGGCGGCCGGCGCTTCCGGACCCGGGTTGCGGCGGACGTCTCGGCGCTGCTCTCGTCACCCGTGCCCTCCTACGTCGAAGTCGCCTGGTTACTGCCCGAGGGCGAGTTCAGCTACGCGCGCTTCCGGATGACGGAGATCCAATACAGCGTGGAATCGAGGAACAGGCGTCCGCAGAGTGAATATGGCAGAACGCTCAAAGGTTTCCTATCTGCTGGTAGCCACACCCGTGCCTTTGTCCGTGTGCTTCTCGCAAACTGCGGTGAGGAGCATAGTAATGACCTCAGCACGCCGTGGACCGATTACCCGTTGTGCACTTTCAAAGGCGAGGTCGAACGCATTCTCGGCGGCGTACAGGAACGTGACTACGGCTTCATCCTTGAATTGCGAGTAGAGCCGGATTCGGTCCCGCTCGTTTGGCGCCGCCGCATATTCTTTGTTTTCCGCTGACAGTAGCTTCTCTGCCATTGCCAGCGCGTGGCTCACCTGGGCTCTGAGTCCGTCGCCCGTCGTCGTCGACCGGGCTCTTAGCAGAAGTTCCAGTGGGTGCTGGTCGCTGTTGTCGGTCAAAGGCATCGAAGCGATGACGGCGGCAACGCGAGCCGCCGCATCCATCTTTCCGGCGGCAACCAGGGTCGATTGAGCCGACGTAAGCAAGGCCTGTCGCGTCTGTGGATCCTGGATCTGCGCAACACGCAACGCGACGGCGGCGCTGCTATCTTCAGCGAGAGCCTGAATGTCCTCGTACATCCGAGAGAGATCATCCGGGGAATTCACCGCTGGCGGCGGCGGCGGCTTTGTCGTTGATGCGGGGTACTCGCTGGCGAGCTCGGGCGCGAGGCGCAGCAAAAGATCGACCGCCGCCTTCGTTGCGACTTCGTCTTCCCGTGTGGGTGATTTAATGTTCTTGCGCTGGCTCAGGCAGTCGCGGAGCACCTTTGCGGCCTGAGTCCGTCCCCGTACTTCAGACAATTTCTGAATGAAACGGAGATCTGCCGGAAGGCCGCATTGGCCCGCCTCGACAGCGGCGTATCCACGGCGCAGCACACTCGTTTTCAGTTCGTCGCTGCCTCCCGACTCCAGGACGGCCAGGAGCATCGCCGTCGGAGACGCACCGTCAGCGGCTTCGATTTCGGACAGCAATTCCTGGACCGCGTCATTGTCATGCTTTTGCAGAAGAGCATTCAAGACCGGCCCGAATGCTTCCTGTCGCCCAATCACGTTCTCCCGATAGGCGATCTGGCCTGCCAGTTCGCGAGCTACTCCAACCAACTCGGGTCGCTTGCGCTTCTCCGCAGAGTCTACCAGCCAGCTTATAACCGACACCAGAGTTGCACGCCGGGAGCTCTGGATCGCTGATTCAAGATCTTCACCAGTGGGGCGCTTCCCGTCTGTTCCACCTGACGCGACAGCCCCATCGCTCGACGCACGTGCGCCATCGAACGCGCGCAGCATGAAGGACTTTGCCGACTCGAAGGAGCAGCCATCCAAAGCGCTGCCAATTCCTAACAGGACCGATGGCACAAATACGTTCGGCAACGCGACAGACGAAGCAAGGTCGGCTTGCTCGGCCAGGCTGCTGACGACTGCGTCGCAACTGTCGCTCGAGTTCGCCTTGCGAAGCGGGACCTGCGCAAGTCCTGCCGACATGGAAAGAGCAGTGATCGCGGCAAGGCTTCTCAATGTCATAAACAAGCGGCCTCCGCAATCCACGCCGCGCGGTCCAACTCACTACCGCGCGAAATGGCGTCAAGTGTATTCGCCCGCAGCACATATCGGCCTTTGAGAATGTTCAAGCAAAGCTCCGGTTGAAGTATACCGCCGCGCACGAATATGATTGCGCTCGGGAGGCAGCGGCGACTTGAGCGGTGTGCCCGATTTACGGGTAACTCGACGGAGCAGCCGCGCGTCACGACTAGAAGAGATGCGGCTCGTGCTCTTTGCGGTAGCAATGTGCCTCGGCGCTCAAGACACGGTGATTCGAACCACCGTGCCATTGGTTTTGGTGCCTACATCGGTGACGGATCGTCATGGCAAGACTGTTGACGGGCTCATCGAATCTGACTTTGAGGTGTTCGATAACGCTAAGCCTGTCAAGCATAGTCTCGAAACTACAATTCAGCCGGTCGCTCTAGTAGTTGCCGTGCAAACCAGCGGGATTGCCGGACCGGCGCTGGCGAAGATTCAAAGAATCGGTGCAATGTTCGAACCGCTTGTCGTTGGCGATGGAGGGGTCGCCGCGATCATTACCTATTCTGACGAGGTCAAGGTGCGGCAGGAGTTTACGCACAGCGCCGACGAGTTCACCCAGAGTATGCGCAGGATCGAACCGGACGGTGCTGGGTCGCGGATGAATGATGCCGTGCTTGAGGCTGTCGACATGCTGGCTTCTCGGCCCAAGTTCAGGCGCGTGCTGGTGGTGATCGGTGAGAGCCGGGATCGCGGCAGTCAAGCCAGACTTGATGAAGCGGTGACTCACGCGCAGTCGGCGAACGTGACCATCTATCCCGTTAACTATTCCGTGTATAAAACCAGCTTTACTTCGCGCGGCGAGGAGCGGTTCAAGGGTTCGGGCCGTCTGGTCTATGCCAATGGCGGCGGAATGGACTTGCTCGCAGTGATCACCGAAATCGGCCGGATGGGGACACGGAACGCGGGCGAGGCACTGGCTAAGTATACCGGTGGCGGCAAGGTCTCATTTACGCGACTCGCGGGGCTCGAGAGGGTCATTGGCAAGGTTGGCGAGGATTTACATTCGCAATACCTGTTGAGCTTCCAAGCCGAGAGTACGGAGAGCAAGATTTACCACCGCATCACGGTGAACGTGAAGCGTGCTCAAACGGTCGTTCGAGCGCGGCCCGGCTATTGGCCGGAGTGATTGATTACAGTTCAGAATCAGAGAAGGGGAAAAATGGGACAGTCCCGTTTGCCGATAGCGGTTCAGCGGCGCTCCCTCCGCAGGTGACAATGGAATGAACGATGCCGATGAAATATCGAGACGTACTCGCCCTCTTGCGGCGGGGAAGATGGCGTCGAAGGTAGGCAGAGGGGCAGCCACATCCAATTCATCCACCCGACGAAGCCAGGCACAATCACGGTCGCGGGCCAAGACAACCAGGAGGTCCCACCTGGAACGCTCAACGTTATACTGAAGCAGGCAGGGTTAAAATGAGCGCTAAACGCTTCGTCATCATCATCGAGCAGGGACCTACCGGCTACGGTGCCTACTCGCCGGACGTCCCAGGATGCGCGGTTGTCGGAGACACAGAGCAGGAAGTACGCCAACTGTTGGCCGAGGCCATCGCATTTCACCTGGAAGGACTTCGGGCTCGCGGCGAACTCCTTCCTGAACCCCATTCCTCTGCCGACTACATCGAAGTAGCGGCGTAGAACCTGGAAACGGGGAAATGGAATGCCGATGAAGAACCCGCCTCACCCTGGTCTGCTGGTCAGGGATAATCTCGACGATTTGGGCCTATCGGTTGCAGCGGCTGCAGCAGGCCTCCATGTCACCCGGCAGCAGCTTTACAAAGTGATTCAGGGGCAATCGGCGATCACTCCCGACATGGCCTTGCGGCTGGAGGCCGCTTTCGGCGGGACGGCCGATTGGTGGGTACGCATGCAGGCGGCGTATGAGCTTGCCCAGGCGCGGGAGCGTAACGCAACGCCCAGCATCCAACGCTTCGAGCCTAAGAAAGTTGCGTAGCCGTCAAGCTTCACGAAAGGGGATCGGGGGACGCCTGTCCTGGGAATGGCTGACGTTTTCTCCGGCTTCCCGCTCACAAGTCTTCGGGGCGCAATCCCGTTTTCTTGGCAATCCGGGCGAGAAGTCCGGGTCCGATTTCTTCGTTGTCATGGAAGGCGAATGTAAAGTTCGGCCAGTCGGGCCGTTTGAGTCGACGGTGGGACCCGTTCTGCCAAGCGGCTTCCCATCCAATTCGGAGCAATGCGGCTAAGAGTTTCTTCGCCTTTACGGACGGCCAGCGGCTCATGCCAGGGAGAAGACCCTTTCAAATTGCGGCGGGACTTCTTCCCCGTGATCTATGCAATCGGCGGCAACACGCAGAGCCAGCGCGCGGACGG
>Ga0181528_10000851_pt1 | contig 19831 bp, 15 predicted proteins | sample PEATcosm2014_Bin_47_FD_119742 | JGI IMG/M metagenome (GOLD analysis project Ga0181528, IMG submission 119742) | Peatland microbial communities from MTU Mesocosm Facility, Houghton, MI, USA - PEATcosm2014_Bin10_10_metaG | ecosystem: Environmental > Terrestrial > Soil > Wetlands > Peat | place...
CCGAGACGCTGGAGGGGAACCCGTGGGGGCAGTCCCTGGTGATCGGGGGCCTCGGGTTCCTCGTCGCCATCCTCTTCTTCGCCGTGCTGATGGGGTTCGGTCGCTCGCGGGCCCGGGCGCTGCGCCTGGTGGACGAGCGGACCGGCCAGCTGCGCTTCCAGGCCCTGCACGACGCCCTCACCGGACTGCCGAACCGACCCCTCATCCTGGACCGCACCGAGCAGATGCTGGCCCGGGGGCGCCGCACCGGGGAGCCGGTGGCCGCCATGTTCCTCGACCTCGACGACTTCAAGGAGATCAATGACAGCCTCGGACACGGCGCGGGCGACCAGCTGCTGCGCAGTGTCGCCGAGCGCCTGACCGCCACCGTGCGAGGGGCGGACAGCGTCGGGCGCCTCGGGGGTGACGAGTTCGTGATCCTCGTCGAGGGTAGCCGACTGGCCGCGAGCCCGGATCTCGTGGCCGAGCGCATCCTGGAGGTCCTCCGCGAGCCGTTCCGCCTGAACGAACACCGCACCCCCTACGTCGTCACCGGGTCCATCGGGATCGCCCGGGGCCAGCGACCGACCGCCGAGGACCTGCTCCGCGATGCGGACGTCGCCCTGTACGAGGCCAAGGCGGCCGGCCGGAACTGCTACGTCATGTTCGACGAGCACATGCACCAACAGGTCTCCGACCGGCTGGTGCTGGAGATGGAGTTGCGGGACGCCGTCGACGCCGATCAGTTCTTCCTCCTCTACCAACCGACGTTCGCCATCGACGGCGGTGCGACGACCGGGGTCGAGGCCCTGATCCGGTGGCGGCACCCGACCCGCGGGGTGATCGGCCCCTCCGAGTTCATCCCGGTCCTGGAGGAGACGGGTCTGATCGTCCCGGTCGGCCGGTGGGTGATCGGCGAGGCGTGCCGCCAGGGTGCCCTCTGGGACCGCGAGGGCCTGTCGGTCGCCGTTTCGGTCAACGTGTCGGCCCGCCAGCTCGACAGCGACTCGCTGAGCGACGACATCGCGTCCGCGCTGTACGAAGCGCACATGCCGTGTGACCGCCTGATCGTCGAGGTCACCGAGAGCACGCTGATGCGGGACGTCGCCGGGGCCATCGTCCACCTCGAAGCGCTCAAGCACCTCGGCGTCAGGATCGCCATCGACGACTTCGGGACCGGCTATTCATCGCTCTCGTACCTCCGCCAGTTCCCGATCGACATCCTGAAGATCGATCAGTCGTTCATCGCATCGTTGACCACGAGCAACGAGGCCGGAGCGATCGTCCATACGCTCGTGCAGCTGGGGAAGACGCTCGGCATCGAGACGGTCGCCGAGGGCATCGAGCATCCCGGCCAGCTCGCCCGGCTCCGCGACGAGCAGTGCGAGACGGGCCAGGGGTTCCTCTACTCGCTGCCCCTCAGCGCCGGGGCCGTGCGCCCCTTCCTCGAGGCGGGCCAGGCCTACCAGCCCGGACCGGCGACCTCAGCAGTGTGAACGGAGCGCGGACGGCCCCGGAGCGTTCCTTCCGCAGATCGGAGCAGTGGGCGCCGCCGCCATCCCCACGACCGGGTCGTTCAGGTCGCCGGTCCCGCCGGATCCCGTGAACCGGGCGTCGCCGTAGGCGAAGATGCCGCCGTCGGAGGCCACCAGCCAGTAGCCCTTGCCTTCGGGGGAGGTGGCCATTCCCACGATCGGTTCGCTCAGGTGGACGTCGCCGGCCGAGCCGTAGAAGACGGCATCGCCGTAGGCGAAGACGCCGCCGTCGGAGGCGACCAGCCAGTAACCGTCCCCGTCCGCGGTCGGGGCCATCCCGACGATCGGCTCGTTCAGATGGACGTCGCCGGCCGAGCCGAGGAACCGGGCGTCGCCGTAGGCGAACACCCCACCGTCGGAGGCCACCAGCCAGTAGCCCTTGCCGTCCGCGGTGGACGCCATGCCCACGATCGGCTCGTTCAGGTGGACGTCACCGGCCGAGCCGTAGAAGACGGCATCGCCGTAGGCGAAGACCCCGCCGTCCGAGGCCACCAGCCAGTAGCCCTTGCCGTCCGCGGTGGACGCCATGCCCACGATCGGCTCGTCCAGGTGGACGTCGCCGGCCGAGCCGTAGAAGCCGGCGTCACCGTAGGTGAAGATGCCACCGTCCGAGGCGACCAGCCAGTAGCCGCGGCCGTCCAGGGTGGACGCCATGCCGACGATGGGCCGGTTCAGGTGGACGTCACCGGCCGAACCGTAGAAGCCCGCCCCGCCGTAGGCGAAGATCCCGCCGTCCGAGGCCACCAGCCAGTACGGCTGTGGCGCCGGCGAGACGGTGATCGGGCCCGACGTCCCGGTGATCGACGACGTCACCGAGTCGGTGGCGGTGACGGTCTGCCGGCCGACGGTGGCCAGGGTGACGCCGGAGGCGAAGGTGTGCACGCCGCCGTCGCCGGCCACGAAGGTGTAGTCGGTCGGGAGGAACGCCCCACCGTCAGAACTGGTGACGTGCACGGTGCCCCGATAACCGGCGGCCGTGTTGCCGTCGGCGTCGAGGGCGGTCACGGTGACGCCGAACGGCGTGCCGGCGGTGGCGGTCGTCGGGGTCGAGACGGTGAAGTCGGCGGCCGGGCCGGCCGAGACGGCAAAGGGACCGGAGTCTGCGGCGGTCAGGGCCCCGTCGGTGGCGTGCAGCTGGTAGCCGGTGCCGGTGGTGTCGATCTCGCAACCGGCGAAGCTGACCACCCCGGCGACCTCCCCGGACTGGACGCAGCCGGTCAGGGTCCCCGGCCCGCCCGTGGTCGGGGTCGACGGGGTGATCGACAGCGTCACACTGGAAACGTCGGCGACCACCGGGTCACCCGAGGCGTCCTCTACCGTCACCTGGGGTTGGGTGGCCAGGGGGGTGCCGGCCACCGAGTCGGTCGGTCCGGTGCTGAACACCAGCTGGGTGGACGGCGGCGGCACGTAGGTGAAGCCGTCCCCCGGAGGATCGGCTTCCGAGGTGCCCTGGGGCGTGGTCACGGTGACGTCGACGGTCCCGGCCGGACCGGCCGGGGTGGTGCAGGTGATCGAGGTGACGCTCACCACGGTGAGGCCCGTGGTGCAGGCGTTTCCGGTGCCGACGTCGACGGCGGTCGCCCCGACGAAGCCGGTGCCGGTGAGGGTGACGGCGGTGCCCCCGGCCGTGGGTCCGTTGTCGGGGTCGACGCCGGTGACGGTCGGGGAGCCCTCGTAGGTGAATCCGTCGCCCGGAGTATCCACCCCGGAGGTCCCCTGGGGGGTGGTCACCGTGACGTCGACGTTGCCCGCGGCCCCGGCCGGGGTGGTGCAGGTGATCGTGGTGGCGCTCACCACGGTGAAGTCCGTGGTGCAGCCGTTCCCGGTGCCGATGTCGGCGCCGGTCGCCCCGACGAAGCCGGTGCCGGTGATGGTGACGGATGTGCCTCCGGCGGTGGACCCGTTGTCGGGTGACACCCCGGTGACGGTGGCGAGGGGGGTCACGTACGAGACGGCCACGGCGATGGGGGAGTCCCCCACCGGTATCGGGGTGGCCGTGGCCCCCGTGGCCAGGTCGACCGGGACGACGGTGTCGCCGTTCTGCATGGCCACGTAGCCGGTCGAACCGTCGGGGCTGATGGCGACGGCGCGCGGACCGGTGCCCACCGTGATCGGGCTGCCGGTGGCATCGGTGGTGGTGTCGATGGGGGTGAGGGTGGTGCCCCCGAAGTCGGCCACGTAGGCGGTCGACCCGTCCGGGGCGATGGCGACGGATGCCGGCGAGTTCCCCACCGGAATCGGGTCCCCGGCGGTCTCCGTGGCGATGTCGATGGGGGTCACCGTGGCGCCGTCGATGTCCGCCACGTAGGCGGTCGAGCCGTCGGGGGTGATGGCGATGGCGACGGGACCCCGACCCACCCCGATCGGGCTGCCGGCGGTACCGGTGGCGGTGTCGATCGGCGTGACGGTTCCGTCGCCGTCGTTCGCCACGTAGGCGGTCGAGCCGTCGGGGGTGACGGCGATGGCGGAGGGGAAGCGGCCCACCGTGATCGGGCTGCCGGCGGTATCGGTGGCGGTGTCGATCGGCGTGACGGTTCCGTCGCCGTCGTTCGCCACGTAGGCGGTGGACCCGTCGGGGGTGATGGCGATGGCATCGGGATAGGCGCCCACGGTGATCGGGGCCCCGGCCACGCCCGTGGCGGTGTCGACGGGGCTGACGGTACCGTCGCCGTAGTCGGCGGTCCACGTGGTCGACCCGCCGGGGCTGATGGCGATGGCGATGGGATAGCCACCGACCGCGATCGGGCTGCCGGCCGTGTCGGTGGCGGTGTTGATGGGGGTGATGTCGCCGTCACCGAAGTTGGCCGTGTAGACCGACGGCGGGACCGGCTGGTAGGAGAACAGGTCGGCGCCCGTGGCCGGCGAAGTTCCCTGGGGCGTGGTCACCGTGACGTCGACGATGCCGGTGGTCACGGCCGGTGTCACCGCCGTGAGCTGGGTGGCGGAGTCGACGGTGAAGGTGGTGGCCGGGGTGGTGCCGAAGTCGACCTCGGTGGTGCCCGTGAGGTCCGTCCCGACGACGTCGACGGTGTCCCCACCGGCGGTCGAGCCGATGGAGGCGTCGACCGCGGTCACGACGGGTCCGCTCGAGGCGCCGGCCGGAACGGTCAGTACGACCATGCCGGCCAGGCCGACCACCAGGGCCGCGGCGACCGTGGGGAGCCGACGGCGCCACGTCATCGCCGGTCGGCGCGGGTCGGCCGGAGTATGGGCGCTGGTGATGCGCCCCTTCAGCCGGTGCACGGCCCGTCGTACGGTCGGGACACGGAACATGGTCATCGAGACTCCCTGCACACTGCGCGCAGTCTCTCGACGCCCTTGGGCTGCGTGACCGGACGCGGGGCCCGGCGGGCCCAGGCTACCAGGGGCCGTCCGACGCCCTCACGAACGGGGAATCGTCGTGAGGGCGTCGGAATCCACGACCCCCGGAGGGCGCCCGGTCGCGGTTGCCGCCACCCAGGCGGAGGGCTAAGACGAGGGCATGAGAGCCCACCTGCACGGACGCCTCGGACCGGCGATCCGACGGGCGGCCGGGGTGTCCGCCCGGGCCCGGGCCACGGGTGCGCCGATCGACGAGGTCGCCGAGGCGATGGCGGCGGATGAACGGGACCGCCAGGCACGATTCGGACGGCGGACGCTTCTGAAGGGGATGACGGTGGTCGGCGCGGTGGCGGCCACCGTCCCCCTGGACACCCGGGTCACGGGGCTGCACCGTCGGGGGGACACGACGGCACCGCGCATCGTGATCGTCGGGGGCGGACTGGCGGGCATCCGCTGCGCGCACTACCTCTGGACCACGAAGCAGGTGGCCAGCACGATCTACGAGTGGGACGACCGGTTGGGCGGCCGCGTCGACACCCTCCGGGGGGTGTTCGCAAACGACGAGATCGTGGAGCGGTGCGGTGAGTTCATCTCCTCGGAGCACCACGCCATGCGCCAGCTGGCCAGACGGTTCGGGCTCACGCTCGGCAACACCGACGCCTACCCGCGGGGCACGGTCGACACCTTCTGGGTGAACGGGGGGCGCTACACCGAGGCGATGCTCGACGCTGACTGGCACGAGTTCGGCTGGTCGCTGTTCCAGCGGACGGTGGCCTCGGCGCCGTGGCCGACCACGTACCTGACCCGGACGCCGGCCTCGATCGCCCTGGACAACCAGTCGGCCGCCGAATGGATCGACGGCAACGTGCCCGGGGGACTGGCGTCCGACTTCGGCCGGCTCTGCTACCTGGACGTCGAGAGCGAGTACGGCGGCCCGCCCGAGGAGCAGTCGGCGCTCAACGTCATCTACCTGCTCGCCTACGACGACAGCGTCCCCCGCTCCAACATCCAGCCCCGGAGGACCCCGGCCCTGGGGGGCTCCGACGAGAAGTGGCACGTGGAGGGCGGGAACGACCAGATCGTGGCGGGCATGCTGTCCGAACTGCCCGCGGGAGCCACCCGGACGAACCAACAGCTGGTGGCGCTGGCGGACAACGGCAACCGGACCTACACCTGCACCTTCGAGGTGGACGGCGTCGCCACCGATGTCGTGGCCGACCACGTGGTGGTGACCATCCCCTTCAACAAGCTGAGGGAGGTCGATCTCCGGAACGCCGACCTCTCACCCCTGAAGATGACCGCCATCGAAGGTCTGCGGCTGGGCAACAACGCCAAGATCGCCCTGCAGGTGGCCGGCAACCCGTGGAACGCGGACGGCTACGACGGCAACATGTTCGCCCAGAACCTGACGGTCAGCGGCTGGGACAACTCGGTCGACCAGCCGGCCCCGAACTCGATCTTCTTCGACTATCTGGGCGGGCGACCCGGAGCGGCGCTCGCCGGCCGGTACGGCCTCGCCGGATCGGTCGGGACGGCTCCGGCGGCGCTGATCGCCGACTACCTCGGTGCCCTCGAGCCGGTGTTCCCCGGCGTTACGGCCGCCTGGAACTCGGGGCCCCGGCTGAGTCTGTACTCGGACCCGAACAGCAATCCCCACCTGGGCGGGGCCTACTCGCAGTACCGGGTCGGTCAGTACACCGGCTTCAGCGGCATCGAGGGGGTGCCCGAGGGGAACATCCACTTCGCCGGCGAGCACACCTCGCAGGACTTCCAGGGCTTCATGGAGGGTGGCGTGACCACGGGGGAGCGGGCCGCGCGGGAGATCCTCGGGGTTCTCTAGCGACGGACCGGTCCGACGGAGGAGAGGCCCGGTCCGACGGAGGAGGGGATGTCGGCACTCGGGGGTCGCCGGTCCTGCCTCGGCGGCAGCTGCACATCGAACGAGGCGGGGGGCTCCGCGGTCACCTCCCCGGGGTCCGTCGGCGGGGTGGCGTCACGCATGGACAGTGCCGAGGGGTGGATGAGGCGGCCGGGTCGACCGAGCACGAAGCCCTGGCCGACGGGGCAGCCCAGCGACCGCAGCGTCAACAGCTCGCCCTTGGTCTCGATCCCCTCGGCGACCATGGTCGTCCGGTAGGCGTCCAGGCCGAACTGGAGCAGGGCCCGGCCGAGCGCCTGTCGGGCCGGATCGCGGTCGATGCCCCTCGTCAACGCGATGTCCAGTTTGATGATGTCGGGCTTCAGGTCGATGAGGTGGGCGAATCCGGCGTGTCCGGAGCCGGCGTCGTCCACGGCGAGACGGATGCCCCGCGACCGGAGGTCGGCGATGCCGGCCGCGAACTGGACGTAGTCGGTGATCGGATTGTGCTCGGTCACCTCGAGGACGATGCGCTCCGCCTCCACCCCTTCCAGGCAGACGTGGAACTCCTCGGACAGGATGGTGGCGGGTGACGCGTTGATGGACATGTACATGCCCGAGGGCAGTCGGTCGATCTCCCGGAGCGCCACCTCCACCGCGGCGATCTCGAGTTCGGTTCCGAGTCCGACCGAGGCGGCCTCCGCGAACCAGTGGTCCGGCGGTCGGGCCGGCTCGTGGGAGAAGCGGGACAGCGCCTCGACGCCCTGGGCCTGCCCGGTCCGGAGGTTGACGATCGACTGGAAGTGGGTCACCAGCGATCGCTGGTCGATGATGCGGTTGATCCGCTGCCGGGTTTCGGCGAGCACCTGCTCGGCGTCGGGGTGGGGGTCGGCGCCGGAGTGGGAGCGGTGCAGGAGCGATGCGGACGCCCGGATCGGACCGCGGACGCCTTGCCAGGCGGTCGCCTTCCGACTCTTCTTGTGGATGAACAGGTCATCCGTCATTGGAGGTGTGGCTCGCATTACGCACCTTCCGCCGCCGGCTCCTACCGACGATCGACTGTCACGCCCGCCGGGCAAGCAAGTCCTCAGCCCTTGTCAATTGATGGATCGGCTCACCCTGGCCAGACCTTGAGTTCCCGACCGGACATATGCGTCCGACGGACGCATATTCCGAGGTCCCCGGGCCGGCCGGTGCGCTCTCCGACGTCCACCCGGGCTCCGGACACCCGGGACGGGCCCTGACGTGCCCGCTGCCGCGTTACCAGTCCCGGGCGTTCGGGCGGGCCCTCCGATCCGCATCCGTCCTGGCCAGAGCTGGACTGTTGGGTCACCAGGACGAGGCCGAGGGTCACCTGAGGGCGGCGCTGCCTTCATGACGACGACGCTCCTACCGGCGTTGCCGGTGGACGGTGGACTCGCGGGGCTCCGGAGGAACGCGCCGCCGAGGTCGCCAACGACGAATCGGTCTGACCGGCGACCGGTCTGCTCAGCCACCTGAGACCGTCCGGGCGGACAGGGTGACGAAGTCCCTCGCCCACGCGGGGTCGAAGGGTGTGGCTGGACCCTGCACGGTGGTGGCGACCAGGTTGGTGCCGTTGGCAGGCGTGGCGAGCCCGCCCGGATCGGCCGGGCTGTAGGTGACCAGGAACGGCCAGTTCGGGTTGATGTCGAGTTCCATGCCGCGGACCACATCGGCGCGGACGAGGAGCTGGGCCAGCTGCAGGGGGGTCAGCGACGGGCCGGTCGCGTAGACGAGCGCACCGTCAGCGGTGACTCCGACCCCGGACCGCCATTGCTGTTCGACGCCGGGTACGGAGTGCGCGCACGATGTAGCCCCGCAGGTGTTCCCCCAGGACAGCCAGTCGGCGCTCGCGGCCTGCATCGTGGGCCTCCCCTCCTCGACGAGTGGCGTGAGGTTCTGGCGCACCGCCACGACGTCCGGCGCCATCGACACGTCGCTGCCCCACGCCCCGACGTCGACCGTGCCGTTCGCATAGATGACCAGCGAGGCCGCTCCGGCCACCAGGGGGACGACGACGCGTCCCTCGGTGAAGTAGCCGCCACCGGTGGCCATCAGGAATCCGCCGTTGAACGCCGCCACGAGTGACAAGGCCTGCGCCGGTTCGACCGGCGCCGTGTAGAGGAAGGGGCCGCCCCCCGGGCTCTGCGAGCCGGAGTAGAGCCGCGCCGACAGCAGATGGGTGTCCATCCAGGCGATGCCCACCGGCTCGAAGCCCCCCGGTGGGACCAGGGCCGTCTCGTACACCGCGGGAACTCCGCCGACCGTTCGTCCGGCTGCGTGCCAGTCGCCCTGGCCGGGTAGGGCCCGGGTGCGGAATGGAACCGGTGCCGCAGGCACGGGTAGCGGTCGTCCGAGCCCGATCACACTTCGGCCGCCGATCTGCCCTGGCGCCGTCGAGGGGGAGGGCGCCGGAACCGTCGCGCCCGGATGGTCGTCCGGCCGGGCGGTCGAGTGGTCCACTCCCGCTTGCGGCCCGGTCGTACCGCAGGACGCGAGGGTGACGGCGGCGACCACGAGCACAGACCGGCCCATCCAGCTGGAGCAGTGGCGGGCGGAGGTCACGAGTCCAGGTTAGGGAGGGAGTCCAGGACGTCGGCTGGAACCGACCGGGAGCCGGCCCGGGCGGGGATCTCGGGCGACGGCCCGGTCGGGCGGCGGTGCCGGCGACGCAATCGGTCGATGGGAGGGGGCCGTCGGCCTCAAGGCCGGAGGTTCACGTCAGCCCGCCGTCCTCACGCTACGTTCAGGATCCGAACGTAGGGGGACCGGTGACGACAAGGACGTCTGGGCGGGCGAACGAGAGCACAAACTCAGTCGTCCAGCGTGGTGGAGCGGTGTCGGGAGTTGGCGCCTGATGGAGCCGGCAGGCGCGGCGTCGATCGAGAAGGATGGCCCCTGGCCGTCGAAGCTCTGGAACGCGTCGAAGGTCCGCCTCCCGAACATCTTCATGGCGCTGGGGACCTTCTTCGGCCTGTGGCTGCTCGTCGAGCAGCTCGTCGGCCTCCAGGGGATCTTCGACACGGTCAAGTCGGCCGACTGGGGATGGGCCCTCATGGCGCTGCTGGCCACCCAGCTGACCAACGTCACCGAGGCGATCGCCATCTCCGGGACCCTGCCCGTCGACGTGCCGATCGGTCGGCTGTCGATGCTCCGTTTCGCCCTGGCGTTCACCGGTCTGATCGGTGGCACGGTCGCCAACACCGCGACGATCATCCGATTCAACCGCCGTAGTGACCTCGACCCTCCGACGGCCCTCAGTTCAGGTCTCATCTACAGCGTGTCGGGCTTCGTGGTGCAGCTCGTCATCCTGGTCGTCTTCTTCATCGCCGTCCGGCCGGAGTTCTCGTACCACGAGGCGGGACCGAGCGGATCGGGACAGGAGAAGCTCCAGCTGGCCCTGATCATCATCCGGCGCTCGGCGTCGTGGCCGCCATCCTGTTCACCATCCCGAAGGTCCGGGCAATCGTCCGGTCCCGGGTCAAGGGTCGCTTCGCCCCGGCATGGCAGAACTTCCGGGTCGTGATCCGCAGCCCGAAGAAGACGATCCGGATCTTCGGGGCCGCGACGGCCTCGCAGCTGCTCTTCGCCATCGGGCTGAGCCTGGCGCTCAAGAGCGTCGGTGCCCAGGCCCCGCTCGGCGGCCTGGTCGTGGTGTGCACCCTCACCAGCCTCATCGGCGGACTCGCCCCCGTGCCCGGGGGTATCGGCATCATGGAGTCCTGCTACATCTTCGGGTTGACGCTCCTGGGCGTGGAACAGGAGGTGGCGATCAGCGCGACGGTCATCTTCCGACTGGCGACGACGTACCTACCGCCGCTGTGGGGTTGGGGGGCCCTGATCTGGCTGCGTCGTCACGACGCACTGTGACGTAACCGACGTCCTAACCGACCTGGGTGATGATCAGACTGGCGCTGACCGGCGTCGATCCCCCGGCGAAGGGGGTGATGGTCAGCGCGACCGCATCGCCGGCCGGATTCTCCAACTGGAGGACGGAATCGGCAGTGGTGTTGGTGACCAGGGCCTGGCCGACGATCTGGGTGGTCCCGGTCGCCCGTCCGACGACCGTGTACGGCAGGGCCACCCCGTTGAGCGCCAGCTCCAACTGGCCGGCCTCGTCGACCGACACCTGGAACTCGACCTCGTAGGTTCCGACGTCCGAGAGCGCGAAGCTCGACAGGCTCAACCTGGCGCTGGCCGAGCCGACCTGGGGACCGTCCTGGGGGAAGTCCACCGGATCGCCGGGGCCGACCGTGTCCGGGTTGTCGGGGGGCATCAGCGCGTAGTACTCGGCGGAGGCGGTGGTCCCGGACGGCCCGGTGGGTCCGGCCGGACCCGTGGGACCCGCGGGCCCGGTAGCACCCGCGGGCCCGGTAGCACCCGTCGGTCCGGCTGGTCCGGCTGGTCCGGTGGCACCGGTCGGTCCCGGTGCACCGACCGGTCCGGGCAGGCCGATGGGACCGATGGGCCCGGCGGGGCCCGCCGAACCGATCAGGCTGACCCCGGCCGGCCAGGTGCCGGCGGCCTTGGGCCCGTAGAGGACCGAGGTGGCCGAGTCGATGTAGTAGTCGCCGTCGGCCCCGGTGCCTGCGGTCGGCGCCGTGACTCCGCTCAGGAGCTGGGCGCCGGTGGGTCCGGCGGGCCCGGGAGGGCCGGCCGGGCCCGCCGGACCGGCCGGGCCGGCGGTGCTCGTGTCGACGGCGTCGGCGAAGCCGACGATCGGCGAGAGGAGGGTCGAGCCGCCCAGTGAGCCCACGAAGGTGGCATCGCCGAAGGCGAAGACGCCGCCGTCGGCGCCCACCAGCCAGTAGCCCTTGGCGTCGGAGGTGGCGATGATGCCGGTGATCGGGGCGTTGAGGTGCTTGCCGGCCATGGATCCGTAGAGGCCGGCGTCGCCGAACGCATAGACGGCTCCCGACGAGCTGACCAGCCAGTAACCGGTGCCCGAGGTGTTGGAGGCCTCCCGGGTGGCTGCCCTGAGGTCGGAGGTGAGCTGGGCGGACGCAGTCCGGGTGCCTGTCCCCGAAGGGGCGGGGACGCTCGAGTCGGAGCTGATGGTGGCCAACGGCACGGCGACCGCTACCGCGAGGGCGGTGGCGGCCAGGGTGGCGGTAAGCACGCGGTGGAGTCGCATGGTGGGTGCCTGTCCTTCCAAGGTGGTTGTCCGACCTCAACACTGGGTCCGGTGGATTGGAGGAATGGCCGAGGCCGCCCGACCCACAGTAGCGAGCGACCGGTCCGGGCGCTCGGCCGTCGGTCGGACGGGCGCCCCGCGAGGGACCGAAGGGGGTCGCCGTCCTTGTCGGACCGATACTCGACGGGCGGGGTGTGGCAGTCTCGGGGCCGTGCTCTTCGTCCAGGAGACCCACTCGGTCGTCGGCAGATCTGCGGAGCAGTTCGAGGCGGCCTACCGCGAGATCTGGCTGCCGGCCCTGGCGGCGGGGTCCGACGCCCGGCTGCTGTGGTACTTCGATCTCGCGCACGGTACGGGCCTCTCGTATCGGGTGGTCACCGTGACGGGGGTGGAGGACGGCGCGGCCTGGGCGCGGTTGGCGGAGCGGGTGGCCGACGGCGACCTCCGTTCGTGGGCGCGTCACCGGGACGGACTCCAGCACTCGTCCACGAGCCGGATCCTCGCCCCACTCGCCTGGTCACCCCCGATCGGGGCGCTCGCCGAGGTGCCGGTCGATGCGGTCGAGCACGACCCCGTCCTCTACATGGAGGACACCGTGTGGCCCTTTCCGGGCAGGATCCGCGCGTACATAGAGGCGTCTGGTTCCGTCTACCGGAACGCACTGCAGGCACCGGACTCGCAGATGCACATGTCGATCGAGCTGGCGCTCCAGACGCTGCCGGGGGCGGGGCGCTACCCCGAGGTGACCCTCCTGCAGAGGCTCTCGTCGCTCCCTCCTCTGATCCGCCTCCTCACGAACGACCCGGCTCCCGAGGTGGTGGCGCCGGGATCGTGGATGCACGAGGCACTCGAGCTGAGGGACCAGTGGCAGAGCCGACTCCTGCGATCGGCACCGTGGTCGCCGCTCCCGTGAACGCCCCGGCCCGCGTTCGCGATCCTGGAGGACCTTGACGATGCTGTTCATGCACGAGACCCACCGGGTGATCGGCCGGCACAGCGACCGGTTCGAGGACCTCTGGCGGAACGGTCTCCTGGGGGCGCTCGCGACCGGCGACGACGCCCGGCTGCTGTGGTACTGCAACCACGCGATGGGGAGCGGACCGGCCTACAACGTCGTCACCGTCACCGGCGTCACCGACGGTGGCGCCTGGGAGTCGCTCGCGCGGCGGATGGTCTCCGGCGATCTGGCCGATCTGGTGGCCGAGCTCGATTCGTGCCGGTACGAGGTCCAGGGGAAGCTTCTCGTGCCGGTGGCCTGGTCGGCCCTCCAGCAGGTCCGATTCGGCGACGTCCCGACCGACGGGCGCGAGCACGGACCGTCGGTCTACATGCAGGACACCGGGTGGCCGGATGCGCCCCTCGACGACTACGTGGCGATGTGGGACACGGAGTACTGGCAGCACATGCGCCAGACGCCTCCGGACGCCCGCCTCCTGGATGTCCAGGCCTGTTTCCAGGTCGCCCACGGCACCGGCGTGCGGCCCGAGGCCATCCTCCTGCAGAAGGTGGTCAACACGTCGATTCTGGGTGGACTCATCTCGAGTGCCGAGAGGCACGACCCCACGACCTGGCCAGGTACGTACATGCACCGGAGTCTCGAGGTGCGCGACCAGTGGGAGAGCAAGCTCCTGCGCACGAGCTCGTGGTCACCGCTCTGGTGAGTGGGACCGCTGTCGAAGGGTCAGATCGGGAGGTAGCCGCAGGCCATCTCGTGGGGCGTGTCCAGGTAGATCTTGGACTCCGGGGCGCCGCGGAATCTCCCGTGGCTCCAGCGGATCTCGATGTGACCCCTCGTTCGACGGGGCTCCCCGGATTCGACATCGGTGAAGGAGGCCTGCCACTGGATCTGGGGCTGTCCGGCTGACGCGGGCGACACCTCGAGACCGGTGAACTCGAAGCGCCTCCGTAGGTCCCAGGGAGTCATCACCTGGAGCCGGGTGGGACCCGACGGTTGGCGCCCGAGGATGAAGTACGGAGCACTGTGCAGGCGGAGGAGCCGCCAGTAGAACCGTTCACGGTCCCGCCTCGTCGCCAGGGTCGCATCGAGGAGGTCGGCACTCCTGGTGCTGACGGCCCGGACGAAGGCGGCCACCTCAGGAGCTACGGCATCGGGCCACGTCCGGGCCAGTCGCTTCTTGAGGGCGACCCGTTCCTCCCCCTTCAGCTGCGAGGGCGACGTCGGGAAGCCGGAAAGGCCGAGATGACGGACACACGCCCCGTAGAGGTCGGCCAGCTCGACGGGTGCGATCTCCTCGTACCAGTCGGGTCCGCGGAGATCCGGGTTCCGGAGCGCGGAACCGAAGAGTGCCGCCGGTGAGGGGTTGAGGAGGACCTTCGACAGGTTCTTGCAGCTCACCACGAACACGCTGTCGATGCGGAGGTCCGCCGGAAGCGGGTCGTCCTCGGGCGCCCGGTGCGGCCCCTTCCATTCGATCCGGAGGGGGGCACGCCGGCGGAGGCCCAGGTCCGACTCGAGGAAGTACCGGCCGTCGTCGAACGCGTCGGCGAACGCCTCGAGGTGCCTGCGCTCGTCCCAACACGTCCGGAGGGTCTCCCACGTCGCCGTGTCGACCCCGACGAACTGGTCGGGAACCCGTCCGTCGAACACGTCCGCCAGTCGGAGGTCGGGAATCATGCCGAGTCCGGTACCGATCTCCGTGATGAGCGTGAGCTCCTTGCTCATGGCTAGCCCGTGCTCGACGCCGCTTCGGACTTGATCCGTGACCGGGCGAGCGCGATGTACTGCTTGTCGGTGTCGTAGCCGACGTAGTGCCGACCGGTGTGGACCGCGGCGACGGCCGTCGTGCCGGCTCCCACGAAGGGGTCGAGGACGAGATCTCCCTTGTAGGTGTAGAGCTCGATCAACCGTCGCGGCAGATCGACCGGGAACGGCGCCGGGTGCCCGACCCGCCTGGCGGACTCCGGTCGGATCCTCCAGGTGTCGAGGGTCGACTCGAGGAACTCGTCCTTGCTGATGGTGTTCTCGTGGGGCATTCCGAGCTTCGCCCGGTTCTTGCGATCGACCGCCCGGTCCAGCCGGAGCTTGCTCCCGACGACCACGCGCTCGCTCACATCACGCAGTACCGGGTTGGCCGCCGACATGTAGGAGCCCCACGCGCACGACCCCGACGCTCCTTCCGCCTTGACCCAGAGGATCTCCCCCCGCATGAGGAATCCGAGGTCGTCCTGGAGGATCCTCGTCACATCGGCGCTGAGCGACCGGTACGGCTTGCGACCCAGATTCGCCACGTTCACCGCGATCCGGCCACCGGGCTCGAGTACCCGCCAGCACTCGGCGAAGACGTCACGGAGCATGATCAGGTAGTCGATGTAGCTCGACGGCACGCCGCCCTTGCCGAGCTCCGTCTCGTACTCCTTGCCGGCGTAGTACGGCGGTGACGTGACGACGAGGGCGACCGAGTCGTCGTTCACGACCTTCATGTGCCGGGAGTCACCGGTGATCAGTTTGTCGACGGTCTCCGGTGCGGCGGGTCGCCCGCTGGCGTCCTGGTGGAGGGGGGCGAACCGGCCGTAGAAGTCGGAGGCGTCGTGTCCCTCACGCTTCGACACCCCGAAGGTCGACGTCTTCGTCGAGGTCCCACGCCGCCGGACCGCCTCTGCCGGCCGTGGGGACGGTGTCGCCTTCTCCTTGGTCACGTCAATTCCCTCGCTGGTCACCGTAGAACCTAGCCGTCTGTCCCGGGGATCCTCGGGAGGGCACGATGCGTCCGACGTACTGGTCGGCAACCTAGCGTCCGGCTGTGTCAGCGCTCCGCAGCGGGAGGAATGGGCCGATGACTCGGGGCTGGATGCTCTCGAGATCCTCGAGTAGGCCGAGGTGCGTCGGGAGTCCGAGCACGACCTCGCGCACTACACACTGCCGGCGCTGAAGGAGCTTCAGCGGGCGGCCGAACCGTTGGGCTGACACCCACCCGGCAGACTCGGCGCCGCATCGGGCGTTCTATCCGCCCCTGGAGTCCGTCACCCGGGTTCCGGCTCGAACAGGAATCCCATCGTCTCGCGCAGCCTCGCGTCGACCAGTTCGATCCGGACACCGAGGTCGTTGCGGTGGTAGGCGAACGAAACGGGTGCTTCGTCCGCGCTTCGACCACACAGTTGGAGTGGACAACCCGCACCGCTCAGCTCGGACCCGTCGGCGCCCAGGTCGTCGCTCCAGAAGCCGATGTGGTGGAGGTTGGAGTGCTCATTGCGGACCCAGATCGACCCGGGCACCTCCTGGACGAGTTCGAGGTGGGGAGCGTCGGCCGAGTAGCACATGGTCGTGGGGAGAACGACGTCCCGGCCGTCCCCATCGCGGTACTCGACGGCATCGAAGTGGAGCACCGGACCCCACCTGACCCCCAACTGCCGGCTGAAGGTCGTCCGGGCCTCCATGACGTCGGGGACGACGATGCCCACGTGATAGTGCGGCCCCTGCTGACGGTCGCTCATCCCTGGACCCCACTGCGTCCCATGTCCAGCGTCATGCCCGGAGTCCTTTCGCTACGTTCCTCAGCCAACGGTAGGTGGACGGGATTCCCGGCGCACCGATGCCACGGTCGGCAATGATCGGGACATGACGACGATCAACGGTTGGACCGCTGCGGGGTTCGAGGGTGTCCGCGACGTGTTCCAGGGGAACTTCGACAAGGGGACCGAGGACGGGGCGGCGTTCGCCGCCTACCACCGCGGACAGAAGGTGGTGGACCTGTGGGGTGGGATCGCGGACCCGGCAACCGGGCGGCAGTGGGACGAGGACACCATGGTCCTCACCTACTCGACCACCAAGGGCGCCACCGCCATGTGTGCCAACCGACTGGCCGAACAGGGTCTGCTCGACGTCGAGGCCCCGGTCACCGAGTGCTGGCCGGAGTTCGGCCAATCCGGCAAGGAGGCGACCACGGTCGGCGACCTCCTGGCCCACCGGGCCGGACTTCCGTGGATCGACGGAACGATGTCGTTCGACGAGGCGATTATGTGGGACCCAGTCGTCGAGGCGCTGGCCCGGCAGTCCCCGGCGTGGGAGCCCGGGACCGACCACGGCTATCACGCGGTCACCTTCGGCTACCTGGTGGGAGAGATCGTGCGCCGCATATCCGGACGCACGCTCGGCACCTACTTCCGCGAGGAGATCGCCGGTCCCCTCGATGCCGACTGGTACATCGGCCTGCCCTCCGCCGAGGAGCATCGCGTCGCCCGCCTCGTGCCCGGCCCCGACGGGAGTCCGTTCGACATGCTCGGCAGCCTCGGAGCGGGACCCGAGGCCGATCCGGCGATGGAGGAGCTCATGGCCCAGCTCGCCCCCTACATCGGTCCCGACGGATGGCTGAAGAAGGCCCTGGAGGCTCCCGGTGGGGCGTTCTCGTCGCAGGAGGCCTGGGAGGATCCGCGGCTCCACGCGGCGGAAATTCCCGCGGCCAACGGCATCTGCGACGCCCGGTCCCTCGCCCGCGTCTACGGAGCCTGCGTCAGCGACGTGGCCCGGCCGGACGGCGGTCCCTTCCGGGTGCTGAGCCATGACCAGGTGGACAAGGCGCTCGTCCAGCAGACCGTCGGGCCCGACCGGGTGCTCCTCGGCATGGACATCCAGTGGGGGACGGGATTCATGCTTAACCTCGGAATGATCGCCCTGGCCGCACTCGGGGGACCCCGCTCCTTCGGCCATTTCGGCATGGGTGGATCGGTGGGCTGGGCCGACCCCGACCTCGAGCTGGGCTTCGGCTACGTGATGAACCGGATGAGCCTCGGGGCGACCGGCGACAGTCGCAGCGCCGACCTGATCCACGCCACCCTCGCCGCGGTTGCTGGTGGTAGCTGAGGCTGTATCGAGAGGCTCCTGTCATGGAGCCGTCGGAGAGGATCCGGCCGCGCCACCCAGGTGTTCGGCCGCAACGGTGACGTCTATGCCGGGACTCACAGCGGGGCCGTCGTTCGGTCTGAGTGCGAGCGGTCGCCAGCTGTTCCGGGTCCAGGCGAATGGTCCCGTCGACTCATATTCGGCGATCACGGGAACCGGGTCCTGATTGTGGGGGACCAGTCGGGACGGGTTTACGCCATCGGGTAGGCCTGAGGCTCGTGGCGACCACCACGGGTGGCTGGTGCGGCTCTACCGATCGTTCGTGGGCACGTCGTCCACCGGCCGCTCGACGACGACCTCGTCGCCGATTTGCACCGTGCCAGGCTGGGCCACGGCGGCGTAGGCACCCACGCACGACCAGGTGCCAAGTCCCGGGATCTCCAGCCGGTTGAGGCTGCTGACCGTCCGCAGGATCTCGTTGTCCCGGGGCAGGGCACCCTGGGCGAGTGTCGTCATGATGCAACGCATCGTCGGCAGGAGGACCGTGGCGAGCAGCGCTGTCCCGAACCGGACCGTGGCGCCCGACCAGGTGTTCTCTGCGAATGGCGGATCGAACGACTCGATCACGATGTTCGGCCTGAAGCGCTGGACCTCGAAACGCGTGCCTGGTCGCACTTCCATGAGGTGTCGCAGTGTCCCGGCGTTGACGACATGCAGCGCTGCCACGTCGAAGAACGTCCCCGGGGGGGAAGCCAGCGCGAGGGAGAGCTCGGTGAGGGTTCCATCGGGTTCCGGTGCCTCAACGGATACCTGCTTGAGGTACTCATGGGGGATGACACCGTCCATGTCCGGCCACAGTGCCAGATAGGCGCTCCCATCGGGGGCCGCCGTAGTCAAGCGCACCGAGTGACCGAGAAGATCCGACAGCCGCCGATCGACGTCGGGGTCGCCACTTCCTGTCTCCACGCCACCGGGCAGTCTGATGGTGACCGCCGGCACGGGTGCGCCGACCACCGGAGGAGTGTCGTAGCGGGCCACGCACTGCAACAGATCGCCCCACAGCCGGGGATGCTTGGCACTTCCCACCTTGCCGTTGTCGGCGTCGACAACGGCATAGGCCCTGTCACCGACAAGCCCTACGGAGGTGACCTCCGATGCGTCGATACGCTCGCCTTGCATGGACTTCACCGGAAAGCGCCAGAGCTCCTGGACGGTTGCCGGCTGGCCGTCACTCATAGTCGCCGCCTTAGTCACGTGCTGATGGCCGCTCGCCCATCGGTCGCACAGTAACTCCTGGTAGACCTCGGTGTCGGCAACTGTCACCGATGCGGATGTGTCGCCGAGTTCGGTGGGCCCGCCAAGGCCGTGCAGTCCGCCGCGAACGCGTTGTCGACCTCGGGAACGGCTAGGCGGACCGGTAGAATGTCCGTAGGGTGACATCGACACCCAAGGCATTGTCCACGGCTGCAAATACCGGAGACGCGCATGACGATCGGCTATCGAGAGGCAACGCACATCGGCTCGGTCGTCTCGGTGAACGTCGGCATGCCTCGTGACATCGAATGGGCCGGAAGGACCGTGCGAACGGCCATCTGGAAGGAACCCACCGACCAACGGGTGCCGGTCGAACACGACAATCTGGCCGGTGACCAGCAAGCCGATCGGCGCGTGCACGGCGGACCCGACAAGGCCGTGTACGCCTACTCCGCAGAGGACTATCGCTGGTGGGAGGAACGACTCGGCGCCCAGCTTGACCCGGGTACCTTCGGTGAGAACCTCACGATCGAGGGTCTCGAGTTGGACAACGCCGTTATCGGCGAGGTCTGGGCCATCGGTACTGCGCTACTCCAGGTGGCGCAGACCCGACAGCCCTGCTTCAAGCTGGGGATCCGAATGGGGGACGCCGGGTTCGTGGAGGTGTTCGACCGCGCACGTCGCTTCGGCGTCTACCTGCGCATCATGGATACCGGCGACGTGGGCGTAGGAGACGGGATCTACCTCCTCTCGCGACCGACCCACGGTATGACGACGGCGAATTTCGCCGACGCCTTGGACTCGCGCGATACAACGCCCATCCGGCGTCTCCTCGAGACCGCCGAGGTGCCGGAAGGGATCAAGGTGTGGGCCAAGCGCCAGATCGATCGCGCCGAGTCCTGACCCAAGCCCGTGCGGGTTGCTCGACTCCG
>Ga0181528_10000852_pt1 | contig 19831 bp, 16 predicted proteins | sample PEATcosm2014_Bin_47_FD_119742 | JGI IMG/M metagenome (GOLD analysis project Ga0181528, IMG submission 119742) | Peatland microbial communities from MTU Mesocosm Facility, Houghton, MI, USA - PEATcosm2014_Bin10_10_metaG | ecosystem: Environmental > Terrestrial > Soil > Wetlands > Peat | place...
ACCCAAAAGCCCTGGCGGGAGAACTCGCGGTCGTAGATGCGGAAATCTTCCAAGATGTTGTTAAACATGGCTTTACCAGGGGCGAGCGGGAGAAAGCCGTCCGCCGCGCGTCTCCTTCCAAGCGTTGCCGAACAGGTGCTCGATGGCCTTCGATTCTTCGGCCTTGGCCGTGGCCTCCGGCTGGGGATGGCGCTGGTTTTTCATGCGCCGCAGGCGGTGCCAAGTGGTTTCCATGGCCATGGCCGCCCAAGCCAGCTGCGGATGATGCTTGCGGTAATAAAGCAGTGCACTGCGCATCCGCCACAGCGTGAGCTGGGAGCCGGAAGTGGACAGGCTGAGCCGGCTCACCTGGCGGCTGGATTCTCCGCCGATGTGGATGATGACCAGCTCCGGCCAGTAGCAGACCTTGTAGCCCGCCTGCTTGATGCGACGGCAGAGGTCAACCTCCTCGTAGTAGAGGAAGAAGTTCTCGTCAAAGTAGCCAACCTGTTCCAGCACCTGGCGCGGGACGATGGAAAAGGCTCCCGGCACCCAGTCGGTCTCGGTCTCCTGCATGGGGTCGGCCCAGGTGCGGTCGGCGCGGCCGAAGAAGCGCGAGCGTGGAAAGCGAGCGGCCAGCCCGGTCAGGCTCAGGAAGTCATTGAGGATGGAGGGGAAGAGGCGGGCGGAGGCCTGCCAGCCACCGTCCCGCCCCACCAGCCGTCCTCCGGCCAAACCAGTTTGCGGGGCGGCCTGCATGCGCTCCACGGCGCGGGCCAAGGTGCCTTCGGTCAGGAAGGCGTCGGAGTTCAAAAGCACGATGTATTTGCCAGTCGCACGGCGGAAGGCGACGTTGTTGGCGGCGGCAAAGCCGAGGTTCGCCCCGGTCTGGATGGCGACGGTCTGCGGAAACTCCCGCTCGACCATTTCGAGTGAGCCGTCGCGCGAGGCGTTATCCACCACCAGAACTTCGTAGGTCAGTCCCTGCTCGCGATAGACGGTCTGCAGGCACTCGCGCAGGAGATCGCGGGTGTTGAAGCTGACGATGACGATGGATGCGTCCGGCTGTTGAGGGTTGCTCATTACGCGCCCTCCTTGGCGGGACGCTCGGTGCGCACCCAGGCGGCGCCGCGCAAAGATGCGGCCAGAATCATGGGCAGGCGGGTCAGCTTCCACAGGATGTATCCCGGGATGCTGGCCATGGCGCGCAAATCGCGTGCCGGCGAGTTGCCGGCGCGGACCGCGGCCACGATGTGCAGCACCAGCACGGCGAGTCCGGCGAAGGCGATGTTGCGCCACAAGCCGTTGCCCAAGGTGGCGGCCAGCAACAGCAACAAGGTATGGAAGCTGAGCGGCAGCAGAAGAAGATCCATCAAGGGCTCCAGACACTCCAGCCGTCCGCTAAGGACGTTCCCTGCAAGGCGCGGAGCGAACTCGCGAATCATGCGCAGTCGGCCACCCTCCCAGCGGGCGCGCTGCGTGCTGCGAGCCTTGCTGGTGGTCGGCATCAGTCCATTCACCTGCACGTCGGGGAGCAACTCCACCTTGATGCCGGCGCGCAGCAGTTCGAGATGATATTCCAGGTCTTCGACGACCGACTTGGCGACGTAGGGAACTTTTTCCAGCGTGCTACGGCTGAGTCCGAAGCCGTTGCCCAGAATTCCCACGGACTGTCCCCAGCGCTGGCGGCCGAGCGGGCGAACCTTGTTGAAGGCTCTCAGGCTCAAGTCCATCAGGCGGGTCGCGGTGGTCTCCTCGGGATTGGCCACAAGATAAACGCACTGCACGGCGCGCGCGCCACGGGCAAAGGCCTGGCGGAAGTGATCGAGAAAACCCACGGGGACGACGGAATCGGCATCGAGAACGACAAAGGCCTCGTAGCCGCGGCGCAGGTATTGGAAGGCGAATTCGAGGGCGTAGCCTTTGCCGCGGAGCTGTTCGTCATGGCGCTCCAGCACGTTGACGCCCTTGGAGTGCGCGATGGCGGCGGTCTTGTCGGTGCAGTTGTCGGCCACAACGAATACGTCAAAGGGATTCTGCGCGGCGCCGCTCGAAAGCAGGCTATCCAGGCAACCGGCGATGACATCCTGCTCGTTGTGGGCGGGAATCACCACGGCGAGGCGCACTTCCTTTTCGCCCTTGGCCTTGTTGCGGCGCTGCGGCAGCACGCTGCCCAGGGTCAACTGCGCCAGTTCCACGGAGCCGGGCAAGGTGATGACGGCGGCACCGGTGGCGATGGATCTCAATATCAATTCAATGTTCATGCGGTCACCTTTTCGCGCAGTGCGGGCTGCCGTGTGCCATTCAAGCGGCGGTCGAATATCTCCGCTAGGCGGTCAGCGTTGGTTTCCAGGTTGTATTCGTGGCAGACCTTGGCGCGTCCCTGGTAGGCGATGCGCGCCGCCAGGGCGGGAGATTTTTGCAACAGGCTGATGGCTTCGGCGAGCAGCACCGGGTCAGAGGGCTGCACCAGGATGCCCTCGGTGCCGGAGGAGATCAGTTCGGGAATGCCAGTAATGGAGGTGCTGATGCACGGAATGCCCATGGCCATCGCCTCCATCAAAACCACCGGGATGCCCTCGGCAAAGCTGGGCAGGATGAAGGCATCGGCCTGCTGGTAGAGGCGGCGGATGTGGTCCTGATTAACGGCGCCGGCAAAGTGCACAAGGTCGGCAATCTTGAGATCAGCAGCCATCTGCTCCAGGGCGGCACGATCCGGACCATCGCCAACTAGGGTCAAACGCACGGTCTGGCGATCGTCGCGCAGCAGCTTCATGGTCTGCAGAAGGATGGCCTGCCCCTTGGCGGAGACCAGACGTCCGACGCAGATCAGTTGGAACTCCTGCGTCTGTTGCAGGCGCGGCATGGGGCGGAAGAGGTCAGGGTCCACACCGAGCGGAGAGATTTCGAACTTCGACCACTCCGTGGCCGGGCTCAGCTTCATCAGCTGGCTGCGGCAGTAGCGGCCAATGGCGCAGACAAAGCGCGCGCGGTGCAGCTTCTCCGTCAGATGGAAGTGGTTGACCTCGTAAAACTCATCGGGGCCGTGCACGGTCATGGAAAATTCGATGCCGCAGGCGTAGCTGGCCAGCAGGGCAACGGTGGCCGCAGGAGTGGCAAAGTGAACATGCACATGCTGAAGGCGGTTGCGCTTCATCCAATCGCCCAGGGCCACGGCCTCCACAAAGTAGAAAAAGTGGTAGAGCGCCGAGCGTGGATCCATCCCGCCCAGCCGCATGGCGTGACGCACGCCGCTGGCATAACGCACGGGGCTGGTGAAGGCCGCGCGCAGGTGCGCCAACATCAGCCGCCATAGGCCGGCCTTCTTGATGCAGAAGGTGTTGGCCGCCTCGGTGTGCTCTTCCTCGGTGAGTTGCTCGGAGGGGCGATCCGGGGGATTGATGGAGGCGGTGTGGATTTCAAAGCCGCGGCGACGCAGTGCCAGCACCTCACGCAAAATGAAGGTGTGCGAGATGGCCGGGTAGCGGCTGACGAGATAGGCGATTCGGTTTTGCATCACGCATGGGTAATTGCACTTGGCGTGCCAAACCCAAGTGCCTGATTTTTCAGGAGTTTCGGCCTTGGTGTTTCGTCCGGAACAGAACAGAGGGGGCGGCATCTGTTTCAGAACACGACAGCCATGGGCCGAAAAGGCCGTAAATTTGTGGCCCTCATCGTGCAATAGATAACTCTGATATGAAGCTCAACGAACTGTTTGAACAGGTAAAGATCATCAACCTGCCCGAGCGCGGCGACCGCCGCCGGGAGATGAACGTCCAGCTGCGCCGCATTGGTCTGCGGGCGGAGTACTTTCCCGCCGTCCGTGTCTCGGAGGCCGGCTCATGGCCGGGCATCGGCGCGCGCGGCTGTTTCCAGAGCCACTACCAGATCCTCCAACAGGCAATCCAGCAGGGTGCCCGTAACGTGCTGGTTCTGGAGGACGACCTGGATTTCTCTCCGATGCTGGCGGGACTGGAGTCGGAACTGGTGGAGCGCATCCAGAAGGCTGACTGGGACCTTCTCTACCTGGGCCACGTGGAGCCCGTTGCGGGCGATGGCCCGGTGGAGCTACTGCCGTGGAGCGAGCCTCTGATGACTGCGCATTTCTATGCCGTCAGCGGACGCGTGCTGCCCCGTCTGGTGGAGTTCCTTGAACTCGTGCAGTCGCGTCCGGCAGGGCATCCGCTGGGCGGTCCGCAGCACTACGACGGAGCGCTGTGCATGTTCCGCGCGCAGAATCCCGATGTGCGTACGCTGATTGCCAGCCCGAATCTGGGCTCGCAGCGCAGCTCGCGCAGTGATATCAGCGCCGCCTGGTACGATCAGCTCCCATTGGTGGGCAACATGATTAATCTGGGCCGCCGGTTGCTGCGGCGGCATCGTGGCCAACGCGCGGCGTAAACAGGTTTTCGGCAACAGGAAAGGCCCGGCTTCGGCCGGGCCTTTCTATTTCGCCGCAAGGTTCGCGGCAGAGAAAAACGACTACACGCTGGCCACGCTTGCTTCCACGGGCAGTGCCTTGCGCGCACCCAGCCATGGGAGGCGATTGCGTGCGCCATCTTTTTCTGCTGCGGTCAGCGCCAGAGTCCACCAGAGGATTGCCAGCACAACGGCGAAGAGCGTGAAGCGCAGGGCCAGCCAGAAGAAGAGCAGGAAGCGTCCTTCCGGCACGGCAACCATGCGCATGGGGAGCATCGTCAGCAGGATCGCCGCGTAAGGCAGCACTCCGGGCCAAACCGAGTTGCGCAGAAACTCCATGGGGCGGATGTTGAGCAAACGATTGGCCACCGAGATGAAGTATATGGCGCTGATGATGGTGGCCGACGCCACGCCCAGTCCCACGCTGGTCGCGCTCCAGGAGCCGAAGAGCAGACGCGAAACCGGCACGGTGATGCACAGCATGAGGATGTTGGCCAGGCTGTAGTGGAACTCCATGCGTGGCCGTCCAATGCCTTTGACCATCGAGGTGCCGGGGCCGGTCATCAGGTGGAACTGCGAGCAGACGGCAAAGGCGGCCATCAAGAGCGGCGCGCCCTCGGGAACCTTCTTGAGCCAGAAGGCGAGCACCGGAACACTGACCAGGGCGATAAAGCCCAGCATGCTGCCGGAGATGGCGTTCATGTAGCGCGTGCAGGTGAGGTAAACGTGGCGCACGGAGGAGTGCTTTTCCTCCTCGGTGCCCTCGTGTCCGCGCAGATGAGAGACGGAAGGCAAGGTGGCGCCGACGAACGATCCGGGAATGGAGAGCGCCATATAGGGCAGGCGAGTGCTAATGTCCAGTAATCCAGCGGCGGAAAGTCCGCACAACGGCGTGGCGATCACGCGCTCCACGGTGTTCAGGAAGATGGCCAGCAGGCTGCTGACCTGCACCACGCTGCCAAAGCCGAGCAGGCGGCGGATCGCCTGGCGATTCACCATCCGCGGAGAAATGCGCAGCCACGGGATGGTTCGCACGGCCACCACGGCGCTGAAGCCAAGATCAATCACCGAGCGGGCGACAAAGGCAATGCCCATGCCGCGCAGTCCCCAGCCCCGGCCCACCAGCAGGAAGATCAATGCGGATTCGACGGTGAAGGAGCAAATCCATATGCGCTGCACGGTGGCGATGCGCTGCAAACCGCTGAGCGCGTCGCGATAGGCGGAAAGCCCCAGGCACATCAGGAAGCTGCCGACGATGGAGAAGGCCAGGAAGCGCGCATCGTGAGCCAGAGCCGGAGGCACGTGCATGCTGGCGGCGACGCGGTTCCAGCACAGGGCGAAGATTCCGAAGACGACCAGCGTGACCGGCGTGGTGAGAAAGATGCCCGCCGAAAGCAGACTGTTGGCCTCGTCATAGCGATTGCCCGCCGCGAACTCCGCCACGTACTTGATATACGCGCTGGAGAAACCCACGGTGGAGATTCCGATGTAGGCCACCAGGATGAAGAGCGTGCCATACAATCCATAGGCCTGCATGCCAATGTGCGCCAGCACAAAGGGCGGGATAAAGAAGCGCGTGGCCAGGTAGAGCACCCGCGCGCCAGCCTCGCTGCGAACGTTCTTCAGCAGCAGTCCTCGAGCTTTTTCATGATTCGACATCAATCGTCCTCTAGCCATGTAGTTGCACGTTGGGGGCAAATGCCGGCCAGTATTTATCTTTTAGAAAATAACTAACTTAGCGGTGACTGGCTGCTTCGGAAGCCGTTCCGTGGCCCGCTGCGGTATTCCGAATCGAAACACCGGCTGGCTCGCTGTATGCCGCTGCCAGGCCATACGGGGCAAGGTGAAGGCGGATGTTGCGTCCCTGCGGCGCCAGCGGCTCCTCGCGCAGGCGCACCTGCGGCGAGTCCTCGTTGGTGGCGAACTCGGGGTGCGCGGCCTCTGGCGATGCGACAAGTTGCATCTGGCGGTTGGTTGCTTTACCCGTGCCGGTGGGCAACTCGATGGTGATCCACTGCTCGCGGGGTGAGGCCGAGGCGGCAATCACGCTCCACTGTCCGTGGTCGAGGAAGGCCGCAACGCGAATCTCCTGCGCGTTGCCCGGGTGCATGGGCGTTGTGCGGTAGTAGTCTCCGCCGAAGCCGTGGTTGGCCAGCGCGAGGGCCAGTCCGGTGGGGCGCAGACGGTTGGGTGTGGCAAGGTCGCGCGCCAAGCCGAAGAGGCGTGCCAGTTTGCCATCCGCGCGGAAGGTGTCAAAGCCGGCGAGGGCGTACATGCATTGGCGAGCCATGCCTGCATCGAGTGCCTCCAGTGAGTGATAGAGCAGCGCCGTACCGGAGGCGTATCCGCTGACGAGCGGAGAGACCACGGACGAGGGCGCGTCTCCACCCAGGCTGTGCGCGTTCATCTCGTAGATGGCCAGTTGCTTGCCGCTTTGCGAGGCCACGCGCTGCTGGGCTTCGATGGCGTGCGCGTCCACGACGAAGAGCGTGGCGGCGGTGGCGGCCTTGACGTTGATGGAAGTCGCGTAATACGGAGCGACGGCGATGAGCCGGGCCAGCGGCGCGAGCTTACTGGCATCGCGCATGGCATCGGCGTTTACAAATTGGCCGCCGATGGCGGGTACGATATGCGCGTCATTCCCCGCCGCGGATTGCAGCAGGGAGAATCCCCTTTGCGCGGCCAGCGCCATGTGGGTTGCGTCCTGTATGCCAGCGGCGCGGAAGATGGTGTTCCAGTTTTCGTTGCCGTACTCGACCACCACTTCGCGGAAGCCGTAACGCTGGATGGCCTGGTGCAGCACAACTCCGGCCTGTCGCCATTCGTCGTCGGTCAGCGTGGTGGGCAGCACGATCCACGGCTGGGCATCCACCTCGTGGCAGAGGGCGAAAAACTCCGGCAGAGAGTAGCCGAAGGCGGATTCGTCTCCGGGACGATAGCGGAACGGGCGGCGCGTGCCGGGCTCGGCCATGCGATTGGCCATGCTGTCGCCAAGCTGGCCCTGCCAGTCTCGCAGGTAGCCGGGATGCATTGTGCGTAGGGTTTCCACCACTTCGCGGCGGAAGCCCGAGGGCGCGGCGTCGGCTGGTGCGAGCGATGCGTCATCCACCCAGACCTCGCCACCGGCACCCTGCGCCTCCAAGCGGAATTCGATTCCGGCTGGCGCGGCGTCGTCGTGGGGAGTGAAGTGGAAGCGGTACTCGTGCCACTCGGCGGTGGGCGTGACGGACTGGCGTAGAAAGGCTGGGGCGTTCAGTCGGCGGCACTGCACCGTCAAGTGAGCGTGGCCGTTGCCTTTGGCCCAGAAGCGCACCTCCCACGGGCCGCGCATGGAGAGCAGCTTTCCGGCGCGATCGCTGATCATGTCCATGTAGCTGATGGCCGAGACAGGCTGGTCGTTGTCTGGGGCGAGCATGATGGACTGCGCACCACCGGAGTGCGGCGGGTGCAGGTCGCTGGTGCGAATGCGATTGCGGCTGTTGCCATCCCACCACCAGTTTGCGGGCAGGCCACCGGAGTGCTCGCGGTGCAGGGCGACAACATCGCCAGCGGCGAGGCCCTTCAGTTCGTGCTGGGCGACAAAGTGCGAGTATCCCTGCCATGTGTCGGAGGTGGTGATGCGCCCGCTGGTTCCGGCCAGTCGGCCGGTGCGGATGGAGAACGTCGCGCCATCCCAGAAATGATCGGGGCGCTTGAGCCAGGAACTGTCGTCGGTGAACTCCGCGCCGGTGGCTTGACGCACAATGACGATGGCTCCGTCGTCGGTGGCCTCAAAGCCAGGGTTCAACAGCACGTTGGCCATCAACTGCTCGGCTCCCCAACTGGTGCGGCTGCCCAGGTTCAGTCCCAGGCGCGGCACATTGCGCCCGGTGGGTTGGGCAGCGACGCGGAAGGCAACGTCCTTTGCGGACGATTGCGCCACCGCAGGAGTGCAGGCGGGCAGCGGCAACAGCGCCGCCGCAAGAATCAGAGAAAAGAATGACTTCATGACATCACCACGGCAAAGCGGCGTACGGGCGTTGAGTTCAACTGCGGCACAAGCATTGTGCCCGCACCGGGCGCCAGGCCAGAGGAGCCGTCACCACCGGCGATGAGGTAGCCTTCGGCAAAGCCGGTGAAGAGAAAGAAGATGGGCAGCACGTTCTCTCCCAGGTAAACGGTGAAAAAGGTAAAGAGCAGGCCAAGGTAGAGTCCGCCCAGGGTGAAGCTGAGCGACATGCCAGGTTTGACGCGCCGGGCCTTGGCAAAGCCGTCGCGCATCAGCCGCACCATCATGGAAACTTCAATGGCGATGAAGAGAAAGCAGACCGGAATGCCGTGCATCAACGCCAGCAACAGGTAGTAGTTGTCAATGGACGGCATGCCCGGAACCTTGGGCCAGCCATTGCGTCCCCAGCCCAGCGGGGCGTGCTCCTCGGCGATGGTGACGTACTTGTCGAGCAGGGTCTTGCGGTAGGCGGCGGATTCCTGCGACGCGGTCTTGGCGTTGTCGCGGCCCACGGCGGCGTACTCGTAGCTTTGGATGCTGATCGGGATGCCGATGGCGAGCGCGATCAGGCCGATGATGGTGGCGCGGCGCACGGGGTTACGTCCGGCTCCGATGGCGGCCATCACGGTGGCCAGCACGGCGCCAATCTGCGGACCGCGCGCCAGGGTCATCACCAGCCCCATCAGCAGCAGGCAGGTGAGGATGCGCGCCTTGGTCATGCCAAAGGGACGGAAGCGGCGGAAGTACTTCTCCCAATGGCCGCTCCGCTCCAGCCAGGTTTGCACCCGGAAGCCGATGAGGAAGACCGCTCCAGCAAGAATGCAGTGGGCGTAGGGTCCGGCGGCGCGGGCAAAGCCGTAACGCACGGTGGTAATCCAGGCCGCGCCGGGGAAGAAGATCTCCGTGACGAAGCGATAAGGGTTGTACCAGAAGCGAAATTCGTAGGCGAAGGGAATGGTGAGGAAGGCGAGGATGACGACGATGCGCTTGAGAAATACGATGCGCATCCCCTGCGGCTCAATCAGTCCCTTGGCCAGAACGTAAGGCACGGCAGCCGTGGCGAAGTAGGCAAAGCCCAGGTTCTGCGCCTCGTTGTACCCGGCGTTCAAGTACTCCGAAACGGTCATGGTGATGACCATGGTGAAGACCAGGGCGTCGGTGATGGACCACTTCCAGTCCTTTGCGTGGCGGAAGAGGAAGACGACAAAGATGGGCAGAATGGCCGTCTCGTGGAAGGTCATCTTAGGCACGTGCGGGATAAACCAATGGCACCAGCCAGGCAGGGCAAAGACGGCAAAAAGATAGACGCTGAGGAAGACCTCAACCGCCGACTTGCCACGCAAGAACATGATGATGGCGAAGATTCCCGTAAATGTGGTGACAAAGGTCAATGCGCAGTCTGCTCCGCCGGGCTGGCATACAGCCGGCAACATAGAAAGTGCACGCCGCGTGCCAATGCTGGCGTTTTTCTATCTATATGAAAAAGGGAAGGTTATTCGGTTTCGCGCGATGGGATGACGCCTTGCCTACGGCGCGCAGCAGAACAGCGGATGGCCGATGTGTCTCAAAGCAGAACACATGTAGTTCGGCGGCGTGACAGGCAACAACTGGACGAATCCAGGGTGTTTCGGCGGCGCTAATCAGGCAGCGGCAACGCTGACGAAGGCCGGGTTATTGTCCGTAAGCGGTTGACCGTACATAGCTTCAGTGGCCGTGGTGGCCGGGATGCGGAAGAGGCTTTGCTCGGCCCAGCAGCTTCCGGCTACGGTGCCAATCACCAGCATCCAGCTCAGCAAAAGGCTGGGATGGGTGGTCAAGGTGCCGGTACCCAGCAGGATGAGCCACGCAGCGACAGTGGACAGGCAGGCCATGGCGGCGGCGGCTTTGCGGGCAAAGGCCGAACGCAGGGCAAGCGCGAAGGGGAAGGCCACAACCAGGTCCACAACGTAGTGTTCGCCCAGTCCCAGGGTGGCCATTACGGTAAGAACGACCAGCATGGCAAAGACGCAGCGCGCCCACCGCGGATAGGGCCGCGAGTGCCAGAAGAGCAGCAGTGCCCAGGACATGTGCAGCGAGGGAATGGCGTTGCGCGGCGCCAGCGGCAGAAACATGCGGGCGGCCGAAGGAAGATCGACAATTGCGGGGAAGGCCGGGAAGGCGGCGAAGGCGAATTTCGGTCCTGCGGCCGGAAGCAGGTTGATGGCGATGCTGCCGATGGCACCCAGGGTCAGGAACTGCACCAGCACTCCGTCCACACGCAGGCGACGCTCAAACAGATAAGCGAAGGCCGGAGCCATGGGCAGCATGATGTAGGCCAGGAACGCGGTGTTGCGCAGCGGCGTGGAAGCGGCCAGCAGGCGTCCCATCCAGAAGCTGACTTGTCCGCCGAGCGACTGATCGAAGCGGAAGAGCGTGGGATCGAATGTTGTGGGATGGAAGCGCACCATCGCACCCAGGAAGACAGCCGTGATGGTCATGCAAACCGGAAACGCGGCGGTGAGGATGAACGAGCGCGTGTCGCGGCGCAGAACGCTGGTGCCGATGCAGGCGATGCCGAGCACTCCGCCACCCATCAGGAAGGGCGCGCCGACCCAGAAGGCCGCACCAACTCCGGCGAGCCAATAGACGGCTGCCAGCAGGCTGGAGAGCGTGAACACAAGCGCCAACTCGCGGTGGCTGCGGCGGTGACCCAGCAGGTAGAGGATTGCTCCCGCGGCCAGCGCGGTGGAGATGAATGGGTTGTAGGAGATTCCGGTGAGCAGGTGAACCAGTTTGCCTCCGGCGGCGCATCCCTGGCGTAGGCAGAAAGGCGCACAGGCGATCAGCATACCCACGAGCGCCACAAGCAAATTAGTGAAACTTGCGAAAAGGTGCGAGTGCGCCGGTGCGTTCTCTTCGTGGAGAAACGGCGTGGCGGCCATGGGGCGGAAGGGAGTCATTATTGTCCCAGGACCCAGGCGGAGACCGCGGGACGAAGGCGCAGCGTGCGCTGGGCCAGCAGCAGGGCCACGGTCAACAGGGCCGCCAGGGCAAAGCCCAGGCTGACCGGAGGCAGCGCGGCGTGATGATTGCTCCAGATGTGGACGATCTTGGTGACCAGCGGGCGATGGTAGAGATAAAGCGGAAAGCTGACGATTCCGACGGCGGCAAAGACGCGGGCAACCATTGTGCCGCTGGCAACTCGGAAGGCCGCAAAGGCGAAGACCGTAATCAACAGGCCGAGCGCCGTATCGAGCGCCGGGTAGGCGAAGATGCTGAACGCACCCATCACCGCGACGGGAATCGCAACGAGCACGGCGGCGGCAACGGCAGGCGCGGGCACGGCGATCTCTCCACGTTGGCGCAACTCATTGCCAATCCAAATGCCGAGGCCGAAGACGGCGAGCCAGTTGAAGGCCAGCGTGTGGCCGAAGTACTCATTCCATTCCACCATGCGCGGCATGCCGGTAAAGGCGCGCCACAGGAAGTCCACCGCAGCCAGGGGCAGCAGGGCGGGCAGGCCATAGCGCACGATGATGCGGCGCAGCGGCAGGAAGATGAGGTACATCTGGAAGAAGACGGCCAGGCACCAGAGCGGCGAGTCAATGATGAAGAAGTTCGCCGGATGGAAGGTGGTCAGCAGGAACATGCGCTCCAGAATCTGACCGGCTGAAAACGGAAATCCCGTGGCCCATGCCATAAGGGCGAAAAATGCCACGCTGATCCAGAAGGCGGGAACGATCTTCAGCGCGCGGCGCTTGAGGAAGGCCGTGAAGGTCATGTTCTCGGCGCATCCCAGGGCAAGTCCCAGGCCGCTGAGCATGACGAAGAGGTGCACGCCAACATAGCCGAAGTGCGCCATCGCGCGCAGAAAGACCTCAGTAAAGTGGCCCGCCCGCAAGGCGGCGGCGAGAAGAGCAAAGTCCTGTATGGGGGATTCGTAGCTGAACTGGAGCAGAGCCGGAGTGGGCAGCCCGCGGGAGATCCACGCGGAGCGCGAATAGTGATGCAGGAAGACCAGTAGGATCGCCAGGCCCTTGGCGAAGTTGAGGAGGTTGCCCGCTTCGCTCCGGTGCAGTTTGAAGATGCGGCCCATGGCGTCCTTCCAACAACTGATTCGATTTCACTGCTCCCATCTGTGGGAGGTAGTGCGGCGCCTGTGCCCCAAGGGGCACGCCGCGAAAGTTTACGATGCCATCTGCGGACGGAGGTCGGCGAAGGCCGGGCGCATGGGAAGCTGGTGCACGGCGGCGTGTGCGGCAACCGAGGGAACCTGGTGAGTGCGCATCTCGGCCACCTGGTCGAGCTGAACCAGTTCGAAGAGGGCGTGCATGCTGGCAGAGGCGCCGGAGATGAAGGCCTCGCCGCCGCGCTCGAGAACTTCGGCGACCATGGAGAAGAGCTCGCTGAGACCGCCGGCATCGGCCTGGCGGAGCCGCGAGGCGTCGAAGCAGACGCTGCGGCCGTGCTGCAGAGTTGACTGCAGGGCTTTGCGAAGCTGCTTGCTGGTCTGGCGGTTCAGTTCGGTTCCGATGTTCAATGTCTGCTCGTACATGGTTGCGATCTCCTCTACTGGGTTACCTATTCAATGTAAGGTCGTCTGCATTTTCAGGAAATCACTCCGTGGGGTAACACGGTTACCCCCAATGGGGCATGCGCGCGAAAAAGGTGGCTTTTTACGGGGCTTCTGGAGGTGGGCGCCGGAGAATTATCCGCCGAGTGCCCCCAATGGGGGATGTCATGCCCCCATTGAGTTCTGCGAGAATCTGCTGGAATCCCCGTGCAATGGCGGCGTGAGAGTTACATTAAGATCAATTGCACGGCGGACGAAGGGTGCTCGGGTGTTGCGCCAAGATGATGACAATCGAGGCGCTGCCATTGAGAGCTGAGTGCCGGTCCGGAAAAGAAGTCTGGAGTTGGGTGGAGGCAAGAGCATGAATCCGCAAAACGAGAAAGAACCAGGCTTTGATTCCAAGCCGGGGGCAACTCACCCGCTGCGCATTCTGATGGCCGAGGATCATCCGGTGAATCAGAAAGTGGCGCAGGTGATGCTGGCCAAGCTCGGCTATGACTCCACGGCGGTGGCCGATGGACTTCAGGCGGTGGCGGAAGCCGGCAAGGGCGTCTACGACCTGATCCTGATGGACGTGCAGATGCCGGAGATGGACGGCCTGCAGGCGACGGTGGAGATTCGCAAGCTCAAGGTGCCGCAGCCCAGGATCGTCGCCGTGACGGCCAACGCCGACGCCACCGACAGACAGGCCTGCATGACGGCGGGCATGGACGGCATCCTGAAGAAGCCAATCCAGCCGACCGATTTGCGCGAGCTGCTGCTTTCGACGAAACAGATTGTGCGCGCCACCACAGAAGACTTCTCGACGGGCATCGTCTCTTCGCTGCGCGGGCCGGACGGCGATCCAAAGGCGCTCGGCGTGTTGTTTGCCAGCTACTTCGCGGAGGCCAGGAAGTCGCTGGCGCAGATGGAAGAGGCTCTGGCGGCGGACGACCCGGCGGGGCTGCGCAAGGCGGCACATTACCTGAAGGGCAGCAGCGACGTGCTGGGCGCGGCCCGCCTGGCCGAGCTGTGCCGCAGCTTGGAGCACGCAGATTCATTGAAGGATGCGGGAATCAGGAATACACTGGACGAGATTGCCAGGGTCATTGTGGATGCCGAGATTGTGGCGAAGAAGATGGTCGCCGCGCCGGAAAATTCCGTGAATCCAGGAGTAATCCACACCGACTGATGTACAGCGCCGCTCCAGCCCGCATTGTGATTGCTGACGACCACCCGGTCGTGCGTATTGGCGTGAAAGCCATTCTCAGTTCATCGCCGGAGTTTCAAGTGGTGGGTGAGGCAGAAGATGGCAAACTCGCGCTGGAACTCATTCAAATACTGAACCCCGATTTACTGCTGCTGGATCTGCGCATGCCCAACCTGCCCGGGTTGGAGACCTTGCGCGAACTGACGCAGTTACCCTCGGTGGGCGTGCGCACCGTGCTGCTGACCGGCGAGATTGACCGCCGCGGCATTCTGGAGGCCCTGCAGCTCGGCGCGCGCGGCGTGCTGCTGAAGGAGAGCGTGGCCAGCGACCTGGTGCAGTGCCTGGAGGCGGTGATGCGGGGCGAGCACTGGCTGAACGGCAAGCGCGTGCTGAACCTGGTGCAGGTGCTGCACGACCTGATGGTGGAAGACGCCGCGCCGCAGAAGAACAGCTACGGGCTGACGGCCCGCGAGCTTTCGGTGATCCGCTACATTGTGGAAGGTTGCACCAATAAAGATGTGGCGCGTGAATGCGGAATCGCGGAAGAAACCGTCAAGCGCCACCTGAAGAACATCTTTGACAAGACGGGCGTGAGCAGCCGCCTGGAGCTTGCCATGTTTGCCCTGAACCACTCGCTGGTGAAGGAAGAAGCTTCCCCCTCCCGCTAAAACCTCTTAGACGGCGCTGGCCAACACGCGGTCGTTGAGTGCGACGCGCGTCGCAAAGCGCACGGCGTGCAGGATGTTGCCAACCACAATCACATCCACCAGGCGCAGGCGGCGGCCTACGCGCGTATAGCTGGCCACGCAGGAGCGCGCCACGTTGGTGCCGGCCTCCACCACGGAGCCTTCGCCAATGACGGCTCCGGCGGCGATGCGGCAGTCCGCGCCGACCATGGCGAAGGGGCCGATGTAGGCGGGGCCTTCCAGCACAGCCGTGGAATCAATCTTGGCGCCGCGGGCGGCCCACACGCCGGGCTTGATCTCCAGTCCGAAGAGCGGCACGGTGGAGAAATGACGGCGGAGCAACAGGCTCTGGCTCTCTAGCAGAGCGGTGGGCGTGTTGGTCTCCAGCCAGAGCGTGGCCTGGCGCGTGGCGATCTTCGCCATGTCCGTGGGCGTCTGCTGGTTGACCCAGCGGATGCCGGAGTATCCGGGGAGGATGATCCATTCGCCGAGGGTGCCGTCGTTACGGATGCCCACCACGCGATCCTTGGCGTCCAGTAACTGCTGCAACTGCGGCAGGCTGTCGCCGGAGCCGACGATGAGGCCATCGGATTCCTTCAGGTCCTCGAGCATGGCGGCTTCCATGTTCGGGCGCTCGCCTTCACCGTGCCAAACTCGGATGCTCATGCCCCAGCGCGAACCGTCGCCCAGCAGATCCTCGCGCTGCGCGTTGCCACCGGGAAGGTGGACGTGCAGTGTGCGCACGCCGCAATCGGAAAGCGTTTCCAGTACGTGCTGCAGCATCGGACGGTCCACCATGTTCATCAGGCAGGTGTCCACGCCGGCGCCCCAGGCGCTCTCGGGATGGGATAGTTTCGGACAGTGAATGAGTGCGATCATCTTGTTTTCTCCGCGAATCGAATTGAGTTCCCGCGCCGCTGCTGCATGACGCGCCCCAGGAAAATTACGTTGCCCACGATGTAACGGCGCCACATGCGGCGCGGCTCGCAAGCCAGGCGATACGTCCATTCCATTCCCAGCTCGCGCAGCCACTGGGGCGCGCGGGGAATGCGGTTGGAGTAAAAGTCAAAGAGCCCGCCGACGCCGATGGCCACAGCCACGCCGGAGTTTTCGAGGTTGCGGGCGATCCACTTCTCCTGCCCCGGGACGCCCATCGCGACCAGCAGCACGTCGGCGCCGCTCTGGCGGATAGCGTCGGCCACCTGCGCTTCTTCGTTGGTCGGGATGAAGCCGTGATGCGTGCCGGCGACCTTGCAGCCGGGATAGTTCGCGCTCACCCAGCGCTCGACTTCTTCTGCCACGCCGGGCTCTCCGCCCAGCAGGTACAGGCTGGAGCCTTGCCGGCGCAGGCTGTCGCAGAGCAGGGGGAACAAGTCGGTTCCGTTGACGTTCTGTGCCACCGGCTGGCGCAACAGGCGCCCGGCCAGCTTCATGCCGATGCCATCTGCCAGCACCAGTTCCGAGCGCTGCAGCACGTCGCGATACAGGTTGTCGGTGCAGCTCACATTCATGCAGTGAGCGTTGACGAAGCTGACCTGCGCGCCACGGCCGCGCCACTGGGCGCGCTTGGCAATCCACTCGCAGGCTTCCTGCATGCGCAGGTTGTCAATGCGCACGCCCAGGTGGTGAATGACGGGCGACACCACCTGGCTGCCTCCGCCGTAGAGCGAGGCCAGCGCGATGCGAACCACCAGTCCGAGATCCTTGCGCCAGCTGCGCGTCTCCACGTAGCTGACTTCGGTGGTCAGCTCGTCGTCAAAGTCAATGTTGGTCATCTGCCGCAGGCTGAACAGGCTCAGCATTCCCGGTGCGGCATCGCGGCAACGGCGCACGCTGCGCTCGCGGCTGGGCGACTGGCTCCACGGCTCCAGGCGGGGACCAACCAGGGCTACGTCACCGCGCAGCAGGTTCCAGGCGCGGGGCAGGCTGCCCAAGTGCAGGGCGCTTACAAGGCGGCCACGCAGGCCGGTCAGGTTCTTCCAGTCGTAAACAAGGAAGGCATGTCCGTGGCGGCCGATGCGGCGTTGGCGTCCGCAGCGCGGAAAGAGCATGAGAGCCCAGAGAACAACGAAGAGCAAAGTAAAGGGCAGCGCCACGACGACGGCGAACAGTCGCGACCAGTCCACCCGGACGAAGGCCAGCCGGGCCTGCTGCCGCGCGAGGCCGGTAAGGGTCTCATGGCGGAGCGTGGCCGACTGCTTCCGGGCGAACTCGCGTTTGTCCTGTTCCACGATGGCGGTGGGCATGGCTTAGTAGGCTCCGCGCCCGGTCAACACGGCCGGAACGGTCTTGGCGAGCAGTTCGATGTCCTTGGTCAGGCTCTGCCGATGGATGTACTCGCAATCCATCTCAACCTGCTGGGGGAAGGGCACGTTGGAGCGTCCGCTGACCTGCCAGATGCAGGTGAGTCCGGGCGTGACTTCCAGGCGGCGGCGGTCAGCGCTGCTGTAGTTGACTACCTCGCGAGGCACCGGGGGACGCGGGCCTACCAGCGACATGTCGCCAATCAGCACGCACCAGAGCTGCGGAAGTTCATCGGCGCTGAAGCGGCGGATGATGCGGCCGATCGGCGTGATGCGGGGATCGCCCTTCATCTTGAAATTGATGGCCGTGTTGCCGTACTGGTTGGCGGCCAGTAGCTTGTCCTTCAACTGCTCGGCGTCAACGCGCATGGAGCGGAACTTGGGGAAGCCGAAGATGCGTCCGTGCTTGCCGACGCGCTCCTGCCAGAAGAGCACCGGACCACGGTCGTAGAGCTTGATCATCACGGCCAGCAGCGCCATGGGTACGGCCAGCGCCAGCAGCATGATGCCTGCGACCAGCACATCCGTCAGGCGCTTGAGGAAGGCGAAGATGGCGCGCTCGACTATGATGGCGCGGCGCGCGAGGCGCATCCAAAGGGACGGAGTGGTGCGCGAGAGACTGCTGCTCTGCTCGAGGCAGAAGCTCAACTTCGCGTCACTCTGTGCCTTGGTTGCCACCGTCGCCTCCAGAAGATGATTTTTCGAGGCCTGCTCACACGGTGAAACCTCGTGCTGGCCTCGTACACAATCCATTAAGAACCTGTTCGCAACTGCTGGGAATGCCCCGGAGGGGGTATGCGGGGGCACCTTGGAGGGAAGGGTAAAGCGGTGCACAACCAGCACTTCGGGAACAAAACCAAAGTCACCGGGTGCGGAATTTGGTGGAAGCAAAAGAAAAGCGTCACGCCGCGAGTGGCAGCCCGAAGGCCGGCACCCACGGCGTGACCGGGGTTCCGGAGTTGATGACCAGGCATGCTGCTTGTCACAAAAGATCCGGCGCCAGTTAGTTGCTGGTATTCATCCCGCCAGCCATTCCCGCCGAGTAGGTAGAGCAGCAAGGAGGCATTGATGAGGTGTCGAAACAGTCTGCGGGCGGTCCCTTGTCTGACTCTGCCGTGCCGAATCTTCACAGTGCTCATGATCCAATCTGGAGAGAAACGGGACAATTCGACTTTATGGTTACCAATGTCACTTTCGGGGTACGCAGGCGGCCGCAGAGAGGGAATCCGTGAGAAATCAGCGAACTACTGGCGATTGCGCCTCGCCATCTGCTTGGATTCGCGCGGTGTCTCCCCATATATGTCTCAAAACTGGACGAGGAAATCCCGTCTGGAGATTGGCGGACGGTGGTTTTTACAGCATGTTTGGACGGATCGGCTAACCATCCATCTTTCAAACCAGTTACGAAGGTTTGGTCACGGCCTGAGATTGGCTGGTGGATTGCATGGAAGTAAGAGAGAGTGAGTTAACTCATATTTGTGCATCCGCTCCTAGGTTCCATCCGGAGCTGGACGTCATTCGGTGACTGCATGAAGGTTCTGGTCGCAGACGATTCGCCATTCTTCCGCAACATGCTGTGCCGTTCCCTGGAGAGCTGGGGCTACGAGGTGGTAACGGCCTCCGACGGTGAGCAGGCAGAGCACATTCTGAACTCTCCAGACGCGCCGCGCATGGCCATCCTCGACTGCCACATGCCCGGTCTTGATGGGCTGGAGGTTTGCCGCAACCTGCGCAGCACTCCCCGCGACTACGTGTACACCATTCTGTTGAGCGCCGACGACCGGCAGGACGAGGTGCTGGCGGGCTTTGCCCTGGGCGCCGACGACTACGTATGCAAGCCCTACACGGGCAGCGAACTGAAAACGCGGCTGAAGATCGGCGAGATATTTGTCGGCTCGCCATCACGCGCGCGCGAGCAAGCCAACAGCCTGGAGTGGAGCAACTCGCACGATGAGTTGCTGTCGCTGTGGAATCGCGAATCCATTCTGAAGCTGGCGGGCAAGGAGTTGAGCCGCGCTCGGCGTTTGAAGTGGCCCTTCACGGTGATGTTGGTGAAATTCTTGCCGGCAGGCGCGGGCGTGGAGCTGGCGGATGCAGTCTTCCGCGAGGCTGCGGCAAAGGTTTCCGGCGCGGTTCGCTACTGCGACCAAGCGGGACGTTGGGCAGACCGCAAACTGCTGGCACTGCTGCCGAACTGTGCAGCGGCGGGCGGAATCGAGGTCCACAACCGGATGCAACAGCGGCTGGCCGAACTCGACGAGGCGACCCGCAACTGCTTCACCTTGAGGATCGGCATCGCCGAGGCCATGGATGGCCAAAGCCTGATGATGCTGCTGCAAAAGGCAGAGGAGACCTGCGAGGCGGCAGAGCCGGAATGTGTGAAGGCGGAGACCATCCGCGAGAGTGCGCTGGAGCAGGCCTGAGCGAGAGTCTAGACCGGAGAAACACAACCCTGGCAGGACAGGGTGTCTGACCTGGGTTTCGATCTGCGCGCCAGCGCGGAGCTGTAAGTACCCTGATTTTTCTTGAAATTGAAGAGTGGAAACAAGATGGTGAGCGCGGTAGGAATCGAACCTACAACCTACTGATTAAGAGTCAGTTGCGGAACTTAGGTTCGACCATATCCAAGCTCGTATCAAATCAGTAACTTACGCTAGCCCAAGCCCGCACGGAAGCACTTTTTGTTCGGACTGAAAAGGCTCGACTTAGAGCATA
>Ga0181528_10000853_pt1 | contig 19830 bp, 25 predicted proteins | sample PEATcosm2014_Bin_47_FD_119742 | JGI IMG/M metagenome (GOLD analysis project Ga0181528, IMG submission 119742) | Peatland microbial communities from MTU Mesocosm Facility, Houghton, MI, USA - PEATcosm2014_Bin10_10_metaG | ecosystem: Environmental > Terrestrial > Soil > Wetlands > Peat | place...
GACGTGATGAACGAGCCCCTGACCTTGCGCCGCGAGCTGCTGGCGGAACGGGTGCTGGCAAGATTGGGCGAGCCGATCCGGGAGTCGCCGGTGCTGGAAGCGAGTCTGTCGGACTTGATTGGCTCGGTGAAGGCGCACGGACTCGAAGGTCTAGTGGCGAAACGGCGCGACAGCCGCTACAAACCAGGCCAGCGGTCCGGGTCGTGGCAGAAGATGCGTGTGAACCAGGGGCAAGCCATGGTGATCGCCGGGTACACAGTGGGCGCCAGAACCTTCGACGCCATCATCTTCGGCTACTATGCCGGCGGCAAGCTGTTGTACGCTGGGCGCACCCGCAGCGGCTTCACGCCGGCGTCGCGCGAGCAGCTATTCAAGCGATTCCAGGCCCTGGCAGCGGTGAAATGCCCGTTCGCCAACCTCCCCGAGCCAAGGGGTGGCCGATGGGGCGAGGGGCTAACCGCGGAGAAAATGAAGGATTGCCGGTGGCTTCAGCCGGTGTTGGTCGGGCAGTTCGAGTTCGTCGAATGGACGCCGGACGGCCACCTGCGGCACTCCCGCTACATGGGCATCCGGGACGACAGGACGCCGTCGGACGTGGTCCGAGAGGGCAACTCCGGTGGGCGAACAGGAGGCGAAATATGGTAACCTGGCTCGCGTGAAGCGGTGCCGAGTTTCGTTCAAGGATTCGGATGGGATCGAGCATGCCGTCGAACTGGATGCGCGGTCCCTCTACGAGGCGGTGGGCCTGGCGATTGATCGGTTCCGTCGATGCGAACAGGTGCCGTACGATCCGCGGGGCATGCACGAGTTTATCGTGGAGTCGCGAGAGCCGAGCACCGAGCACCGGTTGACGAGGAAAATGTTCGACGCATGGCTCCGGCGGCCGGGTGGATCACCGGCGGACGTGGCGCGGAAGAGCAAACTGAAAGGGCTCCTAGGAGATGTTGGCGTCGCTGAATGAAAGGTCTCGGCCGACAGGCTCTTAAGCGCCCCGGGTCGGCAGTTCCAGCCGGATTCGCATCGCGATTCGCGCTCGATCATCATGCGCAACGGTCCGTGATTTCCTCAAGACGCGACGAAGTTTCGCAAGAACGGGGCTAACGGCGCTCCCAGAGTTCAGCCTGCAAATCTCCTTGGCGGCTAGAATCACCGCCGCGCGGAGCGCGGCGTGGGAACGTTGAAGGTCTGTCATTGGGTCCGACCAGGGTATCAGGCGGCGCGACGCTGAGCACGAGCATTTGCGGCGGTCCGGGAATCGCGCCACGATATCTGGTGTTATCGGTAGCCGGCGGCGGGCGGCTCGACGAGCCAGATCTACGCAACGGGTTTCGCGGCCAACTGACGCCAGATCGGCAGTTCGATTGAAACTTGCACCCGTGGCTCCGGTCCTCCGGGTGGATCGCCGGCAGACATGACCCGGAAGAGCAGATTGAAGATTCTCCTGGGGGACATGGCCTAACTCAAAGTGACCGTGCCCGGCAATCGAGTCGGACACGCATCGTTGCCCCATGCCTAACGTCTTGCAGTCGGCACCGGGACCGCGGGCAACATGTTGCGGATCGCCGCAATGCGCCAACCTTCCGCCGATCTCGTCAGCAGGAAGGTGCTCCACATGTGGCGTTCCTCGCCACCGGCTAACCCCGTTAAATCGTACCGCGCGTCGGCGATGGCCACGTCAGCTGTGAGGTAACGGATGCTCTCCACGGTGAGCGTGCGTTTTCCTCCGGTCGCTGCAGAGCTGGCCATGGTGCCGCGCACCAGTGCCTCGCGGCCTTTCCGCCATTCGCCCGAAGAAACCAGTTGGTCGCTATCTGCCGTGAAGAGTGCCGCGACGGCATTTGCATCCGAGTCGTTGCGAGAGGCTTCGTACTTCTTCACAACTTCTCGAATCGCCGCGTCGCCGCTACCAGCGGAAGCCGGCTGGCCGGACGAGAACCGCGCGTTCAATAAAAGGAGTGACAATACCAACCATAGACGCATCGCTCCACCTCCATTCGCCGGCCGCCAGTCTACCACGATCTTCGGTTTGCCTTGTTTGGCACTGTCGCTCCTGGCCGGGATCACAATGTCGGAGGCGTGTTAACCCACAATATTGGAAGCCAACTCTGGCCGCAGGCAAACCCCCACCGAGACGCTGCTTCGATTGGCGTCTCACCCAGCCGAAGCTTCTCAGACTCACGACTTCCGCCGGGTCGCCCAAAGCAAATCTTTGTACGAGTGGCGCGTGATCCGCCCGAAGCCAACGCATCAGTAAACACTTCGCGACTACTCAGGAGTGATTCGGCGCAACGCGACGCGTTACTTGGTGCCCGGTGCGATCTTGCTGCAGGTAGTCGGCGAAGTCGAAGGTCCGCTGGAATGCGATCGACAGCTTCTTCAGCGCTGTCTAGCTTCCTCACGACTTGCTGCCGATAACGTATCCCCAGCGAATCGATCCAAAACTGATCACGGTCAGCAGGTATGAGCCGATTCCCTGGACGCACCGCGCATCGAGGCCGGCATCGCGCAGGGTGGCGGCGTATTGGTTGGTGTGGCGCACGTCCAGGATCAGCACACGCCCGCCGGACTTGAGCACCCGCGCGATCTCGCGCACGGCGGTTTGCCGCTCGTCGGCGTTATAGATGTTGTGCAACGCCATGCTTGAGAGGACGACGTTGAAGCTCGCGTCGTCGAACGGCAACTTGCGCGCATCACCCGTGTGTACTTCAACCTTGTCGGCCACGCCTTCGATCGTCGCGTTGTTGAGCGTGCCGGCCGGCGTGTTCCCGCTGAGATCCTCGGCCTGCCACAAGTCGATCCCGACCGCGCGGCCGGTCTTGAGACGCTTGGCCGCGCCGATGAGAAACAATCCCAGACCACATCCCACATCCAGCACGCGCTCATCACCCCGCCAGACAATCTTGTCGAGATAATCTTCGCGCTCGCGCACCTTGCCGATCTTGCTGTCGTAAACCATCCACAAGCCCATCGCTCCGCAGCTCAGGCCGGCCCCGATTAGTGGGCGCGCGATCACCGCGATGAGGTCATGCCTTGACCACACACCCAGCAGCCTCGTGATCAGTGAGATGATGCCCAGCGCAGCGACGATGAACAGATTGCGCACGGCGCGCGGCGCGTCCAGGCCGTAGTTTGGTCGGTGATTATTTTTCATCCGTTGCCTTGTGTGAAGTGGGCAATCTAATCTCGCGGACGCCCTGATGACAACAGACACCCGCGATCGCGCCCCGTGCCTCCCGAAACCCCCGTCGCGCGCGCTGGGGGTTGCGGTTGATCGGCCTGAGCAGCCGTTGTCGATGAGTCGGCGTGTGGTTGCTCCCTCTGTTGTTGACCTGCGCGAGTGTGCTTGCTGAGCTCGCCTTCACCGCAAGACTACTAGGATACATCAGAGGCCTCCCGACGTTAATTTACCGGCCTCACCCATGCCGCCGGCGCCGATCTGCGTGGTGATGTCGTAGACGCCGATTCTGGTGCCGGGAACGAGGGCCAAGAGGCTGAAGTGTCGGCTACGGCCGGATAGTCAGAGGCCGGCGCAGCGCGGATGCATCTCACCACCAACCAGGCCCTTCCGGTGGGGCGTTAATATTCAATATCGGTAGAACGGCTGGCCGCTGTGCCAGCTGGCCGACGCCGACGCATCAAGCCGTTTCCAGGGAGTTGCCGCGCGGCCGGGCAGTTCTACGAGTCGCCAAACGATATGTCCGGTTGGATTCGTAACGCCGCGGCGCTTTGCGGATTGGACGAAACAGACTCGACAACTGCTTAAGGCAATCAAAAAATCGGCCGCCGCGCGGTGCGCGCCATCTCAATTACCGACCGTTGCCACTCTTTTTATACGGCGGAGGATCGTTTCGGCCTCGTCCAGCAATTGCTTGCTGTGGTCACGCAGCGCGCGATACTTCCCAGACAACTCGTGGGTCGCATCCTCCACCAGTTCCCCGCTGCGCTCGTAAAGATCCTCGCACTTCTCTATCAGCTCGTTACCCGCGTCGATCAGGTCCGCCGCGACTTCTTCTCCCTTGCGGACTAATCTCCGGCGAGTGCGTGCACCTGACGCCGGGGCCATCAGCAGTGCTGCCGCCGCCCCGATCGCGGCTCCCAGCAGGAAGAATGTTGCTCGGTCTCCCGCTCTTGTATCCCGCATAGTACCTCCTGAGCCGAAAGAAAGCGTTCTCCATCCGAGCTTAGCGCCTCAGCATCGCTGCGTCCACCGTCGCGCAAACTTGGCGCATTCGCGAGCACCAAGTCCCGTTCGGGGGAAGCGTCGCCAGCATCACGCGCCACCCGGAGAAAGCGACGATATCGGCGAATATCGGTAGCTATCGAAAGAGAAGCCCCGCTCGCACTGCCGCGGCGTGCTCGGGGTGTCGACTTGCCGTTGCGTCTCCGACTCGGAGACCGGAGCGACCGCCGGCCATGAATTCCGCGATGCTTCGCCAGAGTCCCGTCCGGCCTCGGTGGTACTTTGGCAGATGGCTCGCCTTCATTCGCGATATACTCGCCAGGAAGCTACCACGAAAACGCAATAAGAAAAGTCTCGTGGAAGCTTGAGCTAAAACGGGGAACGTCGTCTCATGCAGCCTGATCGCTGGAAACAAATCCAGGAGCTTTACGAGTCGGCCATCGCGCTTCCGCCGGAGAAAAGAGCCGAGTTCCTGGCGCAGGCCTGCCCAGCCAATGACGGCCTGCGCGACGAAGTGCAGTCGCTGCTCACGCAGCAGGCCGATTCTTTCCTGGAAAGCGCGCCGCTGTCGGCGATTAAGAGTCTGTCGCCCGGCGTCAGACTGGGGAATTTCGATATTGCGGAGCTGATTGGCCGCGGCGGCATGGGCGAAGTTTACCGTGCGCGCGATTCACGCTTGAAGCGCGATGTCGCGATCAAGGTGCTACCCGCCGGACTGGCCCGCGATGCCGATCGCCGCGCCCGCTTCGTTCAGGAGGCCAAGGCTGCTTCGGGACTGAATCATCCCAACATCGTCACCATCCACGAAATCGGCGAGCAGGATGGGCGGACGTACATCGTAATGGAACTGGTGGACGGCAAGCCGCTCAACGAGCTGATCCCACGAAAGGGAATGCGGCTCACGGAAGCGTTACGCATTGCAGTGCAGGTGGCCGACGCATTGGCCGCCGCGCACGCTGCCGGCATCGTGCACCGCGATCTCAAGCCCGCCAATATCAAGGTGGATTCACACGGTCGCGTCAGGGTCCTGGATTTCGGCCTAGCAAAGCTTACCGCCTCCGTCACCCCGGACGGCGTTGGAGCAGACGAAGCCACCCGCACGCTCACCGTGAACCAGCCTGTCACGGAAGAGGGGGTCATCGTCGGCAGTGTTCCGTACATGTCCCCGGAGCAGGCCGAAGGCAAGGTGGTGGATCCGCGTAGCGACATTTTCTCCTTCGGAGCCGTGCTTTATGAGATGGTCACGGGGCAGCGAGCCTTCCGCGGTGAGTCACGCATCTCCACCCTGGCCGCCATCGTGGAGAAGGAGCCTCAGCCGCCAAGCGCAATTGCTTCCACCACTCCGCTCGAACTGGAGCGGTTGATCTTGCGTTGCCTGCGCAAGGAGATTAACCGGCGCAGCCAGAACATGTCCGATGTGAGATTGGCGCTGGAGGAGTTGCGGGACGAATCGGAATCGGGCAAGCTCCCCCGGCCCGCCGTGGACGCTTCCGCCAGCAGGCGCCCCTGGCGGTGGCCGGCGTTGGCGATCGCCTCCCTGCTGATAGCCGCGGCAGCCGTAATTTGGATTTACCTGAATCGCCTCGGAACTCAGCCGAGAGGGCCGAATCTGGTGCGGCTGTCTCCAGACGACGGGTACTCCTATGGTAGGCCAGCCATCTCGCCCGATGGCGGTTTCGTCGCTTACATCTCGGACCGCTCCGGCGACAACCAATTATGGCTGCAGCAGGTAGGGGGCGGAGATCCGATCCTGTTGACCCATTCGAGCGAATCTGTCTCGTTTCCCTCGTTTTTCCCCGACGGTAGGCGCATCCTTTACATTTCTACTTCCGGAGACGGCAGAAGGAGCAGCATCGAGGCGATATCCGCGCTGGGCGGGGAACCGAGGGTACTGATCCAGGGCGGGCGCATGATTAACTACGCACCGCTGCTTTCCCCAGACGGACGCCAGATCGCTTACTTCGAATACATCGAAAAATACCCAGGGGTACGCCTGATGACGGCCTCCTCCAACGGCGGTCAGCCGCAAGAACTGTCGAGCTGGAGGAGTATGATGGGGCCCACCTGGTCTGGCTTCGCCGCTTGGACATCCGACAGTCGCTACGTCCTCTGCACGGTCACCGAGAGGTCAAGAACTACAAATGCCGACGAGCTGGAGTGGTTTGCGTATCCGTCAGATGGAGGCAAGCCTTTCAACACGGGGGCCGGCAATGCATTGCGCGCGGCGGGGCTAGGCGAGGCCCGGCCGGAAATGATGAAGGGTGATCGAGTTCTGTTTATCGATTTGGCGGACGGCCGGCAGAACGTCTGGGAGATCCGTCTTTCACCGGGCTCGTGGCGCGCGCAGGGTGTTCCGCACCAACTCACGTCTGGAACGCTCATCGAGAGACCCGCCAGCATCAGTTCAACTGGTACGGTAGCTCTTGAAGTTGGAAACACCTTCTCCGACCTCTATCTGATTCCTCTTTCTTCGGCCACCGGTCAACCCACTGGCGCCGCCCGAAAGCTCACGAAAGACTTGCATCGTAAGGATCTGTCCTTTCTAGAAGGAGATCCTCGCAGCGTTTACTTCAAAGTGACTGACGTAGGCAGTCCCAGCCTAGAAAACACCTATCATGCATTGAACCTGGAGAGCGGCAAGGAGACACTTGTGGCCAGCGGGATTCGCCGGTCGACCCTTGTCGCTATTTCTTCTGACGGCCGCCAAGTTGCGTATTCCGTTGCCGAGAGCGACTCGTACTCAATTCGCGTGGGCAACGTTGGCGCCGGCGAGATGGAGGCGCGCGTCGCGTGCAAGAGGTGTGGCCTGGCTTTCGATTTTTCTCCGGACGGGCGATTCCTCTTCCATTCACCCGAATATTCACCCGAAACCAGATTCAAACCGGACCCCAAACGCAAGCTTACAGTCCGTCTTCTGGAACTGGCTTCCGGCCAAGACAGGCCCTGGGCGGAGCACCCAACTCATTCTGCGATCGTAGACAGTGTAGTTAGCCAGGATTCTGCATGGGTAGTGATTGAGTTACGCCCACCTGGAAAGACTGGATCCTGGCGGAAGTTTCTGGTGCCTTGGAGGGAAGAACCGGTTCCGCAGTCGGTGTTGACAAGCGGCAGGCTTATTGAGATCTCACGTACTTGGAGAGGCTGTCCCGGTGTGAACTTCGTTTACGGCTTCGAGGGGTCAAAACTGCTGGCGACCCACATTGACCCCAAGAGCGGGGAACTCGGCGAGCCTCGCGAAATCGCGCTCATACCGGGTTCGCCAGTGGTGCCCAAGCCGGACGAAAACACGTGGGACATTCGTGGGCCAGGCCTGGTTTTTACTCGCGACCGGACCGTCAATTCCGTATGGCTGATGGACTTGCCACATTGAGGAGGGCAAGAAGCGCGGTAGACCCACCTCCAGGATGACTCACGAATCGTGAAGCTGCCGAAATGAGTTCTCAGCCAACAAAGGAGTCTCGGGATCCTCTCCGCTTGACGCTGCTAGTGGCGATGGCGGCCCTGGGAACGTTAACCGGGAATATCGGAAGCCCCCTCGACGCGATTGGGCTGCCTCGGTGTCGATAGCACCATGGTCCGAGTCGCCTGCCATCCGGCCAAAGCGGCGACGTTTCCCACAAGGCCGCTTGTGGTCAGCCAAGTTACCGAGTGCCGGGCGATTTCAGCGCGCAGCCTCGCCAGTCTGCAGCGTGAACCTTGCGATGGTCGGACTTTTGGCGGGAGCTATACTGCGCATTGGAGGCTTCATCGCAAATGGTCAACGTCCCAAAAACGGCGATACCGCCGACCCTCTATAAGTATTACCCTCCGGAGAGGGTAGACATCATAGAGAGCCTGCAAATTCGTTTCTCGGCTCCTGGTGAATTCAACGATACTTTCGATACGCGACATCAGCTGTCGACAATTTCAGAAGCGAACTCTTCCTCCGCGCAAGCCGTGGTCGCGAAAGCCAAGTCTCAACTGGATCAAGCCAGGTTTAGGAACTCACTTGGTGTCCTCTGTCTGACGGCGAGCCCTGACAATCACTTGATGTGGGTCAACTACGCCCGAAACCATACTGGCTTCGTCGTCGGATTTAGAACGGACGCAACATTCTTCGAGGTCGATGGCCGGACCCTACGGCAGGTCGTCTATCAAAGCAGCCCGCCGTTCTTTGACACTACAAGCGAGGAAAGTGCATGCTTCTATAAATCGCTAGACTGGGGGTACGAGCAGGAGTGGCGTTGCGTTCGGCGCTTTAGTCGCGGAGAAGGGAGGCTCTTAGAGATCGAGGAGAATTTGATAACGGAAGTTATTTTGGGCCATCACATGGAACCATGGAATGTGGCCCGGCTTGCGTGGTACATCGGCCTGCGAAATATGGCCCCGGCGTACTTTCAATCATCTCCTGATCATAGCCATTGGAAGTTGCTTAACGAGCCCAAGACGGTCACGCCCTGTGAACATTGTTCGGGGCAGGGCTTTCGAATGGGGAAACTGCCTTAGGCCACCACGGTCTGCACCGCACAGTGCTTCCCCGCCCACTTTTCAGCTATGCCGCATCGTTCTCCTCCTGCCGTATCACGCGCCTTGTAGAGAGCGGCGTTAAGGACAAATATCGCCAGCTACGCGAGCAGCAAACGGGGCCGCCCGTTGCGATAGACTGGCAGGGTAATCGACCAGCCGTCCCCGGGGTGCCAAGGCAGGCGGGGCCGGTTTGACAGCAGCTTTCCTGCTTCACAAAGTAAAGAAGCGATTGGACCCCAGTCCAATCCTACGGCCTTAGCATAAAGGAAGAAAACAAACAAACGGAAGGGATCTATGCCAGATGAGATGCAAAAGTACAATAAGGCGCTGGAAAAACTGTGCACGGACTGCGCGGCCGATGTGGGTAAACTGATTTCCAGCTGCAGAAACTCAGTCAGTAGCCGAATGGGTAAACTGGCGACAGATATCCAAAAACTTGAGGTGCCGAACTCGCCTGGAGGAGACTTGGCAAGAGTCCCGGATCTGGTCGAGGCCGCGCTGAAAAAGGGTGGGACCCGATATGCGAGTATCGCAACCTTCGGGGTTAAAGTCACCGTCTCGGGAAATAAGGTTTCTGTACCGGCCTCGGGTATTAGCGGCCCATTGGCCGGCATAGTGTAGACTCGACGCAAACCCGTGACGTTACCGCTCGGATTCACGGATCAGTTGCCGGTAGATCTCGCGGGCATGGTCATATGCCTTTCGCGCTTCCGCCAATTCGGAAGGGGCGATGCGCGGGGCTTTCTGCGTCCAGCATTGGTTTACCGCGTTGAGGCACCATTCAGCGCTTGCGCGGGAGGCACGCACCGGCTTGCCGCCTACGAGCACGAACACGGGGTTAGTGTGGGCTGCGGGAAGGGTACGCGCTGCGATCCAACTGCTTTGCGTGACCGCGACTTCAAACTTCAATTCGCGCACTTTTCCGTCGGCCAACAGGTTCTGCCGCGCCACGGCTTGGCCATTGACGACGATCTCCACCGGCACCTCGCGAGTATTACCGACCCGCGCGCGCTCCACGTCCCAATAGGGCTTCTGGTCGTACGGCAGTTTGCGAATGGCTTCGTTCGGCACTTCAGGAAGATAAGCCGCCGCACTGAGCGTCACGGTGGCGTTCACTGGACCTGCCGAGCGGATCTCTCCTCCCCCGTTCCCCGCGCTGGCGCCGTTTACGCGGAAGTCCATCAGATGGGTCTTGCCGTCCGACACATAGCTGTACCCGGATTGTAGGCTCTTCAGCCAACCCAGGTAGCTCATCGGCCCGTCGATTTTCGAGTAGGTCCGGCCCATCCCCACACGACCGTCGTAGATGCACGGAAAATCGGTCTCGCCGGCGATCCTGGTTCGGAATCCCACGTTCAGCGTGTGATACCAGATGTTCAGCTCCCACAGGTACGGCGTGTCGACGGCGGAGATGAAATCCACCGTATTCGGATGTGTCACATCGACGATATATTCGTTGGCGCCAATGCCGTCGAACCCGGGCATTTCCGACGACGGAAGTTCATTGCCCGAGATCTGGAGACCCCAACCCGAATGTGCGAACCCAACCACCGCGCCCTGGGATTTGGCCCAGCGCAAAATAGGCAGGTCCCACGTGGGCCAGTCCTCGATGCGGTTCGCGCCCGGATAGTCCTGCTGTTTCAGATTCAGCAAAACGATGTGGCCCGCGTGGCTAGAGGGAAAGCCGGAGACTTCAAGATCGTAGTGCATAATGCGATTTGGTTTGGAAAGCGGGTGATCGCTGCCGGAGAAGAACTTCTTCTGGTAATAGTAGTCGGGACCCCAGGTCAAGACGCTGGCCGTGTTCAAACTCTCGCCCAGGATTTGGCGGATCATGTCCTCCGGCTCAACACCCTCTGTGGGATTCATGTAATGCGAGCAGCCCGCGGCGTGGATGTGGTGATCGCCGGAATACCATCCGTATTGCGAAGGGTCAATCCAACGGTCGAGTTGGAATGAGATCTCACTCGGACCAGTTGCGCCGGCATCGAATTCGCGCGTATGCGGCACATATTCAGGACCACCTGAGTACTCGACCGTGTAATAGCCCGCGGGCAACTGCACCGTCTCTCCGTCGGCTCGGTAGATCTGGGGCTGGAAGAAGAAGTCGGGCGCCAGTCGCTTAGCAGGCAGCGGGTAGAGTCTTTCCAGGCGGTCGCGAATAACAAAGGACGCCATGGTGGGCTGTCCCTTCTCGTTCTTGACCCGTAGGATGATGCGCCTCGTAGGGAGCGCGGTGAAGACGATCATGATGTCGTTGCGAAACCCGATATCCTGAGTGCCTTGCCCCACATTGAAAGCGATCTTAGCCGAACGCTGGCCAGCGTCCCGGCTGTAGATTTCGAGGATTGCGTACTCCAGCCCTAACCCGGTGAGGCGCCTTCGCATAGGTGCCTGCTGGTAGAGCGAGATGTCGGCCCACCGCTCGGCCGAATCACGCGCGGTAAGCTGCACAGGCGGAGCCGGGTCTCCGCTCGACCGGACATATACATTCCCGCTGTTCGGGCTTTCGACATTGAGCGGAGCTGTCACATGGCCGTTGTTGACCACTTTCACCAAGAACAGGCGCGTGCCCGCTTCGACCAATTCAGGCTTGGCGGCGCCCTGCTCCACCTTCACGCGGCTTTCCGGATTGATGTCCACTGACAGAAGGACGTGCGGATCCAGGACGGCCTGCAGTTGAGCGACCGCCGCAGCTTCATCAGCATTACCGATGGCGTCGTTAATGCGCCGCTGGTCGGCGGCAGGCAGGGCCTGCCCTAGGTAATTTAGTGCATCTTCCAATTGGCGCACCTGTTGCGCCAAGGGCTGAAATGGGATGGGCGCGCTCGCGGGATGCTGATGCGCAGCTTCCTGCGCGGCCGCGATTCCAGAGAGAATGAGCGCGAGGGCAAGCTTCATATCGGCTCCGTAGGTGCGATACCGGCACAAATAAGCATACAGCAGTGCGCCCCGCGAGCGCTCCGGGCCCTGCCGCGGTTCGTCGAACGAGCGTTAACTCAACATATCGGAAGCGAAACGGGCTGCGCCGGACACTCCCGTCAGCCGGGCCAGGCACTTTCCGATATGCCCACATATCATTCCCAAGCAAAGCCTCGATAGAACTTGGTCGATTCGAATGCAGCGCGTCCGGCAGCCGATTTTTCTCAGTTCTCCGTCGGAGTCGCATCAACTCCATCGACGACAAACACATCGATAGTCACTTTTCTTGGTATAAGTTTAAGCCCGAGCTGGGATTCGAGCGCGTCGCGCAGTAGCTCAGCGGTACCAATGTTTGGGACCCGCGCCCAGGACACATCGAAATCATAAAATCCACCGATACCGCTGGCGTTCTCTATCGGCGAGGCAGTTTCCCTTACCAGCAAGTGGGTGAGGTCGTCGATACTTTGGGCCTCGCCCTGGAGCCGAACATGTCCAGCCGTGTTTATCCAGCGGATGCTGTCAGCCGCTTGGGTGGGGCTCTGCCGAGCCGTCGGTGTGAGTTTAGCCCCGCTTTTAGCGACGACCAGACCGAATCCTTCGACCAATTTCTTTTCAAAATGATAACGCAGATGAAACCGTTCCTTGAGAAGGTTTTGTAGCATCACACGAAACTCTGCCATCGTTGCGCCCTTAGGTACTCTGGCTTCGACTTGGTATTCGTTCGCAGTAAGCAGTGGGTTGCTGTGCTGGTATTGAAAACGCTGCAAGTTGAACGCAATGTCGAGCAGCGAAACAAGAGGGCACTGTTCCCACCGAAACAAACCTGGATCGCCAGTTCCTGGCCCACCACTACTCTTAGGGATCAGGTGTGCTCCATCGCCAACAAGCGGGAGCCGCTTGACAGATGCCACCTCAAACTCCTGCGCCGACAGTACCGGCCCCGCCAGGAACAGACATGCCACCATTGCTAAGATCACGCCACGGACCGAACAACGTGCCATCTTTGCCGAAACGGCTCCGTCCCCTTCGACGTTGTTCCTATCTCGATCCTCTGCGGAAGAACCACCAATACCCCCGCTCATCGGGGTACCAGATACGTCTCTCAAATTTAGAACCATAATTCTCTCCAAGAGTAGCTGCAATCGATGTGCAGCTTACGAACCGTCAAACTATTGTCGCCCACTGACAGCCAGCGCGGGCCAGCGAGTTTCGTTCCCCAAAACGGAAACGCAAGATGCGGATGGAATCCAAACGGGGTCTCGGACCGATTTAGATGATCGTGGGGAAAGCTGATTGCTTCTTCGAGCGGCGTAAACGCCTGTCGCACTTCGGTTCTTGACAAAAAACGGGGTTATCGTAAAGTCGAGCGGCGCGGTCCGCCATGGCCTGTGTAACGGACGATAAGCCACCTTTGTCCCAAGTAGATAGGTTCCGGGTGTCCGACGCTCCTCGAATTACTTCCTCATCTCTCGTAACACCCGCACCGTCTCGGAAGGTTCCGGCCGCACGGTATAATCCGCGTTCACGTCAGCCGCACGAATGGTTCCTCCGCTGTCGATGACGAATCGGGCGGGCATCGGCAATCGGTATTCCGGCTCATCGTGGAACCGATCCAGGGTGCTTCCGAAGGACCGGTACAGATCGCGCAAGTAATCCGGCAACACAAATACCAAGCGGAACTCTTCAGCCACCTTCAGGTGAAGATCCGTCACGATGTCGAAGGTCAGGTTCAGTTTTTTGTGGACGGCACGCGTGTAGCGCTCGAGTTCCGGCGTGATCGCCACTATCCGGCCGCCTTGCTCCTTCACTTCGGAGTCGATCTGCTGTAGAGCCTCCAGCTCCATCATGCAGTACGGTCACCAGTGCCCGCGAAAGAAGCTGACCACCAGCGGTCCCTGCCTCAGCAACTCCGCCGACGCGACCTCTACATGGCCCTGATTGAACAGCGTAAAGGCCGGCGCACGGTCCCCGGCCTGAAGCGCCCGCTGCTCAGCGCCGGACGCCTTGAGCTCGACCGTGGCGCGGTGCATCACCTCGATCGCTTCTCGCGGCGCGTTGTAAGGTGGCGCGCCCGATTCAAACGCGCTCTTGAATTCATCCAGACGATCTTGAAGGTTGGACATTGCCGTCGTTCACCATTATGACTTCTTCGGGACTTCAAAAGACTCAAATTTGCGCCACCCAGCCATCCAACGAATAGTTCGATACCGGACACATAGCTGGCGTCGTCCGAAGCTAAGAACGAGGCCACCTTGGCAATATTGTCACGGTCTACCATCCTGCCCACCCTTTGAGACGCTGCGGGCCGTTCGAAATGAGGAGGCCCTCCTCTCTACCGGCGAAAAAACGCGGTCGGGGGCAAACGGCTAACGCCCGAGGAGGGCCACGGGCTGGAGCCGTGAGCCGGGGGCGGACGAACGAGCCCAGACGGTTCTTTCCAGAAAGCCCACTTTTGTGGCACGATGACTGCGCGGCGTCAACGTTTGCGGCGTCATCTTGCAAGAGGAGGTACCATAATGGCCATGTACCGCGTCCTTGCGTTCGCAACAGCCGCCGCGGTCGCGCTTGCGCAGACCAGTCCCGATAAGTCGCCCTCTTTCGATGTCGCCTCCGTCAAGCCCAGTCCGCCCGGAACCCACGGTAAAGCTCCGACGCTCGATCCGGGCCTGTTTTCTGCGAGACTCCCCCTGAAGAGCCTCGTGATGTGGGCCTATGACATTCCTCTCGATCGTGGCGATCGCGTTGCCGGTGGACCAGATTGGGTCGAAACGGCCTATTACGACGTCGATTCGCGTTGCGAGCGCCCGGTAGCCCGCGCGGAGATGATGCTCATGCTGCGCTCTCTCCTTACCGACCGGTTCCAACTGAAGCTTCATCGCGAGACGAGACCAATTCTGTCGAATGTGGTGATGGTGGCGAAGGGCGGTCCTAATTTCGGCCCCGACTTCCACGAGCTAAAAGAAGGCGACCCGCCTCCGGATAACCCAGTAAAGTCATCGCCGACCCACATGGTGTACCCGGGTATCCCACTGGCGACGTTCCTGAGTCGCCTGCGCTTGATGATGGTACGCGATCCGGAAGCCCACACTTTTGTGGGAGTCCAGGATGTCCCGCCATTACTCGACGAAACCGGGCTGACCGGCCGCTACTATATCGTTTTCAATGGCTATTCGGACGAGCCCTGGTCCTTCACCTTGCAGCGCCAACTCGGCCTCAAACTGGAAGAGCGTAAGGTCCCGACGGAGGTCATCGTCATCGATAGCGCCGTCAGACCGTCCGGCAACTGAATGCTTCTGGTTTAACCGGTACGGCAGAGACGCACGTATTGCGGGTGATAGACGGGGTTACCGGAAAATGACCTCGCTCGGTAGGAAAAGCTTAACCACCGCAGTGTTTAGTCCACAGCGCCGTCGTTACACGGTGCTTTCATACCGGTCGGTGTTTTGGGGTCGATGCCTGGCACGGGATGGGTTGGTGCCTGTGGGCCTCCGCCGCCCAGACCGGCGATCTTCCCGCCAAATAGGACCAGGGCGAGTACCAGCACGGCGGCAACGTTGGGGCCGCTCAGGCCAAACATGCCCGCTTCCAGAAGAGCCATGGCTTTATTGTACTCAGAAGCTTTCTCGTTTGATGCCGGAACACCGCCATTGTAGACAGAAGGCGGCGTTATCGGAAGTGCCTTTTCCGTAGCGTCTCCGCCCGGCGCCCGACCGCGTTATTTGTCAATATCGGTAGCTATTCGGCTGGCATCCCGGCCGCCCGCCGCTCCAGCCGCGCGCGAAGCTCGATGCACGAGATTCCCATTGCTCGCGCCCAAACCTCGGCCAAACTCTCCACGGGGTCAGCCACTAAGCCGGCGCCCGCGAGGGCTTTGCGAAGTCGGTCTGTCACTGCCGAGTCAATCGGCGCTATTGCGCGAAGAGCCGGCCGCCACCGCTCTTCCAGCCGTCGAAGCCGCCTGGCAACTGTCTTCATCAGGTCGGCCCCAGCGATGATTTGGGGGGCATATCGACGTACTTTACAACCACGAGCAAGGTATTCGGGTCGTTTTCGTCAAGGTCGGGTTCCGTCTCATCAGTATCCAGCGGATCGCCGTTTTCGTATTGCACCACGAGGCGTACAGGCCCGCGCGGAGAACTGAGCGCTTCGAGTTTCCTGATGCGCCTCTGAAGATTCGTCACGGTGCCAGCGCCCCCGCATCGCCGTCATCTGGCGTCGCCTGCATAACAGCGCGCACGCCTTCCAGAGTGAGGCGCACGTGGTCCTGACCGGTTTCATGCAGGTGGAACTGCCGCTGCCAGAACGCTAACCATTCGGCCGACTCCGGTATGAGCCCGCTCCCGTCGACCGTGCGCGACTCCAGCGCTTCGAGTCGGCGAAGGATGTTCACTCGGCCAGACTTCCTCAGCATAACCGGCGCACCTTGGAGAATCCCGCGTTCCGCTCCAATTCCTCAAGACGCTTTTCGATTTCGTCTGTCTCGATGCCCCTCCTGGTTTGATCGAGAATGTAATAAGCGCAGCGGGCCTTCACGGCCAGTGGCGCCTTCGGATCTGCCAGGATATTCCTCAACACCGTTACGGCAGGGGCCGAGGCCTGCTGAAGCCTCGCCAGGCTGAGCCGAAATTGGGCGAGCATCGCGTCCCGGTATTCGCGGTCGAACTCAGGCAATTTCTGCCAGCGGTACAGAGTCTTGGGTGCTACGCCGATCGACTCAGCGGCTTCTTCCACGGTGCGGCATTTGAGCAGGGCGATGATCGCCTGCTCCTTCTTGCGCCCGAGTTTTTCTCCGTGGCCGGTCATCTGAGGACATCTGCGGACATCTGGGGGCGTCGGCAAGCATCATCGCCGGTCCTTCGCCATCGTCGATTTACTGAATAATCGCCTTGCTTTTCAAGCACTTCAGAGTGATCCATGTGATGACCGCGAGAGAGCGGACGAAAAGGAGAAAGCTTATGACGACGTTTACAATCGACAGCGAGAACAACATCACGGCGTTCGGCACGCCCGAGGAAGCCGCCGCCACGACCACCACCCCGTTCGATACCTTCGCCAGCCAGAAGGAACTGGCGGAACTGGCCGCCGGTTGGCCGGCTGAACGCGTGGTTGCGATCTGGAACAGCCTGGCGGGCGTAGTGGCGGTGGAGAGTTTCAAGAGCACCAAGACCGCCGTCAGCAAAATCTGGGCACGCATCCAGAGCTTGGGGGAGGCAGCCAAGCCCAAAGCGGCGGCCGCAAAGCCGAAGGCAGGTAAGAAGGCCAAGGGTAGCGCACGGGCCGCCAAGGGCGCACCCGCGAAAGCCAAGGCGACCAAGAAGACCACCGCTGCCAAGAACGCGCCCAAAGCCAAAAAGGCTGCCAAGTTGGCGGAAGCCGCCGGTCCGCGCGAGGGCTCGAAGACCGCCCAGGTGGTCGCTATGCTCCAGCGGAAGAACGGCGCCACCCTTGCAGACATCATGGAGGCCACATCCTGGCAAGCCCACAGCGTCCGCGGTTTCATCAGTGGTACCCTCTCGAAGAAAATGGGCTTGACGATTAACTCCACAAAAGGAGAGAATGGCCAGCGTACTTACTCTTTGGGTAAGTAACGCGAACGAGCTTTTTCGGCCCGCCCGGCTTCGGCCGCGGCGGGCTTTTCTGCTTTGGTCCCCGATTCGTGGCGCGCCAGCGCGGCAATGATCGCCATGGGCGAACACACCGGGCAGCCGCCCACGGCGCGAACGTGGGCCGCCTGTGACGAAGCCGTGGCCAACCGTTAGGACGCCCCGTCCTTCTGCCATCAGGCCCTCCTCACGGTGGCCAACCGGCGCCCTCCGCTGGGGCTGCTGATGACCTCTTCGATGCCTGCTCGCTGCTTCTGGCCGAAAACAGCAGATTGCAAATGATAGATGCGCCGGGCCTTGCCCTTGCCCCGGATCACAATGTGTTTTCCCTCTCTCCTTTTCGGGAGCTGGCCGAGGCGCATGGTGTTTCGCGCCAATAACGCGCGAAGCCTCCATGCTTGATTACTGCAAAGGTGGCTGCTGTCGCGGTGCGATTCATTCCGACTCCTTCTTTCGTTCCCCTGAACGCATAAGCATCTGTAGAAGGTCTTGGTTCTCAAAGCTCTGACGCCAGTGTTTCCTGATGAGCCCGACCGTTGCAGCAAAGCGCCCGGCATAACCCTGAAATTCTTCGTCGCTGAGCCTTGGGTTAGCGGCATGAAATAAGAGTTCCGCCGATTCCCTTTCGTGATTTAGGATCAACGGCTCCGTATAGACGGCAGCGTTCAATGGGTGAAATGGTGAAACTATGCCATCTTTGATCCAGAGGATCTGTGTCGGGCCGCCGACTCCGTCCACATACTCCTTTGCCATCGTTACCACGTGAATTGCAAGAGCTACTGCGTCATCGAGCGACATCTTTGACCGATACCCGATTTCGATGATGTGATGCCCGACAAAGTAGCCGGCCCCAAGACACTCGTGGCCATCGATTGGAATTAGGACTGTCTCGTGGGAGCAAAAAACTACGGGCTTCTCCTTCAAGCTCGCTACAGCTACGAGTAGACTAAACCGAACGGTTTCCCTTTCTTCGGATGGGCGGGTAAATACAAAACGCTCATGAAAATCTTTTAGCGCGGCCTCAAGCACGTCTTTAATCCCGCCGATTGAGTGCTGACGGTCTGAATTCTCTCTCATATCGAGACAGGCAAAGCATTCCTCAATCGCTCTCTTCGCAAAAGCCTCATTCCCCGCTAAGGCAAAAGCCACAGCGCTACCGTTAAGCTGCATAGGGAAGATCTTCTTTCCGTTCCGTTTGATCCCGCCGCTATATTGGCTGTCGGTGCATAGCACCACTCCATCCTCGGTCACAAATCCCGCCGCAATCGTCATATGTGTTTTCTCCTTGGAATTGACGTGCCAAGGATATCGCGGATGCTTAACGGGGGTGGGAATTGGTCTATTCGGGACCGGAGGACGGAACGTGGTGCGGGTCGGCAGCTGGTTACTCCTGGCCGTCGCGCCATTCATATTGCCGACTCCCGCCGTTCTGCGGAGACTTCCCCGAACGTGCGGCCTTCGCCGTCAAGAGTGGCTTCCTTCCCGCCGAGCTTTTCCCATCGCTGAATCACAACGTCAACGTACTTCGGATCGAGCTCGATGCCGAGGCAGACGCGCTCGGTCAATTCCGCGGCCGCCAGCGTAGTGCCCGAGCCCAGGAACGGATCGAAGACCAGCCCGCCGCGTTTGAGGTGGTTGAGGATCGGGCGCCGCATCAGATCCACAGGCTTCTGAGTGGGATGGTCATATTTAGCCTCATCGCTCGCACCCATAATGAACTTCGGAGATGGAGAGGCCCACACGGTTGAATTCTCGCCGGCCTTCCCGTACCAGGGAGCGTTCTTCTTCCGAACGAACCAGCACGGCTCGTGCTGGAACCAGTACAAGGTCCTGGTGAGGACGGTCCGGCCTTTGTCCCAAATTATCTGCTGGTGGTGCTCGAAGCCGATGCGCAACAGCCCGTCCAAGACTTCTCGCGTGAATCTCGACGCGTGCCAGACGTAAGCGATTTGCAGGCTAGGCACCAGCTCGAACGCCGCCGACCAATCTGCGCGCGTATCGCCGGAACGTATCGCCGGAGATGGTGGTCTCGTTGTGCCCCTCGGTCCGGTGCTTCATGTAACTGGTTTCCGCGGGCCCGCGGCTGTTGAGGCCGGCGCGGTCCCGCCACTCGGAATCGAGCTCGATACCATAGGGTGGATCGGTCACCAGAAGCAGCGGCTTGCGGTCACCGAGGAGTCGCCTCACATCGTCCGCACTAGTGGCGTCGCCGCACAACACGCGGTGCTTCCCGCATTGCCACAGATCGCCGGGCCGAGACACCGGGCTTTCTGGAAGCGGCGGAGCTTGGTTTGCTTTCTCCTCTTCTGGCAGTGCCAACAGATCGTCAATCTCGCCGGGGTCGAAGCCGGTCAGCTCGAGGTCAAAATCCGCGGCGTTGAGTTCCTGCAACTCCAGGGCCAGCAGCTCCTCGTCCCACGTGGCCCAACTAACGGAGCGGTTCACCATTAAGCGAAACGCCTTTACTTGTTCGGCCGACCATTCGTCACAGAGTAAAACGGGGATGCAGGTCGTGTCGCCGCCCGGCCATGAGCCGAGCTTGCGCGCGGATTTTAAGCGCAAATGCCCGTCGACGACGGTGCCGTCGCTGCGCGCGAGCACCGGGACCTTGAACCCGAA
>Ga0181528_10000854_pt1 | contig 19773 bp, 16 predicted proteins | sample PEATcosm2014_Bin_47_FD_119742 | JGI IMG/M metagenome (GOLD analysis project Ga0181528, IMG submission 119742) | Peatland microbial communities from MTU Mesocosm Facility, Houghton, MI, USA - PEATcosm2014_Bin10_10_metaG | ecosystem: Environmental > Terrestrial > Soil > Wetlands > Peat | place...
GGATCGAGATCGGCCGAGCCCACCGGGGTGAATCCGGTCGGGACCAGACGCACGCGCACGGTAAAATCGGTGGTCGCCCCACCAGGCGCCGCAGTTCCGCTGGCCTGGTCCAGCACCGCGAACCCGATTTCCTTGGTCGACCCGCCCGTCGCCGTTAGCGTGTTGGCGGTGGTCAACTGCTGGTTGTTGTCCCAGTAGACCTTGGCGCCCGACACAAACGTACTGCCGTCCTTCGCCAAGTCGAAGACGCCCTCGACTACCAGTTCGCTGGAATCGCCGGGGTTCTGATTGTTGACCGAAACGCCGAAGACGTTGCCCACCTGGCAGCCGCCCCCACTCAGCAGAGCATAGGGCGCGGTCACAGTCAGGGTGTTACCTTTCTGAACGTAATTCTGCATTTTGGAATCTCCCTTGAGTTGTGGGGAGGGCGGTGTGTGCCGCCCCACCGGTTGTTTCGTCTCAGTGCTGCTCTACTCGCCGGCGTTTCGCTGCATGCCGCGATAGTCGATTCCGGCCGCACCGAAGTCCATGCGGGCCTTGATCTCAATACCGTCGATCTCGAAGCCCTGCTTGGTTTCGACGAATACGCCCTGCTGGCCCTCGAGGTAGCAGTACTCCACTGTGTCGATCTGCGCGGGATCGGCGATCAGATACCAGCCACTCGCGCTCGCCGCATCCAAACGCGGCTCGACGATGGGCACCAGGCTGCGCACCCACTCCGGAACCACAGCTGTCGCGGTAGCGGAAGCGATGTTAATGGGATACACGAGCTGGAGCGCATAAGTTTCGAGCGCGGTCGGCACCGCGAGAAACCGCGGAACCAGATTGAGCGGGGTGCCCTGCGGTCCCTTCTGCTGCCGCATCGATTTGCGACCTTCGCCCAAAGCGAACAGCGGTCCCGTGCCAGCCGGAGTGCCGCCGTTTACGGTGGGATCGATGCTGCTGCCGGTACCGCTGAGCAGGTTGTTGTGAGCAACGGCGAAGAGCGCCGTGGCGATCTTGTCCCCGGCATAGATAGCCGCCGGATTGGAGGTGATGATGCCCCACACCGTATCTGACTCCAGCCGCGCGGCAGCGACGCCCAGCAGAGCGGGGACGCGGGTGAACGCCTGCAGGTCGTCGTTGATGATGACCTTGCGAGTCAGCGCCACGATCTCGCCGTAAGTGGCGAGTGCGTAGCTGATGTTGTTGTCAGTGAGCAGCGCACGATGGTACTCGCCCTTTTCATTCAGCTTCTGTAGAGACGGTGCATCGGCCAGCATCACCCGATTGATAGGCTTGAAGTCGGCCGCCGTCATCTGCCGGCAGAACGGCTGGAAGGTGCGGGGATAGGCTTCGTATCCCTGACGCAGGGTCTTGTTGGCAACATTCGCGAGAATTGCCGGGAAGTCGGAGGTCGACTCGGCGCCATCAAAGAACTCCACGCCGCGCGACGGGGCGCGGAGCGCCAGTTCCGCGATACGGCGCGCGTCCATTCCCCTGGGATCGATGCCCTTGAGTTGCAGAAACTCTTTGGCCATCTCGATGAGTTTGAAGTTGCGGTATTCCCGCCCCATCTCCTCGGCCTGCGCTTGCTGTTTCTCTCCACATCCGCCCAGGAATTGGCCGCTTACCGGGTGGCGATTTAAGAAGAAACGGCTATCGGCCCTCAGGAGCAACGACATCTGCATGCAACCGAGCCGCTTCTCCACGGCGTCGCCGCCGCGGCCGCTGCTCGCGGCGCCGACGGGGGTAATCGGCGGCTCCGCGCCCTTCTTCGCGAGCTTGTTGAGAATCTCCTTGCCCGCCACGTCGGCCGAGACGCCCTTCGCGATGAACTGGCTAATGAGAGTCTTGTCGACGCCCTGGATGGTGCCCAGCGCCTCGATATCGGCGACGCGCTTGCGTTCGGCTTGGACCGCCTCTTCCCGCGCGGCGGCCAAAGCCTGTTCGTCTATTACACGGGCTTCCGTGCCCGTCTCCTGCGCCGTCTCAGGCATTGCAGGTTTCTCCTTTCGCGGGCTAATTGCCCGAAGTGCATCCAACACGCCGGAGTCCGGCGTGCCGAAAACCGCGATTTCCCCGGTGGGTTGGGCACTGAGAAAACACGTATTGAAATCGGCCGGCACCGTGCAGGGGGAGATCTCGAACGGCTCCCAATCAGTGGCCGTAAACATGCCGACTTCCTGGTTGTTCAGGTACGGCGGCTTTCCCTCCGGCAGGCCCTCGGTCTGCATGTCGGTCTTTTCCCGCTTATAAATAAAGGTGCCGAAGCTGAGGTTCTGAAGGATGCCGGTGCTGGCCTTCCGGAACATCTCGGTCGCGTCCGGATCACCCATGTCGAACTGCAGCGTGGCCATCCCCTTGTCGCCGTTCGGCCAGGCCCGCCGCACCACGCCCACCTGGGCCCGCGTGCCAACCTTGCCGGCTACCAGCGATTTGAAATCGTCGCCGGTAAAATGGGTATCGAAGACCGGCGCACCGTTGTTCAGCCGGTCGAAGCGACAGCCGTCCATCGAGAGCTTCAGCATGTACGGCTCGCCGGTGGAGCGATCGATCCTGGGTACGAATGCCCCGCTGTACCAGACGACGTCGATGGTTCCATCCTTGGCATTCGCGGTCGACGGTAGCACCTGCGCATCGGCAGCGAACACTTCCGAGTTCGGCGCGGCGGGCGGTGGCGCGCCCGTGTCCCTGTGCAAGTATTCGGTTGTGAGAAGCGGCATAGTTTGCGCCTATTCCTTCACCGCGTTGACCGCGATGTAGTCGTTCTCGCCCAGCTTCTTCAGCTGGAAGATCTGTTTCTGGAGCCAGCAGATGTGACCTTTGAACTTGTCGTCGCCCTCGCGATGCCACTTTGAAAGGTGCTGGTAGAAGTGGAAGTTCGACATGTCGCCGGCCTCGTAGCACTGCTTACAGAGTTCGGCGAAGCGAGAAGCGGCGGCCTGCTCGGCGTCGAACGCGCCGTTCAGCATGTCGCCAATGCTGTCGTGGGTCGTCGCCGGCTTCGGATTGAGCGTCGGCGCCCCCTCGAGAAACAACAGCCGGCTCGTGAGGCACTTCATATGGTCTTCGCACTGCTCGTGCAGCAGTTTGAAGCCATCGGCCAAGTCGAGTCCAAGCCGTTTCAGGTCCCGCTGGTCGAGAAGGTATTGCAGCATCAGTGTTGCCTCGACGGTGACGGCTTCCTGAAGGCCGGCCATTACCTCCGAATTTCCCTTCATGGGTTTCTCCCCCTTTTCTTGAGATGGATTTATCCCCGGTAGAGCCGGGTTGTGGATTGCCAACTCGTTGTCTCGCGGGTGATGCCAGCTACCAGGAGTTCCTTCACCATCGCTAGATCGTCCTCGGAAAGCGCGAGGCCCTGGCTGCCGGATGTTCCGCCAACAGGTTTGCTGGTCGGCGTTCGCTCCTCGGTATTCGCCGGTTGCTCCTGACCGCGCAGCGTAACGTTACGCGGATCAACATCGAGGATGATTTCGAACTTATCCACCAGCTTGTTAAAGAGCGCGATCTGCTGAAGCTGCGTGGTCGGGTCGTACCCGTTCTCCAGCACTGCCTCAAACCAGGTCTTCCGGCCCATACGAACGTCCTTCAACACCGCCTCGGCATCTTTGACCGGATCCACGGACTCGAACCGCGGCGCCGTCCATTGCACGCTCCGAAGATGGACCTTCGGATCGTTCAACGCCGCGCGCGGAATCTTGCCCTGCAGAATGAGCACGTCGATGAATCGGCGCCACACCGGCATGCAGAAAAGTGGCATTAGAGTGAGCCAACGGTAATTTTCGACCGTGTTCCGGAAGCCCAACATGCCGCCGCGCCACGACGAATAATTCACCTGCGACATATCGCCGGTGCCGAGCTCGTAGGGTAGACCAATGCCGGCCATGATCCCTTGCAACTCGGTCATCTTATATTCGCGGTAGCCGCCGGCCGGAGGCGGGTTATTGAACTTGATCTCCTGACCGGGCTTCAGATACTCCACCTGGCCGGGTTGGAACGTCTCGACAGCAAGCCCGCTCGAGGGATCGGTACCGGCGATGCCTACTGGATCGCCCTCGACACCTTCCGGTTGCGTCACGAATGCCGTAACGCAGGCCTCCACTTTTTTACGGACCCGTTCTGCGTCGCAGTAATCATCCAGATCGCGGATGGCCATCATCACGGGCGCCAGCCACGGTACACCGCGCACCTGGCCGGGACGAAGCACGCGATAGGTGTGGAGGATCTGGTCCGCGGGCACCGGCTGGCTCACGATGCCGCCGCGCGGATTGAGAATCAATACGCCACCCGGGTGATAGCTGAAAAGCCAGTACGCCACCCGGTGGCCGTCCTCATCGAACTGGACGCCTTCCATCACATGGCCGTTCACGAGGCCCATCGTACGGGTCTGGTCCAGGAAGTCGGCTTCCAGCATCTGAAGCTGCAGCGGAACGCGAAGACCGGAATCTACCAGGCGCGGCCGGAATCGCGCGAGTGCCTCGCCGCTTTCGGCCATCGTCCGGACAGTCAACGTCTGCATGCCGTAGAAATCGAGGCGCTGCGGTTCGTCGCAGGCCTCGGCAAAATACGGCCATTCGTTATCAATGATCTGATCAATGGCAGTGGCCCCGGTTTTGGCTTTCGGCACGATGCCGGTTCCCACCACGTTGCCGGCCAGTTCCTCGACGGCGTGCGAGGCATACGGGTTATTCCGGATCAGATCCCGGCTGCGGTCGCGTAGCCAAATCAGTGCGCCCATCAACTCGACGTTGGCGTCGGTTGAACCGGCGTACCACCCGTAAGCGCGCCGGCCGGCAGTGGCGCCCTCGTAACGGAAGCGCTCCGCGTGACGGCGCCGATAGCCGTCGACGATCTCTCCGACCGCACGCTGCACAGCGTAGCGGCCCGAAGATGCGGATCGCGCGTTCCAGTCCCGGCGAAGCAGTGGTATGGGGCGCCTGATCAAATCAGAAGTCATCGAATCGCTTGAGCTTGAATCCCGGTTCCAAAATCATGAACTCGAGACCGAACTTCGCCCTCACCTCATCAAGCATTGCCTGCAGATTGTTGTAGGCGTCGGGAGACACTTCGAAGTCAGTCTCAATTACGTAGAGCTTCGAGGTGGGGAGTGTGGATTGTGGCCGAGGCTCCTTGGCCAGTTCCAGAAGGCTCTTCGGCCCGTTACCGCGCCAAGGGGTGCAAAGAAACCGAAGTATGACGCCTGCGATTCTCATTTCTCGAAGCGCCCCCGAATTTCCGCGAACGCGCTCATCGCTTGATCCTTTCCACGACGACAGCGGCGAACACCGTCACGGTTGCGGTCCAAAGAAGGCCCAGCACGGCGAGCGCGCCAGTGAGCCAAGCCCGCCATCGCTCCAACCGGGCGATGCGGTCCGAGTGTTGTGCACACAGGCCGGGCTGCCCATTACCGAGCAGCGTCTTCTGCATGGTTTCCATCACCGCCCGGGTCGCGGACATCTCTGCGACAAGGTGCTCCACCGTCGTCCGCACGTCTTTGATTTCCGTAACCAAGTTCTCGCAATGCTCGCAGTGCATAGTCGTCACCACCTGTCATAGAGCGTCGGTCCCGTGGGACCATCGCCACGCTTGTGCTGCGCGAACCGCACGCGGCTGCCGGTCTGGCCGCTAAGCTCGCGGATGTCCTCTTCGATCTCGGCCTTCGCTTTGCGCAGTTCGTCGACGGAGCGATACGTCACTTCACGGCCGTCCGGAAACCGCGCTTTCAAAGTCGGGTTGCCAAGCGCCTGATTAATGGCGTCGAGGTTCGCCTGCAGCTGCTGAAGCGTCAGTGCCATGTCAGGACCGCCCTATTCGCCTTTCCATCGGGTTTGCCGATTGATTTTTCGCGAGAAGTGCGCACATTTCCCTTGAGCTTTCCCGCGAACAGAGTGATGAATCGAGGTGCCATGAAAAAGGCCGATATACAGGTCGGATTGACTTACATCGCCAAGGTTAGCGGTGTGCTGGCTAAGGTTCGCATCACCGGCGAATCGCCGTACGGCGGCTGGCGCGGAACCAATTTGGCAACCGGACGCGAGATTCGTATCCGGTCGGCGGCTCGCCTGCGCCGCACCGTAAACGAGCAGTAGAGAGGAGACCACCACAATGACGCTTTTTGCAATCGACGCAGACAACAACATCACCACGTACCCTGCAGCCGAGAAGATCCCGGAAGGCCAGGAACGGTTCACCAACGAAAAGGAACTCGCCGCACTCGCCGGTAACTGGCCGGCGGATCGCTTGATCAGCGTTTGGAATAGCTTCGCCGGCGTGGCCGGCTTTGGTGCAGACCTCAAGCCGGTCAAAAAGTTCACGAACCGCAAAACGGCGATCGCCCGCATCTGGAAGGCCATCCAGAAACTCGACGGCGCATCCGAAGCCGGAACCACCGCCACAGCCGAAGCCGCCGCAGCAACGCCTGCGAAAGCCACCCCCAAAACGCCGAAGGGCACGCGGAAAGCCGCCAAGGGCGCGCCCACGAAGGCGAAGGCTACCAAGACTACCAAGTCCGCCAAGAAAGCCACCGGGGCGCCCGTACCGCGCGAGTTTTCGAAGAAGGCCGCCGTCATCGACATGCTGCGCCGCAAGGGCGGCGCGACCCTGGAGGAGATTGCCAAGGCTACCGACTGGCAAAACCACACCATTCGGGGCTTCGTGTCCGGCACGCTCACCAAGAAAATGGGCCTGAACGTCGAGAGCGCCAAGAACGCCGACGGCGCGCGTTACTACCGGATCACCAGCAAATAGCCCGGTCCCAATGCTTGGGCTTCCCGCCGCCGCCCGGAAACGGGCGGCGGTTGTCGTTTATGCAGCGTCCTTCGCCATGCCTTAAGCCACTTCGTCAAACGTCCGGCCGGACCCCTCGTGCCGCGCCTGTTTCCCGGTCCATTGCTGCCAGCGACGGATCACAACGTCGCAGTACTTCGGGTCCAACTCAATCAGTCGCGCCTGGCGGCCGGCCTTTTCGCAGGCGATAGCGGTTGTGCCACTGCCGGCAAAGGGATCGAGGATCGTGTCGCGCGTTTTGCTGCTGTTGCGGATCGCACGCTCGACCAGCTCGACCGGTTTCATAGTCGGATGTTCCTGGTTGCTCGCAGGACGTTTGATGAACCAGATGTCGCCCTGGTCGCGGGCCCCACACCAGAAGTGGTCCACACCGTCGCGCCAGCCGTACAGAATCGGTTCGTACTGACGCTGATAATCAGATCGACCCAGCGTGAAGTGATGCTTGGCCCAGATCACAAACGTCGACCAATGCCCGCCGGCATCCGTGAATGCCTGGTGGAGCGTGTGCAGTTCCGACGAGGACATGCAGATGTAGATGGCGCCTTTGCAGACCGTCAACATGTTTGTCGACGCGTCGCGCAGGAAGTCGTAGAACTGCTCGCCCAGTTTGTCGTTCTGGATCTTGAGTTTCTTTGCCGTCTTCCCTTCGTAGGCGACGCCATACGGTGGATCGCTGAAGACCATATCGGCCAACCCGCCAGCCATGACCTTCTCCACGTCTGCGAGCACCGTAGCATCGCCGCAAAGCAGGCGGTGCTCGCCCATCACCCAAACGTCGCCGGTAACCGTGACGACAGTTTCCTGGGCCTCCGGTGCCGCTTCGTCCTCGCTCAGGCCCGAAGTGCTCTCTTCTGGATCTACCAGGATCTCGTCAAGTTCCTCGGGGCTGAATCCCACCAGTTCCAGGTCGTACTCGACGGCCTTCAGCGACTCCAGTTCGACGCGCAACATCTCGTCGTCCCACCCGGCATTGGTCGCAATCTTATTGTCGGCCAGCACCAGCGCGCGCCGATCGTCCTCGCTGAGATGGTCGAGGACGATGACTGGAACCTCGGCAAGACCGAGCTTACGCGCAGCCGCCAGGCGGGCGTGGCCTGCGATGATGATGTTGTCGCTGCCGACGAGGATCGGATTGGTCCAGCCAAACTGGCGCATGCTCGCGGCGACCTGGGCTACCTGCTCGTCGGTATGGGTCCGTGCGTTCCGGATGTACGGCAGCAGTCGGTCCACCGGCCAGATTTGGATGTGGAGATTGCGAAGGCGCTCAATGATGTCCAACATCTCAGAGGTTTCCCTTTTGTCGTGTCCGGAGATCCGGTTCGTTACCAGCGTCAGCGGGCAGATCGCGCGCCTCCGCAACGTCACTGAACGTCTGACCGGACTCCGCCCGCACCGGAGTCTCGCCAGCCAGATTGACTATGCGCCGCAGGATGACATCGCAGTAGGCCGGCGACAACTCGCAGCCATACGCGATGCGATCCAGCAGGTGCGCCGCCGCCATCGTCGTCCCGGAACCCATGAACGGGTCATAGACGATGTCCCCCGGATCGCTGAACGCAAACAGGAAGAACTCCACCAGCGCCCGCGGAAACGGTGCGCTGTGGGATCCCTGGCTCGACTCGGACTTCACCTCGATGACGTTCGACGGTCGCGCCACGCCGGTGTAGCGGCCTTCCGTGTTCGGCGCCGCGTTCAGATCGCGGTGCGATCTCTGCCAGGCGCTCTGGTTCCTGCCGGGATCGGCGGCGGCGCCGCGCGGCCCCGTGCCCAGTAGCCCGCTGCCCGATGTGGACTTTGGGTTGTTGGGCGAATATTCGAAACAGTCCTCCGACTCATGCCCGACGCGCTTGGGCCGGAATTTAATTTCCTGCTGGCGGCAAAAATGGAAGACAGGTTCCCAGGCGTTTTTGAAACGGTTGTTCCAACCGCCAGGCACGCCATTGTCCGTTTTGCGCCAGCAGAACTCGTCCACAAAACGCCAACCCCACAGGCGGCGGTGGGCGATCACTAAATCTTTCACATAAAGGCTGCGCTCGCCGTTGTCGGCATGCTCCTTGATGTTCAGGAAGTAGGAGGCATCGTCTGCAAGGATCGCGGCGATGTTGGCGGCCACATCGCGATACCAGTCTGCATACTGGTCCGGCGGGATCGGGCGGAAGCCGCTCGAAGAGTCGTACTCCCGCTGCGAGGCGTACGGCGGTGATGTGATCGCGACGTTCGCGTGCGCTTCCTCGAATAGTTTGCGAATAACACTCGCGTCACGGCAATCGCCGCATATCAGACGGTGCTTGCCGATCACCCAGACATCGCCTGGCCGGGTGACAGCCTGGACGGGAGTCTCCGGAACCTCCTCCTCTGCCTCGGGAGCAGCTTCCGGTTCCTCGGGCACAGCCAGCAGCGCATCGAGCTCGTCGGTAGAGAAACCCACGAGCGCCAGGTCGAGGCCATCCGTTTGGAGGTCCTTCAACTCGTCGGCAAGGAGAGTATCGTCCCATCCGGCGTTGAGCGCGATCTTGTTGTCGGCGATGATGTAGGCGCGCCGCTGGGTTTCGCTGAGGTGATCCAGCACAACCACCGGCACCTCGCCAAGGCCCAGCTTCCGGGCAGCCAGGAGGCGACCATGGCCGGCTATTACGCCAGCATCGGATGCCACCAGAATTGGGGAGTTGAAGCCGAATTCCTTGATGGACGCTGCGATTTGAGCCACCTGCTCTTCGGAATGGGTCCGAGCGTTCCTCTGGTAGGGGAGCAGTCGCTCCACAGGCCAAATCTCGATCCGTTGAGCCATCGCAGGAGTGAATGTCTTCGTGCTCATACTATTTGCGGGGGGCGGGGACTTCCGGATTGGTTATCCCCGCCTGAGGTTGATTCGCGTGAGGAGATTGGCAGCCTAAGAACCGGTACTGGAACTGGAACCGGAGTCGGTGGTCGGAATCATGGCAGCCTGGGCCGCCGCGATGAGCGTGGTGAGCGCGGTGTTGAAGCCGGTGGCGGCGGCCGCCTGATTCTGCTGGTCGGTCGCGACGGTAGCGTTCGCAGCGTCCAGTTTCGCCTGGATCGCGGCGGCCGCACTTTGGTCATTCGCCGTGGTCGTGACGGCGGTTTGGTATGCGGTGCCAGCCTGCTCGGCGGCAGTAATGGCATCGCTCAACGTGGGAGTAGGAGTGGGGGGTGTGGTGCTCATAACTTTTGAGGGCGATGAATAGTTTGGCTAACCAATTGTGTGTTAGCTCACTCGCAAGGTTTGACCGGGATGATCCTGTGAAATCCACCAGCCGCCGTGATCCGCGTTTTACGCTACCTTTAAGTAGCGTGCCCATCGATCCGGCGTCCTCAGAAGAACAAAGGTTGGTTGCCGAGTACCACATTGCCACCGAACGGTATACCGCCGCTGTCGGCGAATTGACGCAGCACAGGGCAACAATGGGCCAAGAGGATTATACGAAGCTCTTGCATATCGTGGAGGATGCTCGGAATGAATGTGAGCGCGTCCGCAACGCTCTGTCCAGCCTTCACGAAAAGCAGCCTTAAAAATCCCGGCCATGCAACGTGGTGTCCGAGCTCTTCTAGTGGAACCAATGCGGTCGACGCGGCAGCCATCGTGAGCGAGGCTGGTGCCGTTGGCGGTCGTGGTAGAACGGATCATCCGCGCGCGGCCCCCAACCGTCGTCTTTCCACTGCGTCGCGCCTCGCGCGGTTATTCCGGCGGGCGATTGTTTAGCCATGCCCATGTTCGAAGCCGTCGCGACGGAGGCGGCCGATGCAGCCTTCGGCGCACAGACCACGCAACATCGGGGGCAGAATATCCCCCGATGGAACATTGGCTGGTGCATCTTCTCAGCCCGCCCGCCACACATGAGGCAAGCGCCAGTGATGTTCGCGGACTGGATGCACGGCTCCATGGATTAAGAATTGGACCGGCGCTCAAGCCAATCCTGCCGCTCGATCCACGGTCGCCGCTCCTGGCGGCCAGCGGATTGGGCCGCCGATTGTCCGTGCCCTTCCTCGCCGGCGGATTTCGCCGCCATCAGCGCCTCAATATGCTGCGCCTGTTTATTCAGTCGGAACCGACCGGCAATTAATGATTGCAGCGCGGCGTACGCATAGCATCTGGCGTCAATCGCCTCGTTGCGGGCGCCGGCCTTCTTCGTCCACTCTCGACTGGCGAAACCTTTGGTGTACCGCACCCGGCAAGTCTCGGCCGTGAGTTGCTCGAAGTATCCCTGATCGTATTGGTCGCTGATGGGAAAGTGGCAGAAACCCGGCCCCGGCTCGGTAATCTTGAGACGCGCATAGAGCGCTTCTTTGGCCGCGTCGACACCGATGACCCATAAGGGGCGATTGTCTTTGGCCTTACTGTGCATCCGAGGCCAAATCGGACGCTGTCCAGCCGCACCCTTGATCGGGTACATCTTCGGTAACGCCCTTCGGCGCCCCCGGTCACTACAAAACTGCTGCACGATCGGTTGGTGAAACCCGGAGTCCACGCACGCCGCGGCGATCTCCATTTCCTGGCCGCACGGGTGTTCGAATGTCAGCGACAGCACCTGATCGAACCCGTCCCACAGGTCGCGTTGCGCCGGATCTCCCGGAAGAACGATGTACGCCAGGGACCAAGACTCCTCGTCGCGCCCCCAACCCACGATCTCCATTTCAATTCGATCGGCCTGTAAATCCGCACCCACGGTAATCAGCACCACACCGGCTGGAAGCATGACTTCCGCACGGTATGGTTGTCGCCGGCCCAGTAGCTCGCTAGCGTCGGTTTTTGTCGCACCGGCCTGCTGGAACGTCTCCGCCAGGATCGTATTCGTGAAGGTCTGCATCCTCTCGGGGGACTTGCGGGCGCGCAAGAAGTCCTTCGCGAGCTGCGACCAGATGGTCCACGGCGAATACAACGCGTTGAGCCAGAACCCGGCTGTTTCGCCATCACCCGCCGCCTCCGCCCGCCACTCGCCGCGCTCCAGCATCGCGGCTTTCTGGTGGTCTGCAATATGCCCTTGGCAGCGTTCGCACTCATACCACGCGTCGGCGGGTTTGCGGTCGGGCCACTTCACTCCGCTCCAGCGCAGGATCTGGAAGACTCCGCAGTGCGGGCAGGGCACGTAATACTTCCGCTGGTCGGACTCCAGGTACGCCTGCTCGATGCGGCTGGCCTCCGCAATCGTCGGCGTCGATACCATCGCGATCTGGCGGTTGGCGAACGTTGCGGTGCGCCGGATCGCGAGATCCACGGGGTCGCCTTCCTCCGTGCCCGCCGCACCGGACGATGCCGACGGCGGATACGCGTCCACCTCATCCATCAGCAGGAACCGCGCCGGCATGGACCGCAGGCCCACGGAGCTATTAGCGCCCGTGACCACGAGGACTCCGCCCGGAAATTCCTTCGCCAGGATTGTGTTGCCGGAATCGCGTTCGCGCGGGTCTGATACCCGTTGAGCCAGCACAGACGTGTTATCAATCAGCGAAGCAATCCTTTGGCGGGAAAACCGTTTCGCAAGCTCGACCGTCGGCTCCACCAGCATCGTCGGGCCGGGCGCATAGTGGATGATGTAGCCCAGCATGTTTAGCAGGACTTCGGACCCGCCAATCTGGGCCGGCTTCATGTAGACTACGCGCGAGAACGGCGACGACGGACTGAGGCAATCCATGATCTCGCGTAGGAACGGCGTGCGAGACGTGCGCCAGCGGCCAGGTTCGCCCGCCGACACACGAGAGAGCACGCGGTACTGATCGCTCCATTCGCCGATCGTGAGTTCCGGGTCCGGCCGCAGCGCGCCGGCGAACGCCTCGCGAATGCCGGCGAGGATTATCTCCGGCGTCGCTGCGTGCTCAGAGGGCGCTGATGGCATTCGCTAATGCCTCCAGTTCCCGCGAGAGTTCGGTCTTCAAAGTGACGTGGACTTTCTTCGAGTCGCTTTCCGCGGCCAGGACCGTCGCCAGGCGATCGGGAAGGCCGAGGATGCCGTCACGGAGACTCCGCACGGCTTCGGCAATCGTTTTGCGAACCGCTTCGGCCTCGATTAGCCGGCCCTGCTTCGTTTCGAACTCGAGCCGGCGAAGCTTTGCACGGAATACCATCTCGATCGTTCGTGCCTGTCCGAAGCTGGCACCGCCAGCCTGGGGCAAGGAGTCCGCTGTGCGGGACGGAGCCGCCATTGACGGCCCAGCCGGCGACTCGTTCACCTCATCGACCGGCTTGTCGTCGAGGACCGTGTCGGAGGCGCGGACATCAATTTTGCCGCCACGCATCACGAGTACACCGGCTTTGGCCAGTTGCGAAATGTATTGGCGGGATTTTCGGCGGTGCCGCGCGTATTCCGCCTGGCTCATCACCGCTGGTTTGGCTTCGGAAGGCGCTTCCGCTCGTCGACTTGACATGTCAAGTAGCTCGGTTGCGTTTATCTTGCGTTACTTCAGAGGATTAGGCGGCGTCGCGTCAAGTAGTGTCAAGCGACTGTCAAGTAGTTTTTCGGGCCTGACGGTGCGTGAATTGCGCACAAGGGCTACCCGCGGTTTTCGCCCGCGTTTCAGGTCCCAAGAAACGCCGGCGGACCCCTTGGCCCGGTCTTCTTCACGAATTTGCCAGGCAGTCGGTGACCACTTGGCGGAAGATCGGTCGTAGCTTGTCTCCCTTGCCCAGTCGCCGCAATGTCCAAACGAACTTCCCACTATCCAGCCGCTCCTGGAAGCTATAGCGCGTGCCAAGGTAATCGGCGATGCACATTGGCGTCGGATCATCGGCGCGACGCCGGAGCACGAGGCGCCGGATATCGCCCTTGCGCGAGCGCACGGCCATGACCAGTTCAGCGGCCAGTAACCGTTCCACCCGTTTACTTCCGATCCAATCGATGAGTTCCCCGTCTGGGGAGTACAGAGGGATTTCGTTTTGCATACGCGAAGACACTTCGGGCATCAAAGGCTGCGGGAGATGGATTAACGAGCGTCCCGGCGCTCACATGAATATGGGGAAGGTTCGTCGGAAGGTGCGCTTTGCGCTGGCTTACGAACTTGGCCTCTATAGTTATATACCCCGCGTACCCCCGATTTTTGAAATGGAAAACGAAAAATATTTGTGGAAAAGATCCCTCATGCTCTGTGGCGCTCCCACGGCTGTTCGAAATTGGGGTTATAGAAGTGCGAGCGGAAGCCCTGCGGCGGTGGCCCAATGATCTCGATGGAATCAGCAGCGACGGTGCCGATGCGATCGTCCGCATCGAGAAAGCAAACCAGACCGTAATCGCCGCCAAATGGAAAGCGTAGACGGCCGCGCGCCTGGTACAGAGCTTCGTGCGTCCATCCAAGTGCCAATGCTCGCTCACGGATCGCGTTGACGCATTCTAGGGCTTGGTCTGAGACTGGCTGAGTGAAGAAACCTTTGTCATTGCCTGAGGGAGTTGCAACGGGCCATGGCCGAAGTTCTGTCCACGGTTCGGCAACGGGCGGCGCATACCTCCGGGCATCGAGAGTGCGAATTGCTTCGAATAACCGTGGTTCGCCGAAGTTGGCCGTGGCCCAATCCTGCATTGCATTGAACCTCGCCCGAAGATCGTCAAATTGGCTGGCGGAGAGTTTACCGGCGGCAACGGCGCTCTTTGCGATCGTCATTTTCGAGCGCAACCAGGCGTAATACTCCGGGTCAAGGCGCCGATAAGCAGTGTCGTCGATCTGGAGATCGCGCGCGAAAAAAGCCGGCTCGTTCGTAATCCATTGCTCCAGAGACGTGGAGACGTACATCGCGGCAGAGGGCGTGCCGCGGCGGACTACCTTTTCCTCATTCCCGTTTTCGAGTAACGCGGTCATTCAAGTGCCTCGCGTCCCAGTCTGGCCGTGGCGACTGAAAGAGGACTGGGACGCCGTAATCCAATGACAGGAACAAAGTTACGAGACGGCGTCCACGCGTCCCAGTCTGTCCCAGTGTTTTGCGCAAACTCTCCATAGGAGTTTCTCAATACATTCCCTCCTATGTTCCCGGCATATATATTTTTTCCTCTTACGTGTGCGCGCATATGAATATACTGGGACGCTGGGACACGGCCATGAAAACACACGGGTTGAGACTGGGACGCGGACTGGGACGCAGACTGGGACGCGGCCCGAGACGTGGACGCCAACGTCGGAACCCCAGCGCCACGAGTCACTCCGCCCTCCGATAAAGCCAGTCACGTGAGCCCCTCCGACCGATCCGGAACCGTGCCCATCCCAGGGCTCGCAGACATCGTGCCACGCGGATCTTATCCATCTGGGTCCACTGATCCTTCTTCTTCTCCAAGCACAAGGAAAGTACGTCTGCAATGGAGACCGAGTCCCGTCCTTCGAGCCAAGGGATGATCAATTCATCCCAGGGGTCATTCTCGTAACGATCCGCCTGTTCCTCGGCGGCATCCCGTGTAAGCTCCACGGAATCGAGCCACCAAGGTTTTCCGTCGAAGTACAACTGCGCCGCTTCGGCCCAGAGCTGGTCGCGCGCCTCGGCCAAGGCATCGACGTCGATCACAAGCGCTTTACACTCCACAGGCCAGAATCGCCGCGCGCCAGTTTCGTCGCGGAGATACGTGCCATGGTTGACGCTGCCGGCGAACACGCACTGGCGCGGAGAGTCTATGGGCCGTTTACCGTATGGTGGCCGGAAGCGGTCCGATCCCCGGCTCATGAACGCCTTGATACGCCCGACGTCGGAACGAGCCATGGAATCAAGCTCGGCGATTTCGATAACCCACACGCCGCGGGTCTGCAGTGCGGCATCCTTCGATCCAAGGTCGGCGATCTCGTCCGTGAACCACGGCTGAGCCAGTACGCGAAGCGCGGTCGATTTCCGAATGCCCTGCTCGCCTTCGAGAATCAGGCAGCAATCGGCTTTGCATCCGGGCATGAATACCCGGGCGACGGCGGAGATCATCCACCGCGAACCCACAGCTGCCGCATAGGGAGACGGATCAACACCGAGGAAATCAGCCAGCCAGGATTGCAGCCGTGGCGTGTGGTCCCACTGTAGATCCTGGAGGTATTTCCGCACGGGATGAAAGGAACGATCACGGGCGACCGCTTCAACGGCCTGGCCGGTTGTCTCGACCGACACGAAGATGCCCTGGCGATGCAGCCAGTCGGTGGCCAGGATGTCTTCTTGCTGACTCCATTCCCCGGGGACCTCGCGTTCTGGCTTCATCCACGGAGTCGGGCGTTCGAAAACCGTGCAATGGGCGAACTCGTTATGCGCAAGAACACCGGTCCACTCCGGTGCGTAACGGAACGCGGCCATTGCGTTGGCCAGCACGGGTCTAATCGTATTGTTCAGGTTCAGCAGCAGGGCGTCACGCCAATTGGGAGGCTGGTCGTTTGTAGCGGCAAACGCGAATGTGGATTGTTCCCCCGACCCGCGTTTGCCAGCGGAGCGGCCCTTGCCACTCGATCGAGAATCGATGCGAACCACCTTCATCTGTTCCCGCAATGCCGCGAGCGGAAGCCGATCCTTGCCGCACTGATTTTGAATCAAGCGCAGATGGCGCGGTTGGTCGATCGGATCGAGCCGCCGGACTTCAGCCAGAATCGGCTCGATTAACCGCGCGAGGTCCGTTTCCGGCGTCGCGGTAGACAGCCTCGAGATCGCCAGTTCCAGCGGTGTCTGCGCGCCGGAAAGGATGGCTTCGAAATCGGCCGCAGTTCTGCCCGATGCGAAGTATTCGTTTACGTCGATTTTGGCATCGGCTAGCAACGACTCCGCGCGGCGAATTTCCTCCTCGCCGCGGCCTTCCAGTTGCTTGGCGAGGTCTTTTGGCGTGATACCGGGATGCGCGTCGAATCGATCACGCAGCTCCTGGCGTGCTTTCTGCTGCTTTTCACCGAGCGGCAGAACCGCTACGCGCGTCAGAATCCCGTGTGCGCCCAGGACGCCGGCGGTGCGGAGCGCGCCATTCAATCCGGCCTCGGACACCTCGTTGTCCTGGCAGATGTGGACCGTCTTCACACCGGCCAACTTCGGCAGGAGGCGGTCCCAATCGGCTTCGCGAATCCGTACCGTCACCGGTGACAGGACCGGAAAGCCGCGTTCCATGAGCGAAATGCAGTCCGTCACGCCTTCGGTGATAATGGCGCGCTCGGGGCGGGTTAGAAGGACATCTTCGTTGTAGAGAACGTCATTCCGGATGCATGGAGCGACGTGTTCATTGTTGCGCCCGTTTCGGACGGCGAGTTTCTTGTATTTCGATTTCTCCCAGGCCTGATCGGGTGTCCAAGGCGTCTGGCGTCCGATCATGAAAACAACGTGGCCGCGGCTCCAGTACGGGAAGACGATTCGGCCCTCGAAAAATGGGATCAAGCCATCCTGCGCTGTGGGCCGGAACGCGGACGTGGCCGTTAATTCCGCCTTCGTAAACGCATTTGAGCCGTCCATCAACGTTTGGAAGACGCTGGGATTGTCGTTCTGGGCGAAGCCGATCTTCAGCCGAGCAGCCATCTCATCGCCGATGCCGTATTTTTCACGGAACCAAGTGAGGACGTCGGGGTTGGCGAGCAGTCGCTGATGGTAGAATTCCGCAATCTCCGTCAGTGCCTCATGCACGCGAAGACTGAGCGCATGGGCTTCTTCGGCCCCCTGCGCATCTGGTGACAGACCTGATAGCGGTGGCAAACCGGCGCGTCCGGCCAAGTAGTCCCGCGCCTGGCGATGCGATTCCGGCATCCGCCCGGACTGGCCGCGAGTCACCTGTCCCGACTGAACGAATTCCACCAATTGCAGCACATCGCCGCCCACACCGCAGCCGAAGCAATACCAGCCTTGCTTGTCGAGCATAATGTGCAGCGAGCGATGCGACTGGCTCCGGTGATTGGGACAGTCGCACTGCAGTGTCCGCTGGGATTCCTGAGTGATTCTGCCGGCGAACACGTCGCGCGCGACCTCACCGATATCCACATCCGTGACTTGGCGGTAATAACTTTGGACGTCTGTGGAAGACTGAGCTGTCATACGCTGGCCCCCTGTGGCAGCAGAAAGGAAAGGAATGTGTTTCTGCGGTCGACCTGGCGCTTCTTCACGCAGTTTTCGATACCCCAGGTATCGCCAACGAGGATCACCGACCCCTTTGCACGCGTCACCGCCGTATAAAGAAGGTTGCGGTGGTGCATGAACGAATGCGACTTGTGGACCACCACCACAGCGCATGGGAACTCGGATCCCTGCATTTTGTGAATGGACGTGGCGTACGCGAGTTGAACATTGTTCAGGTCCGGCGAGTCGCCTGCAATCTCGACGAGATTGCCTTCGAAGTTGATCGTCATGGCGCCGTCACTCCCGACAGCAGCAACAATGCCGACCGCACCGTTCATAACCTGGCGGTCGTAATCATTCTTCGTCTGGATGACCTTGTCGTTGGCATAGAACGTAGGCCGGCGGCCCGGTTCCACGTCGGGGATGTCGACTCCGAAGAGCTTCAGCTGCAGCAGCCGTTGCAGCGCAATGTTCAACTCGACGGTGCCAAGTGGACCCTTGTGGGTGGGTGTAAGCAATTGGACATCGCGCAGGAGATCATAACCGAGACGCTCCTGCAGGACTTCCTCAAACAGCAACAGGAGCATCCCGGATACGTCGTCCCGGTCGCTGAATTTATCGATGACATACCAGGGCCGTCGACCGCCGGCCTGGGTTTCGGATGTGGGCCTAACCTCGCCGGCCAGAATCGCGGTGGAGTTTTCTTTCAGTTCGCCGGCCTGCCGAATTACACGAGTCAGCACTGTAGTGGGGATGGCGCACGACTGGACAAGATCGCGGAGGAGGTTGCCCGGACCGACCGGCGGTAGCTGGTTGTGATCACCCACCAGAACAACTGCAGTCCGGCTGGAATCCACGGCATGCAAAAGGCGCCACGCGAGCGCCACATCCACCATGGAAACTTCGTCGACGACGAGGATGTCGGCTTCAATCGGATTGCCGGCACCCCGCAAATACGTCTGGCCGTTGAACCCGAGGAGCCGGTGGATAGTGCAAGCCGGATGCCCAACCACCTCCTCCATGCGTTTCGCGGCCTTGCCGGTGGGCGCGGCCAGAACAACGCTCAGTTCCAGCCGGTCGGCAATGCTGGTGATAGTAGAAATCGCATACGTCTTACCGCTTCCCGCTCCGCCGGCGATGAGAGAGACCGCACTTGTGAGCGCGTTTGCCACGGCGCGCCGCTGTTCCGGATTCAATTCCGCGCCCTCAGCATTGAGTAGCGGGTCGACGTCGCCGATGACTTTGGCATGAGGGTTCTTCTCGTGCGAGCCCGCGAATCGCTCCGCCAGTTCCTGCTCCATTCGATGGATCTCCGGATCGGCGACAACGAGCCGTTCAAAGGGAGCCGAGATCAGGAGGCCTTCGCCAATGAGCGATTCGAGATGCCCTTCGATGATGTCGCGACTGTCCAGCGAGTCCATTACCAGCAGAGTGTTCGCCCGATCCAACAGGTCCTCGTACTCGACCCAACAATCGCCGTCGTCGAGGGCGTCCGCGACGCAATACTGAATCCCGGCACGAATCCGCGAAGGCAGCTCCTTCGGGGTGCCCATCTTGCGGGCGATTTTGTCGACACGCTTGAAGCCGTAACCCGAAATCTCACGCATGAGAAGGTAGGGGTCGCGCTCAAGCATCGGCACAACCTGGCTGCCGAAGCGCTCGACAAGGGTGGTCACCTGGTGATGGGTCAACCCGAAACGCGAGAGATAAGCCATCGCGGCGTTGAAATCCCCATTCGCGATCCACGTACGTTGCAGCCCGAGGATAGTTTCGAGCGGCGCTTTCGCCACGGTCGCCACTGCCTCCGGTTGAGCGCGGATCGCAGCATCAAATCCCGCGCCGAAGTGATCGGCAATCAAGCGCGCTTTGGCCGGCCCGATGCCCTTTACGTCGGGGTTATTAGCCAGAAAGTTGGCGAGGCCATCGGCGTCCATCTCCAGGTCATACCCCAGGAATTCCACGGAGAATTGCCGCCCGTACTTCGGATGTCGGGCCCAGCAGCCATCCAGACGAACGGA
>Ga0181528_10000855_pt1 | contig 19770 bp, 13 predicted proteins | sample PEATcosm2014_Bin_47_FD_119742 | JGI IMG/M metagenome (GOLD analysis project Ga0181528, IMG submission 119742) | Peatland microbial communities from MTU Mesocosm Facility, Houghton, MI, USA - PEATcosm2014_Bin10_10_metaG | ecosystem: Environmental > Terrestrial > Soil > Wetlands > Peat | place...
CTCGGCAACTTCTTCGGCGATCAGGCCGTAATCGACCGGCTTGGAGCCATCCGCATAGGCTTTCTTGTAGCGATAAGTCACCGGACGCAGCTTCATCAGCCCATCGCTGGCCGCGGCCATGTCGTGAACGTCTTCCTTGAAGCGGATCGAAGAGTTGACGGTGCCCAGTTGGCCATTGCTGTTGATATATACCGGAATGCCTCCCGATACTCCCACGCCGTTGATTCCGGCTGCGTAGAAGGAGGACTCCCAGCCTGGAGTTCCGATGCGGATGACGCCGTTGTCGTTTCCTGATCCGTAATTGCCAATATCGATATTGAAATTGGACCCGACAGGGTTATAGTACCCGGAGAACATTCCAACACCGATGTTATATATCCCGGTGGTGTTGTTATAAAGAGCGTAGGTGCCGAAGCCCGTATTGGAGTTACCAGTGGTGCTATAGAGTGCGTTGTAACCACTGGCTGTATTGTTGGTGCCGGTGTTGGCATAGAGGGCGTCGAACCCGACCGCTGTGTTTTGGCCGCCGGTTTGGTTGTCCAAGAGAGCCCCGGACCCGAACGCAGTGTTGTAACTGCCACTGGTGTTGTTCCAAAGCGCGGTGTAGCCGATGGCCGTGTTGTTGGATCCGGTGGTGTTATATTCAAGCGCAGCAAGGCCGAAGGCCGAGTCAAAGTCCCCGGTTGTGTTAAGTTGAAGCGCCATGTGTCCAAAGGCCGAGTCAGCGAATCCGGTCGTGTTAAGTTGAAGCGCATAATCGCCGAAGGCCGAGTTATCGTGCCCGGTCGTGTTATTTTGCATCGCTAGACCGCCGAAGGCCGAATTATCGTCCCCTCCCGTGTTATTTTGAAGCGCTTGATATCCGAAGGCCGAATTCGCTCCGCTCGTGTTATTTTGAAGCGCTTGATATCCGAAAGCCGAGTTCTTGAACCCGCTCGTATTCGAAATGAGCGCTTCGCCGCCATATGCTGTGTTGGTGTTTGACTGCGCTTGTAGCGCAAGGCTGCCGAGTATGCCGATGCAAACTGCAAGTATTGCTTTACGGATGTTTTTCATGGAACCAAATTCTCCTTTTTCTGGATGGGTGTGATCAGCCGAGCGCTACACTGAGCCACAGCTTGTAGCCACACGGTGGCGCAGCCGTTGTCGTCAACGTACTCGTTGCCACGCTGGAGAAAGGGGGGAAGGCCTGCCTTGCTCATCAAGAATGCGAGAAGCAGAGAGAAAAGGTCTCACGGGTGCGAATAATATTTTGTATGCTGGGAGTTTTCCCGAAGAGAGCATCCTCATAGTTGCGGCCGTGCTTCCATCGCGTGCTTGGCGCACTGCTGTTGATCCGGCAAGAGAAGAGTGACATTCTTTCCCACACTGCATTGAGTTGCCGGATCAATAAGGTCCGGCAAAGAGACCGCGGCTGGCCGCTCCGCCGGCGCCTACCGCTGCTTCCCGCTCCACTCCAGATAGCTCACGAAATCCGTCTGCCCAGGCAGCTTCATCTCAAACTGGCCGCTCATCACGCCATCAAGCAGCGTATACGTCAGCCGGTACTGCGCTCCGGGCTGCGCGGCATCGGAGAGGAAGACGGCCGTTCCCGGCTTGGGGATGGAAAGGTCGTAGTGGAGGATGTGGCCCTCGTTGTCGAAGTAGATGGCTTTGAAGCTACCCGCGCCGCCCTCCGGATAGATGTAGAGCAGATCATTGTGCTGGCATTCGGCATCGTCCGGGTTGACGCAGGCGCCGCTGCGCGAGTGCCGCGCCAGAATGTGATCGCGCAGCTCCAGGCGAAAGGTGTAGACGGCTGCGGCCTGGGCCTGCGCCGCTCCGCCGGTGGTCTTTGTCTCCCAGCTTCCGATCAGAAAGCGGATTCCGGCCCAGGGATCGGGAGTGGCGGGCGGTTGTGCCGGGGGTTGCGTCTGGCTCTTCGCCGCTGGCTGAGCCGGTGGCGGGTTTTGCGCCGGAGCCGTTTGCGCACTCAAGCCACGGGCGGCCAGCAATACCAGTGCGATCCACAATGTGCAGCGTCTCTTCATGGGCCTCCTCACGATTCAAGAGTCTACGCCAGCGCGGCGGGTTACCGATGGTGAATTCCGCATCTTCCGCCTGCGCGATTCCCACTTTCGGCAGCCCTCTACAATGAGGAATGATGCTGCACCTCTCCGGACTTCCCGCCTTCATCGACTGGCGCTGGCTTTGGCTCTCCGTGGCCTCGTTTCTGGCCGGGGTGCTGAATGCCGTCGCCGGCGGCGGCTCATTTCTCTCCTTTCCCGCGATGCTGGGCATGAAGATTCTGCCCGTCCAGGCCAATGCCACCAACACGCTGGCGCTCTGGCCGGGGCAGCTCACCTCAGTGGCCGCCTACCGCGACGACATCCGCAAGAATCCCCGCCTGGCTCTGCTGATGGCTTTCGCCGGCCTGATCGGCGGTACAGTTGGCGCGCTGGTGCTGCTGAAGACGCCGCAGATGACCTTCCTGCATCTGGTGCCCTGGCTGCTGCTGGCGGCGGCCTCGATCTTTGCGGCCAGCGGCCCGGTCTCCCGCTGGCTGGAAGCGCGGAAAATGGCAGCGCTGAAACTGGAAGCGGGCAACATTGCCGGCAGCGCCTCGCCACGCCGCTTGCCGGTCTTTTTGGCGACTGCAGCGGTCTGCTTTTACATCGGCTACTTCGGCGCGGGCGCCGGCTTTCTGATCATCACATTGCTCTCGCTCTTCGGCTTCCAGGATTTGCACGAGATCAATGCACTCAAAGTGGCCGCAACGACTCCGGCCAACGGCATCGCCTGCATCATCTTTATCTGCGGCGGCCAGGTCGTCTGGCGCTTCTGCCTGCTGGCCATGGTTGCTTGCGCCATCGGCGGCTATGCTTCGGCCCGGCTGGCCCGCCACATACCGCAATCCTTTCTGCGCGGACTGGTGGTCTGCATCGGCCTCTCGATGGCCGCATGGTTCTTCTGGAGACAGTAGCCGGGGAGCAGCAGTCATTTGTTCCATGACCCCTGATCCCTGTTCTCTGATCTCTGTAGAATAGTTTCATGAGCCATGAAGGCATCCGCATTGCCTCCCGTCAGGACGAGGCCCGCGAAAACGAGGCCGAGCGCCCGCTGCCCCGCATCAGCATCACTCCTGAGAAGGTGCGCGTGCTCTTGACCGAGGGTAAGGGCATGGAGATCGATTGGGTCGATGGGCACAGGAGCGCCTGGAGTTTTGCCTGGCTGCGCGAGGCCTGCCCCTGCGCCACCTGCATCGAGGAGCGCAAGCTGGAGGGCCGCAGGCCGGGTCAGCCCAAGCAGAAATCCGCCGCCGTTCTACCCTTGTACACACCGCCCGCCAAGCCCGCGAGCGCCCATGCCGTTGGCCGATACGCCATCCAGTTCAACTGGCAGGACGGCCACTCCGGCGGCATCTACTCCTGGGATTACCTGCGTCGCGCCTGCCAGTGCCCGGAATGCACCTTTTCCGCCCAAGAGACCACCGGCGCGCTGAATTAAACCGGCGCTGCCGCCGTTCACAGCCGCCTCCACCCCACTCCGCGAATTACCGGGTTTCGTACCGGATTCGCCGGAATAGATAGATTTCCCCTCCGTTTTCCACAGGTCAAGGCGCTTTCAGGAAAATGTGAACCATATTTAGCACGAATTATCCACGATTTTTTTATTGCAAAGGTAGTTCCAAGCTGCTTATCCACCTAAAGTCTTGACATAATCCTAGCAAGTGCGGTTTTTCAGCATCTGTTTCTAGAGCAGAGTTCAGGGAGGGCGGGGACAAAGGCCGGAGTTCGCAGCCTGGGTTTGTGCACCATTCCCTTGCCGGAGACCAACGGGAGCACTGAAGCATGACCAGCTATAGCCGCCAGGACGTCTTGCGTATCTTGCAGATCGGTTCCCGCCAGTTGCAGGCCTGGGAGCGGGCGGAGCTGATTGCGCAACGGAAGAGTTACAGCTTTCAGGATTTAGGACAGTTGAGGATCTTGCGCGCCCTGCGTGAGGAAGCGGTCTCCGCGGCAGCCATCCGCCATTCGATTGTGGCCATGAAAGCCGTCGCCGGCATGAAGAATCCGCTGCTGGAGGCCAGCCTGGTGAGGAACGGCTCGCGGCTCGCCTTCCGGCATTGCGGCGCGATGGTGGATCCCATCCGCCGCCAGTTGCTCTTCGATTTTGAGCGCGCCGAGCAGATGGGTTCCTTCCAGGCCAGCTCCGAGCCGATGCCCTTGCGCAGGCCGGTCGCGGGCAATCCCCGCGGTGTGCAGGAGATCTTTCTGGAGGCGGTGCAGGCCGAGGAGGCAGGCGAGAAGGTTCGCGCCATCCAGCTCTATCAGCAGATCATGGAGCGCGATCCCAGCTTTGCTCCGGCATGGATCAACCTGGGAACGATTCACTTCCACCTGCGCGAGTTCGGCTGGGCCGAGCAGCTTTACCGCCAGGCGACGCAGATCGATCCTTCTTATGTGCTGGCCTTCTTCGATCTGGGCAATGTGCTGGACGAGTTGCAAAGGCCGGAGGAGTCGATTGCCGCATACAGCCGCGCGGTGGCGCTGGCTCCCGGCTACGCGGATGCCCACTACAATCTGGCTCTGGCGTATGAACGCCGGGGCGAGCGGCGTTCAGCGTTGCGCCACTGGCAGACCTACATCCGGCTGGACAAAAGCGGCCCCTGGGCCGATCATGCGCGGGCACAGATTCGCAGGCTGCTTGACGGCGAGAAGATCGCCATCGCCTGGCGCGCCCCGAGCTTCATTCCGCCCCGCAAGGGCATGGCGGCGCTGGAGCTGGTGAGCGATTGACGCCCTTCCGCGCAATAATTCTCTTCCGACCGTAACTTCGCGCTCAATTTGGAGTCTAATTCGAAGGGAAAGATCGTCTCCTGTCTGAAAAATGCACGTGACCTGGCGATCTTTGCGAGTTCGGCTTGCTCCGTTCCACGTTTCCACGGCGTTTCTTGAACTCTCAGAGAGCGCAGGATGGAGCGGCAGCATCCACCCGCACTCTGAAGCGATCATGAACCTCATTCATGGCGATGTATGCTTGAACTTCCGGCTTTTCAATTCACGAGGTCTGCAATGAAGACAATAGTTGCTCTCTCACACCAAAGGCGGCTTTGGCTCTGTGGCTGGATCGCTGCTTGCACAATGGCTGCATCCCAGCTTGGCGCACAATCGGCCCCCCGCATCAACTCTGAGGTCACCAACTCCGGGCGCGCGACGCTCAAAGGCTCGCTGCATCCTTTGGCGCAGGCCCAATTCGACGCCGGACGTATGCCCGCGGCTACCAAGCTGACGGGAATCAGCATCTTCTTCAGCCGCTCGGCGGAGCAGGAGGCCGATCTGGATGCCTTGATCGCCGCGCAGCAGGATCCCGCCTCGCCGCTCTATCACCAGTGGCTCACACCCGATCAGTTCGCCGCCCGCTTTGGCATGGCGGATGCCGATCTGAACACGGTGAAAAGCTGGCTCACAGCGCAGGGTTTTTCCATCGATTCGGTGGCCCGCAGCCGCAATAGCATCCGCTTCTCCGGCACGGTGAGCCAGGTGGAACAGGCCTTTTCCACCCAGATGCACTACTACAACGTCGAAGGCAGGCAGCACTTTGCCCCTGCGACCGATCTGAGCGTGCCCGCGGCTCTTGCCCCGGTCGTTCTGGCCATCCGCAATCTCAGCGACTTCCGCCCCAAGCCCATGCACGTCGCTCCATCGCGCCCCGACTTTACCTCCAGCCAGTCGGGATATGTGCACTTTGCCCCTGGCGACATCAAAGTCGCCTACAACATTCCCTCCAATTACACCGGCGCGGGCCAATCGATCGCCGTCATTGGCCAGTCGGCGATCCAGGTCAGCGACATCGAGAACTTTCAGAACGCTGCCAGTCTCGCCACCAAAGAGCCGCTGTTGATGCTGGTTCCGGATACGGGAAGTTCGGCGACTTTTACTGGAGACGAGTCCGAATCGGACATCGATATAGAGTGGTCGGGTGCCATCGCCCCCGGCGCCAACATTGTGTTTGTCTATGCAGGCTCCAACTCGAATGCGGGTGTCTTCGACTCGCTCACCTATGCGGTAGACGAGGATATAGCGCCCATCATCAGCATCAGTTACGGCGAATGCGAGGTGGGTCTCACCACGCCGGAGATTGCATCCTACGAATTGACAAACAAGCAAGCGGTCACGCAGGGACAAACGATCATCGCCTCATCGGGCGACTATGGTTCCACGGCCTGTTACGGCGACTACGGCAACACCGCTCCCGTCGCTCAGGATGAGGTATTGGCGGTCAACTACCCGGCCAGCAGCGCCTATGTCACCGCCATGGGAGGCACCGAGATTACCGCTGCCGACGACGTGACTGGCACGGGATATTGGCAGGCGGCCAACGGCACCGATGTCCTGACCTCCGCGCTACAATGGATTCCCGATGTCGCCTGGAACGACGACTCCGCAGCTTCGGGATCGCAGTATGGATGGTCCTCTGCGCTCAGCGCCAGCGGCGGCGGCTTCAGCACGCTCGTCCCGAAGCCTGCCTGGCAAAATGCCCTGACTCCGGCGGACGGGCACCGCGACGTGCCCGATCTCGCCCTCTACTCCTCGCCCAACTATCCCGGCTACCTCTACTGTTCCAGCGACAGCTCGGTTGGCGTAACTTTGAGCTGCGCTTCCGGCTTCCGCGATGAATACGGCGAATACCTGACCGTCGCCGGCGGCACCAGCTTTGCCGCGCCCATCTTTGCCGGCATGGTCGCCCTCATCAATCAGGCGAAGGGTTATACCGGCGGGCAGGGCCTGATCAACAACGAACTCTACACGCTCGCGGCAGGCGCAAGTTATAGCTCAGCCTTCCACGATGTCACCAGTGGTACGAGTGCCGGAACCACGGATGTTGGTAACGAGTGCCTCGCCGGATCGAGTTACTGCTCAAGCGCAGGTAAATCCGCATACCCGACCGCTACCGGCTACGACGAGGCGACGGGTCTGGGATCGGTCAATCTTGCCAACCTGATCGGAGTATGGCCGGCCAACGTGGCGCCGCTGATCGGTACGACGACCACGATCACCACGACAAATTCCACCCCCACCGTGAACACGACCGACACCTTTACCATTACCGTCGCCGCCGCCAGCGGTTCTACATCGCCTTCCGGCAGCGTAACCCTTTCCATTGACGGAGGAGGAACACCCTATAGCAATGGCGGCTCGACGACGACCGTCCCATTGGTCGCAAGCGGCAGCGGCACAGCCACGGCCTCCTACCAAGCCTCCTTCTCGACCGCCGGCACGCATCAGATCGTCGCCCAGTTCCCGAAGGGCGCTACCTTTGCGAACTCGGCGGGCGTCGTGCAGGTGAATGTCGGGGGATCCAGCTCCGGCACGGGCAGCTTTACTCTCTCCGCAAGCCCCAGCACGCTGACCGTAAGCCAGGGCAGCGAGGGAAACGAGACCCTCACCGTAACTCCTTCCACTGCTCCCGCCTACACGGGCACGGTTCTGCTCAACTTCAGCACCTCCAACGACAATGCGCTTCAGAATCTCTGCTATGAATTCACGACTATGCTGAACAACGGCGAGGGATCGGTTACGGTGACCGGAGCGGCTCCCGTACCGACGCAGCTCACCTTCGACACCAACGCCAACGACTGCCCACAGGTGCAATCACCTGCCGGGGGCAAGTCATTCCACAGGCTGGGAGGCTTGAAGACGGCTCGAAACAATGGCCCGAAGCGCGCTCCCTTCAGCTCTGCCCCGCTGGGTATCGCATTTGCCGGGCTGCTGCTGGCTGGCTTTCTGGGCAGGCGCGCACGGAAGTTCCACACCCTGGCCGGAGTGATCGCGCTGCTGGCTGCCGGTCTGGCAGTTTCGGCCTGCGGTGGCGGCGGCAGCGGAGGAGGAGGAGGCAATACTGTCACTGATCCGCCCAAGGGAACCTATACCATCACGGTCATCGGGCAGGACTCGGCCACGGCAACCATCACTGGGCAAACAACCTTCACCTTCGTGATTCAATAACTCGGATCGGGCAAAGGGGCGGCTGCCGGCAAGGTGGCCGCCTCTTTTGTTTTATAAGCTGATGATTCAGAGCAAAAAAGGTGCAGGATATTACAGCTTTTGTGTCCGCTGCACAGCGCGGACGCCGTTGACGCGGCGCAGGCCCAGAACCATGCGATTCAGGTGGCGAACGTCTTCGGCTTCGGCGACCAGCTCGACAATGGCTTCGCCGTTATCATCCTTGCGAATATCGATGCCGCTGATGTTGGCGTTGTCGTCGGAGATGACGGCGATCAGCTCCTTCAGCATTCCTGCGCGGTCGTCGCAGGAGACGGTGATCTTGACCGGATAACGCTGCGGCTTGCCGGCCTGAGCGGCGGCGCGCGACCACTCGACGGCAATGCGGCGATCGCTCTCGTAGAGCAGATTCTGCACATTGGGACAACTGCGCGCATGCACGGCCACGCCCTTGCCGCGGGTGACATAGCCGACGATCTCTTCGCCGCGAATAGGATTACAACATCGCGCGCGGTAGACGAGCAGATCGTTCTGACCCTCGACCTGAAGCGAATCGGAGCCGGTCAGATGCAGCTTGCGCACGGCATCGGACATGGCCGCTTCGCCGGAGCCGCCGGGCTTGATCTCTGGAGAGGCCTCGGCCTCCGGCAGGTTGGTGCTACCCGGCGCCAGCTTGCCGAGCAACTGGCGCGCGGAGTGCTTTCCCAAGCCCAGCGCGGCCAAAAGATCGGTGGCTGTGGCCACACCATATTCGTTGGCGATGCGGCCCAAATCCTGGTCGGAGATCAGGCTTTGCTGAACCTTGTATTTACGCGCCTCGCGCTCCAGCAGCTTGCGGCCGATCTCGACGGCGCGGCGGCGATGATCTTCGTTGAGCCAGTGCTTGATCTTGTTGCGCGCGCGCGGGCTTTTAACAAAATTCAGCCAGTCGCGGCTGGGTTTGTGGTCCTTCTGGGTGACGATCTCGACGATATCGCCAGTGCGCAATTTGGTACGCAGGGGCGCCATGCGGCCGTTGATTTTGGCGCCGACGCAGGTGTGTCCGACTTCAGTATGAATGGTGTAGGCAAAATCGACGGGCGTTCCGTCGGCGGGAACCACAACGACCTTTCCTTTGGGCGTGAAGGTGTAGGTCTCGTCGGGATAGAGGTCCATCTTCAGGCTGGAGAGAAATTCGTTGGGGTCGGTCATCTCCTTCTGCCAGTCGACCAGTTGGCGAATCCAGTTCAACCGCTCCTCGTCGCGGGCCGTTACCACGCCCTCGCCCGCCTTGTACTTCCAATGGGCGGCAATGCCTTCCTCGGCGGTGCGATGCATCTCCTCGGTGCGGATCTGCACCTCGAATTGATGGCCGCTGGCCCCCATCACCGTAGTGTGCAGCGATTGATAGCGATTGGCGCGAGGCATGGCGATGAAGTCCTTGATGCGTCCCGGAACCGGCCGCCACAGTGTGTGGATCAGCCCAAAGACGGCATAGCAGGCGGCCACATCCTGGGTAATGACGCGAATCGCCAGCAGATCGTAGACCTGATCGAAGGAAACCTTGGAGCGCTGCTGCTTTTGAAAGATGGAATAGATGCGCTTGATGCGCCACTCGACGCGGGCCTCGATGCCATTCTCGCGCAGTTGCTCGGTGAGCGTGTCCTCCACCGTGCGCAGAAACTGCTCGCCCTCGATGCGGCGCACCTCGACGGCTGCCGAAACCTGCTCGTAGCTGACCGGATCGGTGTAGCGGAAGGCCAGGTCCTCCAGTTCGCCGCGCACCTTGCCCATGCCCAGCCGGTGCGCCAGAGGAGCGTAGATGTCCAGTGTCTCGCGGGCGATGGCCTCCTGCCGCTCCGGCCTTAAATGCTCCAGCGTGCGCATATTGTGCAGGCGGTCGGCCAGCTTGATCAGCACTACGCGCACATCCGAGACCATCGCCAACAGCATCTTGCGGACATTTTCCGCCTGCCGGTCCTCGCGATTGGCAAACTCGATCTTGTCGATATTGGTGACGCCTTCGACGATATGCGCCACTTGATCGCCAAAGCCGGCCTCAATCTCTTCATTGGTAGCTGGCGTGTCTTCAACCGAATCGTGCAAGAGGCCGGCGGAGATGGCCGTCGAGTCCATCTTCATCTCCGCCAGCACCTCGCCCACTTCCAGCGGATGAATGATATATGGCTCGCCGGAGGCCCGCATCTGCCCTTCATGGTGACGGACGCAAAACTCCCAGGCCTTGCGAATCAGCGCCAGATCGTCGTTGGGACGATTGGCGTGAACCTGCTTGAGAAGAGCTTCAAAACGGCGGTCGAGGGTCTGCTGGTCGATGACGCGCGGGGCTGCAATGCGGCGTTCTGGGGCTTGACGGAGAATGGTATCCGGGCCGGAGCGCACAACTGCTTGCGCCTTCTCCGTCGCAGCCGGTGCCGCGCCGGGAACCTCCTCCGGAATGCTCTGCCGGACAGTCGCCATGCTTTATTATAGGCCGGTTGCGTTTGGCGCGTGCGAAGAGGAACAGAATTGCCCTCCGCAGCGATGCGGCCTCGGCAGACCATCCTTGCTAAGATGAATCAGTCCAAGGAAGCCCATGACCAAGCCGCGCACTGCTCGACCAGCTAAGTCCACCCCGACACCCCAGGCCGCCCAGCCTGCGCGCGCTGCCCTCGCTCCCGGCGCGCGCATCAGCCGCCGCGCCGCTGACCGGCTTCGTGCAGGCTATCTGTGGGTCTACGCCTCGGATATTGAGTCCATCGAACTCCCCGCAGGCGAAGCTCCCGCGCTGCTTCCTGTGGCCGACAGCCGCGGACTGCTGCTGGGCACGGCGCTCTATAGCCCCGCCTCGCAGATCGCTCTCCGGCTGCTCTCGCGCAACGAACTTACCGAGGCCGCATGGCTTCCGCTGCTTGCAGACCGGCTGCGGGCTTCGATCCGGCGGCGGAAGCCGCTGCTCGACGGCCAAACCGACTCCTGCCGGCTCTGCTTCAGCGAGGCCGACGAGTTGCCCGGTCTGGTGGTGGACAAATATGGCGAGCTGGTGATTTTGCAACTGCTCGTCAAGGGGCTGGACTCGTCGGCGATACGGCAGGCGTGCGTGCGTGTGGTCGGCGAAGAGCTGGCCCCGGCGGCGATTTTGGAGCGGCCCGATCCGCGTGTGCGCGAGCTGGAGGGGTTGTCTGCCCCCAATCTCACGCCACTCTGGGCTTCTGATCCCTCCAATCCGGTTACCAGCACGCAATTCAAACTCAACGGCCTCACCTTTCAGTACGATGCCAACTCCGGGCAGAAGACCGGCGCATTTCTCGACCAGCGAGCCAACTACGCCGCCGCCGCCGAGTGGGCGCGAAGGCTGAACGCCACCGGCCGGGCGCTCGATGTCTGCACCTATCAAGGCGGCTTCGCGCTTCACCTTGCGCGGGTCTGCAAGAGCGTAACCGGCATCGACTCCTCGCGCTCCTCGCTCGAAGTGGCCGAGCGCAACCAGGAAGCGAACCGGACGCTGCTCGGTGCGCAGGTCGATTGGGTCGAGGGCGACGCCTTCGAGATTCTGCGCGACTGGTCGGAAGCGGGCGAAAAATTCGACACGATCATCCTCGATCCGCCCGCCTTCGCCAAGAGTCAGCGGGCCGTCGAGGGCGCGCTGCGCGGCTACAAGGAGCTGAACCTGAGAGCCTTCAAGATGCTTCGGCCCGGCGGGCAGCTCGTCACCTGCTCTTGCTCGCATCACGTCGGCTGGGCCGATCTTGAGGCCAGCGTGGCCTCGGCCGCCGCCGATGCGCATCGGCGGGTGCGGCTGCTGGAGCGCCGCGGCGCTGCGCCTGACCACCCCGTCATCCTCAACCTGCCGGAGACCGAGTACCTGAAGTGCCTGATTCTGGAGGCGGAATAGGCGCGAAAGTGCGTCCCGCTCTCGTCATCGGCATGGTTTTCTCCTGAAATGGTTCTTATACTACTCAAAGCAATCCGCTGACTTTGGATGCAAAGTGCAAATTGTGGTAACTTCTTTTTCGGGGGCATATGAGAGTACGATTCAGCCATCTGTGCCACATCCTTTTTCCTGTCTTACTTCTTTGCCAAGCCTCTGTGCCTGCCATTGCACAGCAGGGACAGTATCATCTGCCCTACTCGCCCTTCGTTTTGCAGGATTCAAAGCCCATTGGCGGTCTCGCAACCTATTATCCGATCAAATCGATCGATGGAGAGACGATCCGGCTGCGAGGAGATGACGGCACGATCTACACCTTCAAACTCGACGCCGGAACCATCTACTGCCAGGGCGACCAGAAGGTCGCGGACTGGACGTTTTTGAAGAGTATTGGGAAAAAACAGACGGTGACCGTCATGACCAACGATGACGACAGTCAAAAGGCACTCGTCATCTGGGATCGCCCGCCCTCAGTCTCAAATACCAACGGGGGCTTCAAGTTTGCCCTTCCACCGATGTGTAAATAGCCTCTATATGCCGCGACTTCCGCTGAACGTGGCTTCACGCCCGCCGGAGATCCCCGCAGAATTGGCGGGCGTGAGCCTCTAACGGCAGCGGAGATCATTGCGTTTGGAGGGCAGCGCGATCAGGCGCGGGCGGTGTGCTGCCTGCCCTGCCAGGGAGTCAGCAGGCGGCCCAGCCAGCCAAACCACGAACGGCGCTCTGCAGCGGGCTTTACCGGAGCCGCGGCCGAGCGCATTTGGGCCAGTGTGTCCCTGACCATCGCCCGTAACGACTCCGCCTCAAAGGTGCAGGAGCGCAGGTAGGCCGAGACGGTGAGTCCCGCCTCGGCGGCGCGCCGGTGCAGTTGCGCGCACTCCGCTTTGCTCATCCGGATGGTAATGCTGGCGTCTTTCAGATTTCGCTCAAAATGTGCATCCGGCAGTCGCTCCGCATTCAGGCCGTCATTCCTGGCCGGCTGCGCGGAGGTAAGCGGAACTCCCGCCCCCCCAGCCGAAGCTCTCGGTGCGGGCTGGTTTGCCTGCGGACCAGCCTCCGACGCCAGAGGCGGATCGACTGGGATGGAGGGGCGGTAGCGTGCGTGAGTGCGCAGGGCGCTCTCATAACTAAGGGTGGCAATATCATCGGCAAGATCGTCATCGCCCCAGGCCTGCGTGGAGCTTCGCCCGGCTCTCCCGGAGCGATCGTTCTCCTCGCTGAATTTCCATCCCGGCGACATGGATTCGCCGCCGGGGTCTCCGGTTGAATGGACTGGAGAGGCCAACGCGGCCAGCAATCCCGCAAAGCTAGGTGAATTTGGAGTGGACGACGATGCGGTTGCTTGCTGCATGGGATGAAGCATATCGCGCGTCAGGACGGCAAGCGTGAGGAATTTCCCATGCAACCGGCTCCTCCGATGCCAAAAGTGAACAAACCTGCTGCCGTTCCCAAAAGGGAATATTTGGGATCTCCACGATCCGCAGCGGTTGCCCGCACCGCATTGATCCCCTGCCGATCAAGCTCAGGCAGCTACAGCGGCTTCGGGATCGGGCAGCACCCGGCCCGGAAGCCTCAGCAACTCGGTAATGCCTTCAGCGCTCAGTGGACGTGCAAAGAGATACCCCTGGCCAAACCGGCATTTCATATCGCGGAGCAGGCGGTACTGCTGGCTGGTCTCGATGCCCTCGGCCACCACATCCATGCCCATCACGCGAGCCAATTCGATAATCGTCCGCACAATCTGCAGCGGTTGATCGCCATCGGTCATGCGGGAGACAAAGGAACGGTCGATCTTGAGCACGTCGAAGGGAAAGGCGTGGAGATTGTTCAGTGAGCTGTAACCGGTGCCGAAGTCATCCATCAGCAGCGAGACTCCCAGCCGGCGCAGGCTGCCCAGAACCTCCAGCGCGATGCGCACATTGGGAATCAGGCTGGACTCGGTCATCTCCAGGCCGAGTTGACGGCTGGAGATTCCGGCTTGAACCAGGAGCGCCTCCACATGGTCGGCGAGGCCCGCGCGAGAGAACTGCCTGGCGGAGAGATTGACGCCCACGCGCAGGGAGACGTGGTTGATATCCTCCTCGCACCACCTTTGAATCTGGTTGCAGGCTTGGGAGAGCACCCAGTCGCCAATAGGAAGGATCAGCCCGCTTTCCTCGGCCAGTGGAATGAAATCCATCGGGGGAATCAATCCCCGCTCCGGATGAATCCAGCGGATCAGGGCCTCCAGCCCAACGATGCTGCGTGTGGCCAGATCGACCTCCGGCTGGTAATAAAGCACAAACTGGTTTTTGTCGAGAGCCTGACGCAGATCGGACTTGGTTGGCCAGCTTCCTTTGGACGATGCATCCTCGGAGGCGCGGCGATGAGTGCTGTTTCCACTGAGGTTCTTGCGCAGCCTGCGCAGCTCCAGAAGGCTGGAGACCATTTCCGCCATATTCTCCAGTGTGCGGATAGCCTCCGCCGTCATCGGTTCCGAGGGACGGCTGAAGAATATGGTTAAGGTGCCCAGAATCTTGCGGTCGCAGAGGCGAACCGGAACACTGGCGAAGGAAGCCATCGCCAGGTGTCTGAGGCGCGGCAAAAACTGATCGCGCTGTGGATTTTTGCTGATATCCGGAACCACCACCGGACCGTCTTCAGCAGCCACCATCTCGAAGATGGAGTGATCGCGCGGCAGCTCGCGAATCGTCTGGCACCAGCAAGACTTCATCCAGATACGCCCTTCGTCGGCAAAGCCCAGGCCTACCGAGTCGGCGTGAAAGTACTCCCCCGCCAGCCGGGTAATGGTGTCGTAACTGGCCTCCGGCGGAGTATCCATTATTCCGGTGGAAACCAGCACAGCCAGCCGTTCATCTTCTTGCTGGCGATTCAGTCCGCATATCTCCGCTTCAACGATTGGCATCTTGACTCCTGGCCTGTAGCGCTCGCAGTTCGTTCAACCGCGCCACACGCCGCTCGATGGACCCGCTACCAGACAAGGAGCGAAATATGGCTGCATCTCTCTATTCGCATTCCATATGTCTGGCCGCAGAAGGCCCCTGCGAGAACGTCTCGCATGACTCTGTCTTCCTTATCGGAAACGAGAGTTGCGGCATGAGATTACTGGGGAATCCGTAAAATGAGTACCCTGCCTGAAAGAAAAGAATTGTTTCGGGGCAGTGGCTGTTTCGTTTCCGTGCAATGAAAGCTGCACAGGCAGTTGCGGATCCCGCCCGCAGCCCCGGTAGAATCAACATCAGTGGCAGAACGGCCCACAACCCATCCCGCCATGCCGCCGCGTTCCCGCTGGACGCGCGCTTTGGGCCTGCTGCGCCCGTCGCACGCGCACACGGCATTTACCGCGAGTATTCTGTTGGCGGCTTCGTCATTTCTATCCAGCCTCATTGGCCTGGGCCGCGGCAAGTACATAGCGATGGTCTTCGGCGCGGGTCCGCAGACCGACGCATACATGGCGGCATTCCGGCTCCCCGACCTGATGAACAACTTTCTCGTGGGCGGAGCCGTCTCCATCACCTTTGTCACCATTCTCAATCAATATCGCGAGCGCGATGAAGAGGCCGAGGGAGAGCGTGTGCTGTTTACGGTTCTCAACCTCGTCGTGCTGGCGCTGGTGGCAGCCACCATCTTGCTGATGTTTCTAGCCGTTCCCTACATCCGCCTCACCAATCCCGGATTTACCGCTGGGCAGGTAGCTCTCTGCGCGCACATGACGCGGCTTCTTCTGCCTGCGCAGATATTTCTTTTTGCCGGTAGCGTGGTGGGAGCAACGCTGCTGGTGCGCAAGCAGTTCTTGTATCAGTCGCTTCAGCCGATTGTCTATAACCTCTGCATTATCGCCGGAGGTGTGTTTCTCCATCGAAGGTTTGGGATTTCCGCATTGGCCATCGGCGCAACTGTGGGTTTTTTGCTAGGTTCATTTGCGCTGAATGCATGGGGAGCGGCGCGCGCCGGCGTGCATTACCGCTGGGGCATCGACCTTCACCATCCCGGTCTGCGCATCTGGCTTCAGATGACTTTGCCGCTCATGTTTGGCTTTGGACTGCCTTTTCTGGATCAATACTTCGCGGGCTACTACGCTTCTCACGCGGCGGGCGATATCACGCGGCTGGCCAATGCCAAACAGATATTTTCCGCACCGATGTCCATGCTGGCCATGGCTGCGGGCGTTGCCTCGCTGCCGTTTTTTGCCCAACTCTGGGCCAAAGGCAAACGCTATGAATTTGCAGTCGGCGTCGCGGACTCGGTCTCCCGCGTAGTCGCGTTGGGGCTGCTGGCAGCTTCCGCAATGATCGCGCTCGCTCAGCCCATCGTCGGCCTGATCTTCGGGGGCGGACGATTTACCCAGCAGGATGTACGCCAGACCGCTCTTTTCTTTGCTCTTTACACACTCTCGCTTTTTCTGTGGTCGGCCCAGGCCATCTACGCCCGCTCATTCTACGCCGCTGGAATCACCTGGCTTCCCATGCTTGCCAGCACGATCATTGTGCTCGCTGCCTTTCCGCTCTATGGCCTGGGTTATCGTTGGCAAGGAGCCGCCGGCCTGGCTATCGCCTCGGACGCCGGAATTGCGCTTCAGGCCATCAGTCTGGCCGTGTTGCTGCACCAGAGGCACATGGTTTCGTTGGCCAGCCTGGATTACGCCGAGATGGGCCGTTGCCTGCTTGCCGCCCTGGCGAGCGGCTTCGTCGTCGGCATGCTCTTCACCTGGATGGGCGGTCTGTTGCACCGCAGCGCCATCGGCCCCGCACGCGCCATTGACCTGGCAATGCTTGTCGCCGGTACGGCTTTGTGGGCGGTGATTGTCAAATGGGTTCTGGAAAAGGCAGGCTCGGTGCTGCCACGGGTGGCGATGAAGCGGCTGGGGATGGGATAAGGATTCTCAGTCGATTCGGCGTTCACTCGAACAGCCAAAATCCCGCTCGAAAAAACACAAGCGCCCCCATATCTGGAGGGCGCTTGCATAGTACGGTTGCGGCAGTACGGCTAAGTCAGAACCGGCTTGGGCGCTTCCGGAGCCGCGGGAACGGCGGCGGATGGACCTGGCTTGGCTTCTGCCTTCTTGATGTCGATGCCACCCTTGAAGAAGGCGCCATCTTCGATGCTGATACGCGCCGCGGCCACATCGCCGGTCAGCGCGCCCTCGGCACGAATATCCACCCGGTCTGAGGCCGAGACATTTCCGCGCACCTTGCCGAGAATGACGATTTCGCGCGCAGCGATGCTGGAGGTCACCTGTCCGTTGCGGCCTACGGTGACGCGGTTGCCGGGAAGGTTGATGCTGCCTTCGACCTTGCCGTCGATAAACAGCGACTCACTGCCGGTGATCTCTCCCTTGACGACCAGTCCCTTGCTGATGGTGGCCTGATCGCCTCCGGAGGCAGGGGCGCGCGATACGACTTCAGAGGAAGGTGCGGGAGGTACTGGGCGGGAGGGTTCGGGGGTGAAGTTGGAGGAGTTTGGCACGGATTGGGTCGGTTTCCACATAGCGCTCAAGATGATTCCTTTTCTGTCCTGAAAGGACGGGGCTTGCCAAGGTAAGGGCCTTTGCCGTACGCCCGAAATCTGAATGAATAGACAGCCGCAGTATACGCCTTTGGCGGTCCCGGTGACGGCCGCGGGTGGAATCTGATCTCCTTGCGGTCCGCCGGAAAAATAGCATTGACGCTATTTTAAGACAGCTTACGCAATCTGTGCGAGCGACACAGCTTTCGAGCGCACACTTGCGCTATGATGATGAGTCTCAAATTCAAGGAGTTCGACGGCATGGATACCGCAACGTACGATCTGATTTTCAAATACGGATGGGTAGTTCTGCTCATCTTTGCTCTGATTCTGCATAGAGTGGTTCTGCGCGTCTTCTTCGGCACGGTCATCATCTCGGAGGACGAGATCGGCATCGTCAACAAGAAGTGGGTGCTCTTCGGCAAGAATCGCACCCTGCCCGACGGCGCCATCGTTGCGCTGAATGGCGAAGCCGGCCTCCAGGCCGATACGCTGGCGCCAGGCATCCACTTCGGACTTTGGGCCTGGCAATACGCGGTCAGCAAGGTGCCCTTCACCACCATCGACAAGAGCCATATCGGCATCGTCGAGGCCCGCGACGGCCATCCCCTCTCCGGTGGCCGCGTGCTGGCCAAAACCGTCGAGTGCAACTCCTTCCAGGATGCCCGCGCCTTTCTCACGCACGGCGGCCAGCGCGGACCGCAAATTTCCATCATCCCGCCCGGAACCTATCGCATCAACACGTCGCTCTTTCGCGTCAACCAGGAAGATGTGCTCGAAATCCCCGACAATATGGTCGGCGTCGTCACCACCAAAGACGGTATGCCGCTGGCCACCGGCGAAATCGCAGGCAAAGAGATCGAAGGCCACAATATGTACCAGGACGCCGAGGCCTTCATCATCAACGGCGGCAACAAGGGCTTGCAGGAGCAGGTCATTCTCGCCGGCCGTTACTTCATCAATCCCCGTTTCGCCACCGTCGAAACCAATCCCATGACTCAGGTCCCCATCGCTAATGTAGGCGTCGTCATCGCCTATGTCGGCGCAGAGGGAAAGGATCTGACTGGCGACACCTTCAAGCATGGCAATCTCGTCAGTCGCGGGCAAAAGGGCGTCTGGATCGACCCCCTCGACCCCGGCAAGTATCCTATCAATCCCTTCACACACAAGGTGGAGCTGGTGCCCACGGCCAATATCGTGCTCAACTGGGCGACCGGCAAAACCGAGGCCCATCACCTCGACGAAAAGCTCTCCACGATCACCGTGCGCTCCTCGGATGGCTTTACCTTCAACCTCGATGTCAGTCAGATCATTCACGTGCCGCGCAACGATGCGCCCAAGGTCATCGCCCGTTTCGGCACCATGGCGAATCTGGTGACGCAGGTGCTGGAGCCGACCATCGGCAACTACTTCCGCAACGCCGCGCAGACCTCGGATGTGATTGAGTTCCTCAAGAAGCGCAGCGAGCGGCAGGCCGAGGCGAAAATGGCCATCGGCGCGGCCCTCTCCGAGTACAACGTCAACGCCATCGACACTCTCATCGGCGACATTACTCCGCCGGAAGCCCTGATGAAGACGCTCACCGACCGCAAGATCGCCGAGCAGGAGCAGGTCACCTACAAGACTCAGCAACTGGCTGAAGAGACCCGCAAGGATCTGCAACAGGCTCGCGCCATGGCAGACACCCAAGCCCGCGTCGTCGATTCCGAGCGCAGCGTTTCCATCGCTGAATTCGCCGCCCAGGTTCAGGTCAAGCAGGCCAACGGTTTTGGCCAGTCCAAGACCATCAACGCCGAGGCCGACGCGCGCGTCCGGACCATTACCGCGGAGGCCGAAGCCCGCGCCAAAACCATCAATGCCGACGCCGACGCCAAGGTCGTCATCATGGTCGGCAACGCGGATGCGGAAAAGACCAAGGTCGTCGGTACGGCGGAAGCCGATGTCATCAAGCTGAAGATCGACTCCATGGAGTCCGGCAACTACGCGCTGGTGCAGGTGATGCAGGCGCTGGCAGCAAACAAGACTCAACTCGTTCCGCAGATTGTTGTCAGCGGCGGAGGCAACGGCAGCGGCCAGGGCGGCACGCTCGTCGATGTTCTCCTCGCCAACCTCATCCGCGACAACATGAAGCAGGAGGGCGGCAAGCCCGCGGAATCCCTCACGCCGTCCACGTCCGTGCCTGAAAAGAAGTAGCAGCGGATGGTATCTGTTTCATTTTTTGTCAATGAACAAATCTGGGTGCCCCATCCTTTCGCGCACTTAGAGCATATTAGTAAATAGTGTAGACTATATTTGGCGAGACTCTGCGACGAACACAGCTATGGGGAAACCCCTTGGGGATGATTTGCGCCGTAAATTGCTTTTCGCTTACGA
>Ga0181528_10000856_pt1 | contig 19768 bp, 13 predicted proteins | sample PEATcosm2014_Bin_47_FD_119742 | JGI IMG/M metagenome (GOLD analysis project Ga0181528, IMG submission 119742) | Peatland microbial communities from MTU Mesocosm Facility, Houghton, MI, USA - PEATcosm2014_Bin10_10_metaG | ecosystem: Environmental > Terrestrial > Soil > Wetlands > Peat | place...
ATATAGAGCAATTCAAATTAAATTCCGTCAAAACCGCTGTTAATGATATTTTAACATCACAGGCAGAATCTAAAGGCTTGCACCTGAATTTCACAGGTTGGGAAAGCATAACGGCTAGCCTGTACGGCGATAAATTACGCCTGACGCAAATTTTAATTAATTTATTGAACAACGCCATAAAATTTACCGAATTTGGTAGCGTAACCTTATCCGTACAACAATTGGCATCCGCTACACCGGGTATAGTTTGCTTACATTTTGCCGTGACCGATACCGGAGTAGGTATAAGCCCAGACAAACTGCCATATTTGTTTCAACCCTTTATGCAACTAAAAAAGCGCCCTAATTCTTTTAAGGACGGTGCTGGTCTTGGGCTTGCCATCAGTAAAAACTTGGTCGAAATGATGGGAGGAACGCTGGCTGTCAAGAGTTCGCCCGGGTTAGGCAGTGAATTTTCCTTTATTCTCAGCTTTGGCATGCATGACAGAAGATCTAACCTAGTAGGTTTGGCGGATAGACGAAAATACCGAGGCGTGCACGGCAGAAGATACTCGTTGCGCATGCAAGACAGAAGAAACTCTCTTAAAGCCTATGACAGGAGAAAATCCCAGTCTGAAGAAACATTCACGCTAAATGCAAATTTGCTGTTATCCACCGGCACACGGGTGTTATTGGTGGACGACTATGATTTGAATCTGTTTGTCGGGCAAAAACTATTGGCCAGTATCGGCGGAGAGGTTGCGGTCGCCGCAAATGGCCAAAGCGCCATTATGCAACTGCAACGACATCAGTTTGACATTATCTTACTGGACTTAAGCATGGCGGATATGGACGGCTTTGAGGTTGCAACCTGGATTAGACGTTATGGACAACAGCCCAACATTCCTATTATTGCCTTAACGGCACAAGCTACTCCAGCTATAGAGCAACAATGCCGTGAAGCCGGGATGAATGATTTTTTAACCAAACCCTTCACTTTACAAGACTTACATACGGTTATTGTTAAAAATGTGCATAAAACTCTTTCCATTTAAAGACTGCTTTCAGCAACTATAACTGCTGATTGCGCCAATCGCAAACCAACTTTTTATAATTAGGTGAATTATTGAACATGCCTGTATCCAATTTCGCTGCCTTAGAAGAACTACAAGCCAATTTCTCTAAAAAAGACATGATTGATATACTAGAATTTACCTTACCGCGCATCTCTCAGAAAGGCGTGGATCTGCAAAGATTATTAGCGGATAAGGCATGGGATACAGCTGCGGTAACCGCGCACCAAATGCTAAGTTCTTCAAACAATTATGGCTCAGAGAGTTTCAATAACATGTTACGCCAGATTGCCCAACAAAACTTTTCCATTATTAGTAATGCCTTATTTCAACAGGAGTTACAGGAGGAACTGGCAGACATAAAACTCAACATCATAGACTGGCTTGTTAAAAATAAATGAAAAGTGACATAAAAAGTGCTTTCCATATTTGATATAATGCGTACACTCTTCTATAATTATTAACATAATTCTTATGTCTTTAACAAAAAACTTTTTGTTAAAATTTTAATTTTGTAGGATATTTATAAATGAAGATTTGCCAAATCTGCTTAACTGTATTTTTTTTCGCCGTCCCTCTGACCGCCACGCATGCAACATCTGTCTATACCTTGACAGAGAGCTTCGGTGCTGAAAAAATCGCATTTGAGTTCAAAGGGGCATTAATAAACGGCAGCAGCACCTTGATAGGCGTCACCGAGGTCGATAAGGTTTTCATAAATGGCATTCCAGCGACTAATAACGGCAACCCGGCTGGCTTTACCGAGGACTATTCATCAACTTTGTCTACAAATGCCCAGATAGATTTATCCAATGCATTAGCGTCGAATTTTAGCATTTCGGAAACCGGAAACTCACTGCATATCGGCCAAACTTACAGCTCACCGTTTTTCCACGATGTCATACAATCAGAAACCGGGGGTAGTTCGCTATTTCTTAATGCCTCTTTCTCAGCCTATGATGTAAACACCGGCGCAATTACAGTCGTTCCCGCGCCCTCCGCAATGAGCTTATTTTTGATAGGTCTTAGTTGTTTAATTCAAAAACTAAGACCTCGTCTGCGCAATGCTGAAATGTAATCAGTGCGGCTTTAAACGTTACGAGCTATTGTAATATCCGGTGCCCCATAGCTTCGAGCGCTTCTATAGCTCTCTCGATTTTATTCACCAGCAGATAATCGGTATCGTAAGTTGCTTCGGCAAACACGGCAATCCCGGCTTGCGCCAGCGGGTTCACCAACGCCGCCAATATGCCGGGCTCCTCAAGCTCGAACGGCCCCTCAAGTTTGAAACAGCGCCAACCGGTGTGTGCTGTTACTCCGGTGGGCACATGCTGCTGCGGACAAATTACCGACAACTCTTCTTGGCTATGACTGATAGAAAAAAAGCTCGCTTGACTGGGCGTCGCCCAGACAGGAATGGCGGCATCCGGTTCTAAACGGCAAATCGCGAATTCTTCAGGCAATAAAGTCAAAGTTCTTGGTTTGGGGGACATGATTTCTCCAATTGTTATAGCTAATGTGATGTTTTCGCTTCAAATGCCGCGTACAATTTCCAACATATCCCGCAACATTGCGGCAGCGGCTGGCGTGGCGCTAGGTTCGGAACTGGCGGCGGAAAGCCTCTCTACATCGCGGGTATAATAAACCACCCCCATCTCATCAGGCGTAAGTCTGGCGAGAGGATGATCCAACGGCAACGGCGTGGGCCGCACGGACAAGCAGTAATTACCGCCTTGCAACTCAGCGAGACATACCAGCACCAGCCGTTGAGAGTTAAATGCCGCTTGCAGTAAACTATCCTGACTTAGCCCCCGGATTCCCCGCACGTCGACATCGGCTAAGCAGCAGGTCTGACCAAGTACCGCGTTGGCGGCTATCACCAATTTGGCCGCGGCGTCCCAACCATCCACATCCAACGCGGGATCGGTTTCGGCAATCCCGCGTTGCTGGGCATCGCTTAAAGCTTCCGCATAACTCTGCCCGGCTTCCATGGCCCGTAATATGTATTGAGTAGTGCCGTTAAACACAGCTTCCAATCTTAAAATACCGCAACCGGCCAAATCCCGCCATCCCAAATTTATTGAGGGCAAAGCGCCGGCTACCGTGGCGCTGAATCGTAATTTAGGCCGGTTTATCGGCTGTAAATTCGGTTCAAAATCCCTGCCCCAGCCGAACCCTAAATCGCTCATGGCAGCCAATTCCGCATAAGCCAAAGCCAATGGGCCTTTGTTAGCCAATACCGTATGCACGCCCTGCCGCAAAGCGAATTTAACAATGCCCATACCGGGCTGTCCGTCCTGAAGATTTACTGGGGTAGCTTCCAATAAAATATCCGGACGCGCCAGCTCGACTAGTTCTAGACCCGTCATTCCCGGCCTGCCGATACCGGGCAAACCTGCTACGCTAAGCTTGGCGCCGAGAGTTTCCAGTAATAAATTCAGATCCAAGCCAGCTAAATCAATGGCCCCGCCACCAAGTTCCGCAACACCGGTGACTAAAAACCGGATGCCGTAACGTTTGCGCAAGCTTTCTTCCTCGCGCTGCAAAATTGTCAATAGCGCAGAGCCGACGTTGCCGAGTCCGGCAAGCGCAATTCGATAGCTTTTGAGTGACATACTAGGTTTTATTCCATGCTGAATTTACTGGAACGGGCAAAAAGCCCGTTCTATTAAAAAATATTGCTTATAGGGTACGCGTGTGAATGGCCAGAAATACCGGCTGCCAAGTAATGCCGCCATCATAGGATTCGGAAAAAATATCTGTAAATCCATCCTCTGAAGTTTTACTGGAACTTAAGCGTCTAAACAGAGACGGCTGGCCAGCGCTATCTAACACCGCCGTACCGGTATTTAAATCGCTGATTACTACCGTATCGCTACCCGCCAGAAAATCGCCTTCCATAACACCCATCAAGCCAGCGCTATCATCACAGGAAATCATTCTGTAAATTCGCCGATATTGATCGTATGACCAGGAAAAGAAAAACCGTGTGGTGACGCCATACACCGCAACCGGCATCTCCTCGCGATGGCAAACGCCATTCAACATAGGCAAAATCGTGGTTGTTTTCGGCACTGGAATACCCAACCAATCACCGGCCTCTCCCATAATATGGGCTGCCACATCCCAAGTCCCGATCATGAATCGCAACCGCTCCATGCCTTTAGCCATAGATGATCTCGTATCTCTGTTAATTAACTAGTAGGTTTAAGCATCCCTGCTCAGTATTTTTACATCCACGCTCAACGCTCCCGCCCCATGCACAGAAAGCAATAGCAAACCACCCGCCATTGCAAAATCTTTCATAAACATAATCATTTCATTTTGGTCGGCAAAATTATGATGAAAAATCATGGCGCCGATCAGGCTAAACCCCGCCAAAGCCAAGGCAGCCCAACGGGTTTGCCAGCCACAGATCAATGCCAAGCCTCCGCCGATTTCCAACATGATCACCAACGGCAACAACAGTCCGGGCATACCCATGGACTCCATATATGCCTGGGTTACAGCATAAGCCTCACCCAGCTTTCCCATTCCGGAAAGCAGGAAAATTTGCGCTAACAATAATCGCGCCGCCAAAACATTTAGATTACTCATGATTTAAATCCAACGATAGAACATTTTAAGGTGCTACCGGACCGGTCAACATCGTCGCAAACACGCCAAAATAACCATTGCCTAAGGTATTGACTGAGCTGATTAACACCCCGTTTACCGTGTCCAGCGAAAGCGTGGCAACCCCGGCAGTCGTCCAACCATTCCCAGTACTGCGGTAAAGTTTAACGCTGGCGGATGCAAAAGTTTCGCCGCCCGGCACTTCAGAAGGAAAGTTAATCGTAATTGTCGCTGTGCCGTTAAGCGCGCCATTGCTTTGTAAACGAAAGTAGCGTTCCAATCCAACTAAGCCGAATGGCGCCGGAGACCGCGGATCCAAATTAAAGTAATAGCTGACCGGGGTGTTCTGACTAAAATTACCTGGATTAAATTTTACACTTACCCGTTTTAGCACATCAGTAGAAGCCAGCACGCCGCCGGTTCGAGTAATCGTCGCGGTAACCGGGGCAGGATCAACCACTTCCACCAGTTGCATCATGCCTTCGTCTTCATGCGCCAACACATGGCAGTGAAACGGAAAAATACCGGTAAAGTTCTGGAAGCGAGTGCGAACTACGGCTTTGCCGCCGTGCGGAATATCTATATTATCCATCCAGACGCCCAAACCATTATTCGGATATTCCACGTTATAACCGCCGTTGCCATCCGGAGTATCGATTTCCATCACCAGTATCCAATTAACATGGATATGAAAGGGATGATTGATCATCAAGGCCTGATTGCTCGACTCATGCATATTGATAATAGTCCACTCTTCAGCGCTACCCAGCAGCACGGTTTGATTAATGCGATTGGCGCTGAACTTTAAGCCATTGATATAAAACTGCCGGTTGTCAGCGACAAATGCATTGTTTGCATCATAGACCACATCGCCGGTTACTTTAAAGACTATGGTCCGACTACGGCTGATTTCACTAGCCTGAATATGCGGCAAACGCGTCGACGGCGGATTCAGTCGGGCAGGCAAACTCATCGGTAGCGGGTCACCCTGCACCACGACATTAAAGGCCGGCATGGATGTGACGGCAGGGACGCCAAAAGTCGGCGTAACAAACAACGGATATTCGCCAAATTGATATAGGAGCATGTTGAATGGGTAGACGCCCGGCGTAGTGCTGGCCTGAATCAGCAAATCGACCCGACTGCCCGGACCGATAATCAGATCATCTTGCACGCTGATTTGGTCTGCGGTAATGCCATCCCAGGCAATTACTCGAATTTGGTGACCCTGTAAGGCCAATTTATAGGTTTGCAAATGCGCCATGGTCGCAAAGCGCCAATGCTGTACTTCACCCGGGCGCATATATAACACCGGCGGTGTTGCCGGCACGCCGGTAGCCGTATTAGCCCCTTCATTCACAGCCAAACCATTGACGGTATACTGTAAAGTTGCCGTGTTGGCAAACAAATCATGCGTTGGGTTCAACGAACCAGGCAACTCCGCCATGCCATTCACCAAGGCATTTTGCAGAATCAACTCCTGAAAAGCAATGTTAACGGTTGTTGCCGCCTTGATTTCCGGGATGTCATTTAGATCGCCGGGACCTTCAATGATCAAAAACCCCGACATACCGCTGGCCATCTGTCGCATCGAGGAGCCATGCTTATGGGGGTGATACCAAAAGGTGCCGGTAGGATGATCAAGAGGAATTTGAATTGCGTATTGAAAACTGCCGCCAGGGTAAATATCCAATAGCACCGCGTCCTGATTGCCTTCCGGGGAGACATTTAAGCCGTGCGTATGTAGGTTGGTAACGTTCAACCCATGCGGCACATTCATATCGGCCGGGTGCACAAAGTCATCCGGCGTAGATGGAAAATTGTTCACCAAATTGATTTTCAACACATCGCCGGGATGGGCCACCAAAGTATAGGCGGGCAGCATGCTGTTATAGCTGCGCAGGTTTACGGGTACGCCGTTTACATTAAACTTTCCGGCTGACAATTCGCAGGAAAGATTGAGCGATAACACGCCATTTAAACTTTTAATCTGTATGGGCTGATGCGCCGCCAAATTAAACGGCGGGGTTTCCGCCCCCCCTGCAATTGCGTTGCTGATCAGTGAAAAGGAATCCAGCCCTTTTGCCGCCAGCAAGGCGCCCGAAGATACTTTTAAAAAACTGCGTCTTTTCATGTTGTTATCCCCCGATAATGAATTAAATTTTTTGTCGAACCGGCCATCAATCGTCCTGAACCAGACGAAAACCCAGGCCGCTGCCTCTATCTTCCGTTTGATCCGAGCTACGCTCAGCAGAGCGCACATCCCTGACAGTTACAAACCAGGAACCGCCGCGCACCACGCGTTTAGAGCAATCCCCATGATTTTCCGGCCCCCATGCCCGATTAGCTTGATTTGGCGCGTCTACATAATTTTGGTGCGGGCAATCCGCCACCCACTCCCAAACATTGCCTAACATGTCAAATAAACCCCAGGCATTAGGTTGAAAACTGCCGATCGGCGCTAAAGCAAAATAAGGATCTTCACAATTGTGATGCGTTGCCAAAGATGGAGATACGTTAAAGCTTCTGCGGATTTCTTGCTGATTCCGCTTATCGAAAACATTGGCATACTGACAGGCTTGGGCCGGATCATCGCCCCAAAATCGCGTTGCCGTACTTCCTGCCCGCGCAGCATATTCCCATTCCGCTTCAGTCGGTAAACGAAAATGCTTACCGGTTTGCTCGGACAACCAATCAGCATAGTCCACGGCGTCTCGCCAGGAAATATTGATCACAGGCAAACGTTGGCGTTCGCCAGCGCCAAAACCGGAGTCGCTCGGTAACGGGCGATTTGTAAGCATGGCAAAACGCGTATATTCCGCAAAAGCGACTTCATAGCGGCTGATCTTGAACGCATTCAGCACCTGCACTTTGTGTTGCGGTTTTTCATTTTCCGCCGCTTCCCGATCACTATCTGGCGAACCCATCAGAAACTCCCCGCTCGGAATCCGCACCCAATTTTCCGGGAAGTAAATTGCGGCGTCGCCGGTTTGCCTTGCGTCTAGCGCCTGATTTTGCATGGTATTACAAGCGCTAAGACCAAATAAAATCAATAAAGCGTATAATCTATTTGTTTTGGGTGTTGTCATTAACAATTAAAATCAAAATTTTTATGGGGCCGCAGAGCTAAAACATCAATCATGGTTAGGCATGTACGTTTTATTTACGATCGGTAATCAATTAGCCGGCTTCTGGTTTTGCACTGCTTTCAGACAGACTTTGCAATAATCGACCACCATCTCCTCGGCAGACTGCTTACGCATGGCATCAAAGGTTTTAGCCGGATCGATAAGCCATTGCAAATCCACATTCATTTGCAAGCAAAACTCTGCTATTTTCTCGCCTAGGGCTTGCAAGCCATCATTGGGTAAAGCCAACAGCCAAATCCGGATTTCTTGCTCATTCTCTAATGAGGTTTCCGCCCAAGCCCGCATCGGGGTCGTCCAATCGACGCTTTTGGGAGACAAAGAATCTGCTAGGCCGGTCCAAACTTTTCGTACACTTGCTTCCAGATCGGCTTTAGGCTGGGCCAAAGCCCACAAAACCAAGAAAATAAGTAAAGCCAATACCAGTAAAAACAGCAGAATATGCATAAGTAGATTTCTCTTGAGCTTGGATAATCGCCTATTCCCAGAATTAAGCCTTACACAAACTTTTAATTAATATGTATACAATCTACCTTAAACACACAATAAACTGAATTAAATTATACATTTCTTAACATTTCTTAACGGTGCATCAGCAAGGGCGATCGTATAATTATCTTGGTTTTTAATGGCCCATACTTATTTGAAAAGTGCGGGCGTACATGAATTAAAACTGGACTAGACAAATAGGAAAGAATGGCAGTCACTGTATCTCAAGTTGCTTGATCCAATTTCTTTAAATGCCGAATTCTTTTCCAAATTAGGAGTTCATGCCTTTAAAAGCGTTACCAGTAGCTTGGATTACCGTCTACATTCCTAGGCTTCCTGTCCTGTCCTTTTGATGGATTTAAACTATGGAAAATCAGTCAGTTGAACTTTATAGTCGCGATACTCCGCCCTTGGCTCGCGTCACGAATATACAAGAGCTTGATAAATCGCAGGATATTGTCATTCTAAAGAACGTTGAGCGGCCTTTGGATGACGTACCGCACCATCATTCGGTGAACGGTATCAAGCGCCATTACTGCGAAGGCTTCCCTTATCACATGGCTATTCACCATATTTCCGAGAATTCCAGCAACGAGTTTTCTTCGTCCAGCCACAATCACAATGCCGATGAAGTCAATATTTTGATCTCGGACGAGGAACTGATCATGGAATACGAAATAAACGGTAAACGTTTTATTGCAGAAGCGCCTTGCTCGGTGGTGATTAAGAAAAACCGCTACCACAAAAGCAGGATAGTCCGCGGCAAAGGCACTTTTATTTGTTTAATTTTGACGGATACCAAGAACGCCTACCAACTTTAACCATGCGGTTACTAAGATTTATTGAAAAAGAATCAAGAGAATCCTATCAACAGGTGATTTTCATGGCGGTCGTTTCCGGGATGGCTAATAGCTTTTTATTGGCGGTTATCAATCATGCCGCCGCCAAAGTAGCCAAAGGCGAGGATTTGACCCAGTTGTTCGTGTTGTATATGTTAGCTTTCTTATTGTTTCTATACGCCCAATGGATAGCTTTCGCCCAAGCGATTATCACCATCGAAGACGCTCTTTATAATGTCAGAATCCGACTGGTCAATAAAATTCGTCAGGTGGAATTGCAGTTTATGGAGAACATCGGCGACCATAATCTGTTTTTGCGGCTTACCCAAAATAACGCCATGATGTCACAGGCGATTCCAGAGATCACCAGGGGCACTCAAGTAGCGATAGTACTGATTTTCTCCTTGGTTTACCTGGCTTATATTTCGATTATAAGCTTTGTAATCACCATAGTCGCCATGGCGTTTAGCATAGCCTTGTTCATGTCGGAATCCAGATCCGTCAATGAAGGTTTGCTGCGCGTAAACCATAAGGAAAAGGCCTGTTTCGGTATCATTAACCATTTAATTGTCGGCTTTAAGGAAATTAGGCTGAATCAAGCCAAAAACGACGCTATTCTAAATCACATCACCGGCGCCTCGCTGGAAGCTAAAAGCATCAAGATTGATGTTGGCCGCCAAGAAGTCAGGATGTGGGGCTTCGGGCGCACTTTCATCTTTGCCTTGATGCCGGTGCTGATTTTTATCGTGCCTTCCTATAGCGTGGAGCACGCGGCGCAGATTTTCAAAATTTCCGCCACCATCCTGTTTATGACCGGCCCGATTCATATTTTGGTTAATGCTCTACCCTTATTAAACCGTGTCAACCTGGCGATTAATGACTTAAGGTTACTTGAGGACGAAATGAACACGGCTATAGCCAAGGAAGTGCATGAGGTAAGGACGCCATGCTCTGCGGTCGAAAAAATCATCCTTAACGATATCTGCTTTACCTATGCCGGAAACTCCCAGGAAGCCGGATTTTCGGCTGGCCCTTTTCGGGAAACCATACAGGCTGGTGAACTGTTGTTCATTATCGGCGGTAACGGCAGCGGTAAATCTACCTTTCTTAAACTACTGACCGGCTTGTATTATCCAACTCAAGGCGCTATTCAACTAAATAGCGCTCTAGTTGACCATGACAGTTATCAGAGTTATCGGGAGCTATTTTCAACAGTATTTACTGATTTTCATTTATTCGAGAAACTTTACGGCGTTAAAGACCTGGATAAAGCCAAAGTCGAACATTGGTTGCTGAAAATGCAAATGCAGCACAAGGTCAAATATCAAAATGGCGGCTTTACCAGCACCAATCTTTCCACAGGCCAGCGCAAGCGCCTGGCTTTGATAGCCGCGGTTTTGGAGGATAAGCCGATACTGATACTGGACGAATTCGCTGCCGATCAGGACCCCGGCTTCCGCAAGTATTTTTATGAAACCCTGCTGATAGAATTGAAAAGTATGGGCAGGACAGTGATAGCCGTTACGCATGACGATCATTATTTCCATGTTGCCGACCGGGTGCTGAAAATGGACGAAGGCAGAATGAGCGCCTATGAGTTCCATGATGGAAGTTAATTTAAACCAAACTGAACTCAGGATCTCATGCCACTCGCCAAACCCTATTTAAATATTCCCGGCACCACGCTGTTTGATATGGATCAGTCGCGTATGGGGTATCATTTAAACCAGTTTTGCATGTCGCTGTTGAAAGCCGAGAACCGTCTGCGTTTTAAAACCGAGCCGCGCAGCTATGTTAATGAATGGCCGATGACTGAAGATCAAAAACGAGCGGTATTGACGTTTGATTTAAACCGTGCGCTCAGTTTGGGCGGCAACATCTACTTTCTGGCCAAGCTCGGTGCAACCTACGGACTAAGCTTTCAACAAATGGCGGCGGGCATGAGCGGCATGAGCGAACAAGAACATATCGACATGATGTTGAAGGGCGGTCGTTCTATTGAGGGCAACCGGGTAATTGGCGAGGATAGCAACGCACAGACTCATCGGCAATCGCAAGGCGTGCAACCCCCGCCCCCCTATTTATGCGAAAACTCGGATAAAGGACTAAGGGAGGCGCAGCAAATGGCTAAAATTACCGCCAGCGTATTTACCTCGCACGTGCCAGCCATTGGCGCGGCGCTAGATCAAGGCCTAACCCACCTGCCCTATTGGCAACCCATCTTCGCCGGCTATGAAAAGTCGAAACTCTGGCTAAAAAGCAACTGCCCGGATGTGATCATACTGGTTTACAACGATCACGGCACGGCATTCAGTTTAGACATGATTCCCACTTTCGCCATCGGTTGCGCCGCGGACTACCAACCTGCCGACGAAGGCTGGGGACCGCGTCCCGTTCCGATTGTGCAGGGACACCCGGAACTGTCCGCGCATATCGCTGCATCGTTGATCATGGACGAATTCGACTTGACCATCGCCAATAAAATGGCAGTCGATCATGGCCTAACCGTGCCCTTATCCTTACTGTGCGGCCAGGTCGAAAGCTGGCCTTGCCGAATAATTCCGCTGGCGGTCAACGTCATGCAATATCCGCCGCCTTCCGGCAAGCGCTGCTTGCAACTAGGCAAAGCCCTACGTAAAGCGGTTGAGTCTTTCGATGCGGATTTGCAAGTGCAAATTTGGGGTACCGGCGGCATGAGCCACCAATTGCAAGGAGCGCGCGCGGGCCTGATAAATTCTGAATTCGACCAACGATTTTTGGATGCTTTAATTAACAACCCCGAGGCTTTAGCCGCCATGCCGCATCTCGATTATGTACGTGAGGCCGGCAGCGAAGCCATTGAATTGGTGATGTGGTTAATCGCGCGCGGCGCAATGGCCGATTTAAAACCTGATGCTTCACAGGCGGCTAAACCACATGTCGTTCAGCGTTTCTATCATGTTCCGGCCTCGAACTGCGCTGTGGGACATTTAATACTTGAGAACCAGTCAGATGCGCACACAAGTCGCGAAAACTGCGCTGCAGTTTCTGCTTAAGCCCTGTTTGGCGGCGTATTTTTCAATTTTTCAAGTTGGCTGCTCAATCACGCCCGAGCAATTGACCAGCGATGAAAACCAGAGCCGCGCGGTTGCCGACAGGCTGGATTTACAAAAAAACCAGGAAGCGGTTGCCGGCGCAATTTCGATACACGAGGCTATCGCCCGGGCCTTGAAGTACAATTTGGATTACCGGGTGGAACTCATGCAACAAAGTCTGGCGCAAAAAGACCTGGATTTGTCGCAATATGACATGCTGCCGAAACTGACAGCTAATCTGGGCTATGACGCGCGCGATAATTGGAGCGGCGCGAACAGTCGTTCTTTGCTGACCGGACGCCAATCTTTGGAACCATCGACTTCAGCTGATCGGGACATCTTTACCGCCAAACTCGGCTTAACCTGGAATGTGTTGGATTTTGGAGTTTCGTATTTCCGCGCCCATCAGGCCGCGGATAAAGTACTGGCGCGCGAGGAACAAAAACGTAAAGTGGTTAATCGCATCATTCAGGATGTCACCACGGCTTATTGGCGGGCTGTCAGTAATGAGCGCTTAAAAAGCCAAATGGCTGGCTTGGCGGATAGGGTGGAAGCCGCTTTAAACCAGTCCAAGCAGATTATGGAGAAAAAGCTCAGCAACCCTATGGCTGCATTGAGCTATCGACGCGAATTATTTGGCATACAGCGAGAACTGCAACAATTGCAACGCAATCTTGCTATCGCAAAATCGCAACTGGCCGCGCTGATGAATTTACAGCCCGGCGCGGATTTTCAATTACTGATTCCGGAACGCCTGGAATGGACACGGTTTCCAAACACTCATTGGGAGAAACTGGAACAAATAGCCTTGGAAAGCCGGCCGGAACTCCGTTCATTAGTTTACGAAAAACGCGCGGTGCTGAACGAAGCCAAAGCGGCCTTAGTCGCCATGCTGCCGGGTCTGGAATTTGGTGGTAACTATAACTACAGCAGTAATAGTTTTTTGTTTAACAGCGACTGGTGGAATATCGGTAGTCAATTGGCTTGGAATTTAATGAGTTTAGTGCGGTACCCGGCCAAAATGGCGGAAATTGAGGCGCAAAAAAATCTATTGGATACCGAGAGGCTAGCGATGAGCATGGCGGTATTAACCCAGTTGCACCTTGGTTTTGCGCAATATGCCCATGCGCAAAGCGAATTTTCCACCGCCAGCGACTTTCAAGCCACACAGTCGCAATTAGCCCGATTGGCGCGAGCCGGCCTTAACGCCGGCAGTGTCAGCGAACAAAGCCTGATACGAGAAGACATGAATTGTTTGACGGCGGAAGTAAGGCGGGATGTGACTTATGCAGAGCTGGAAAACGCCTATGCAACCATACTGGCGGCCATCGGCGCCGACCCTTTGCCGCCAGGGGTGCGACTTGATCAACCCATTGCGGCTTTGACCGCGGATATTGCGGTAAACACCCTCAGTACTGAGTTGTTCCAGTAATTCAACACCAGGACTTATCTTTATGGCTGACAAACAAAGAGAGAGTAATTTAATCCGCTCTTTGGAACCTCGCTTAATGTTCGATGCGGCCGCTGGAGAAACACATGCGGAGTTGGCTGCCCAACAAATTGCTCAGCAGCAAGCCGATCAAGCTTTGCCTGCCGCGCAGCCCCCGGCCGACGCTGCGGCGCCTGCCGCCACAACAGTCAATACTGATGCGCAAAGCGGCCCGGATACGCATATTGCCGAGTCAAGCGCCGCACATGCCGATCTCACTGCAACCCCTAGCCCGCCTAGCCCTGAGCTAAAGGCCATTGCCGCGGCATTGGCTGACCATAGCATTGCCGGTCAAACCGGCCAACAATATGTATTTGTCGATACCAGTGTTACCGATTATCAAGCTCTATTGACTGGGATTAACCCTAGCGCACAGGTCGTAATATTAGACAGTCATCAGGATGGCGTCAGCCAAATCCAAGCCGCGTTGGCCGGACAACAAAATGTTGAGGCGATTTATCTGATCAGTCATGGCGCTCAAGGCCAAATTGAACTTGGCTCGTCCTTGATCAATAGTCAGACCCTCAACGGTCTATATGCCGCGGATTTTAAAACCATAGGCCTATCTTTGGCTAAAAATGCCGATATTTTGGTCTATGGTTGCGATTTTGCCGCCGGCGCCGCCGGCCTGCAAGCGGTTAATGAACTGGCGGCGCTAACCGGCGCCCATGTCGCCGCCTCTAACGACAATACCGGCTCCGCTACTTTGGGCGGCGACTGGAATCTGGAAGTGCAAACCGGAAACATTGATGCAAGCCAAGTGCTGAGCGTCCAGGCGTTGACCGATTACCCCTATCTACTCGACCTACCTGAACCACAAGTCGTGCTTTCCGAGATTTCTAATGTCGGCTTTGGCGGTAACTTCACTTTTACAGCAACTTTCACTAACACTGCCGCCACTGGAGCCGGTTATGGGCCTTATGTCGATTTACTCCTGCCCGCCACCGGCATAGACGGCAAAGATACGATAAACTTTGTTTCCGCAAGTTATCAAGGTCAAGCCGTTACCGCTTATCAACTTACTTTCGACGCCTCGGGACTAGCCGCCAATCCACTTGCCGTTGACGGCCAAGGCAATCATTTAGTCGTTTCAGCATCGACTTACGGCCTAACCGCCGGCGATAGCCTGGTGGTTCTGAAACTGCCGTTTGGCAGCGTTACTCCCGGCCAACCGGCGATACCTATCGAAATTACCGCTAGTTTGAATAATTTGGCGCCTGTCGCGGCTAACGCCTCTCAAAATTTGACCATTTCCGCGCTGGCCGGTTTTCAGTATAGCGGCGATGCCGGAAATAATCCAACAGGGCCGGCGATTCAAGCCGAACTCTCCCAAACTATAACGGTTCAGCCGTCCCCATTGCAGATGACGCAAAGCTTTGACAGCGCTAATCAGGATACTGCAACCGGTCCGAATTACCTCAGGCATCTGACTAACACGGTCCAAATTGCTAACGGACAAACCATCAGCAATTTTGAGCTCAGCCAAAGCCTGCCGGATAATATAGTTGTAACCGCCATCACTCCCGACAGCGGCGGCGTGATTAGTTCGTTGACCCTGGAAAACGGCACGCTCATTACCGATAGCGCTGCAATTTCCACGACACTGGCGTCCGGCGCGTTTTTACAAGCCTATTCCGTAGAATACGCCACGCTCAGCGCCACAAAATCGACTACCGTGGCTTTTTATGTGCCTGAATTTGACGCAAGCGGCCAAGCCATCATCAATCCGACCACCGGCGCTGCGGTGACTATTAACTTGGCAGCCGCGACCGGCAGTGGGATGTGGTCCACGGTTGAAAATCAAGCAACGGCAATAAATACCGTGCAAGTTCTCGGTAACAGCGCCGCCTTTACCGCAAAAGCCATCGCCATTCAGGACAATCTAAGCATTTTGCAGGATAGCGGCGCTGCCGGGCTGACACCCGGCGACACCTTGCTGCATAGTTTACAAGTGAATGTCTCGGACTATTTTGCCTTCGGCGCAACGGAAAACAACCTAGGCCTATGGCTGGTGACCGCCGTATTAAGCGACGGCCAAACTTATGACGCCGGATTTATTCCGACTTTACACTATACGGATAATAGCGGCGGCCACACCATAAGCCTGGTTCGCGGCGTAAGCTATTTTGTGGGAAGTTCGGTCGGCGATAATTCCGGCAATAAAGACGCTAGCGGGCAAACCTATATCAGCGTCGATCTGGCGGCGGCTGTCTCGCACCTTAGCGGAGATGATATACAAGGCGGCAACCCTCAAGCTGTCTATGCCGCGCAGGTATTTCTGGCATTTCACAGCACGGTAGATAATCGTTATGCCAACGGCGCTTACCTGACGGAAGGCGACTCCGTTACCGATCAGGCCAGCCTGCAAGCCACCTTGTTGGATACCCACCTAAATCTAACCGATAGCAGCGATACCGACAGCGCCGGAGCGGCATTAACCGTACCCACTAGCTCAGTCACTAGCGCTATTGTCGCTTACAACGGCGCATTAGGCGTACCCACGACCTTGCAAGCGGGCGACATTGTCACGCTAGAACTGACTTATCATCTCGTTACCGGCAATTACGACAACTTATCTCTGGAATCTTTCCTACCCTTGCCGGTGTTGTTGACCGGCGATCCCGAGGCCAACGGCGCAAACGCCGCCTGGTCGCCCGATACAGGCGCCGGACTGCTGCCAGGCGTCGGCCAATGGCAATTAAGCAGCGCTGACAGCGTTGGCGCAACACCTACAGTAACCGCCAACAGTACCGCCAATTCACTGACATTTAATTTCGGCAGCAATAATATAGCCGCCGACGGCCCGCAAACCATTAGTATACTTTATACGCTAAAACTTACTGATACCCCGATACCCGACAATCTTGACCTCAGCATAGTCACGCAGTCTAGCCAAGACGCCAGCCTATCGTCTCCACCGCTGACCATGGAATCAAGCAGCTATCTGCAGATTAATTTATCCGAACCGCGATTGCAGATCAATACCGGCGTCGTCAGTGTTTCCAACAGCCAAGCCAGCATTAGCGGCGCTACCGGCAACTGGCTGGCGACCGGCAACACAAATTCGACACCGTTTACCGGCATAATCACCAGCTCAAGTGAGGTCAGCGGCAATCTCGGCAATTTTCAGGCTGGCGATCTTTTGCGGCTGGCGACCGGCATTGAGAATACCGGTGGCGGCATGGCTTTTGGGGTCAGCGTCAACATTGGGGCTTTGCCTCAAGATTTAGGTTTTGTTGGCGGCAGTTTGGCAACCGCTAATCTTAAAGTGGTGAAAGGCGATGGCGCTGTATTGGTTGCGGGCATTGATTATAGTATTTCCGGCAATAACATCACTTTGTTGGATAACAACGGCATAGCGACTCTAGGCGCCGGCCGCCAAGGGTCGACAGAAGTCATGGACGGTAGTAATGTGGTCATTATCACTTACGATACAATCGCTTTAAACACGCTGGCGGCAACGACTACCATGTCTACCACGGCCAGCCTGATTCAGTATAACAGTGAGCCGGATAGCCCTAATTTCCTTACCAATGACTTGGCTGCCTCCGCGACTGAAATTTCCGCTAGTCCAACCGCGACTATGCAAATCTTTAATGCTTCGGACCAGCGCATCAGCGCCAAGGACTTGGTGATAGGCGAAAGCGCTCTGTATGTCATAAAAGTGACGCTACCGGAAGGCGTCACCAATAATATCAGCTTCACTCCAAACCTGCCGGCGGGTTTAGTTTTGGATACCAGCTACGGCGACTCCGGCTATCAAGTATACACCACCAAGGCAGACGCCGAGGCCGCGGGGCTAGGCAAGCTTTTGTCGGCCGATTTCAATATTACACCTGACAACAATCCCAATAACAACAGCTATTTGGTGATCATTAAGGTCATCGTTACCGACTCCAGCGACAATCACGCCGGCGAGGCAAAACCCGTCAGCGTAACCTTAGGCTGGGAGAATGGCAGCAACGGTTTCTCATCCGTCAATACCAACACGATCTCGGAAACCATACTTGAACCTAGTTTAACGCTGACGGAGGCAGTGCTTGACCCCGCGTCGACTCTTGCACCCGTTAATGCAACGCAAATTTCGCCGACCAATGCCGGCGATCCGTTGCAATACACCATTACCATCAGCAATCCCAGCAGCGTAAACAGTGTTAACGCCTTTGATTTATTATTTGCCGACAACTTTACCGGCCAATTCCATGCGTTGACCATCCTCTCGGCGGAATTAGGCCCTTCCGGTTTTTCACCCGGCACGGGTGTAAATGTCTTAAACCAATTCGAGATTTCCGGGACCACTGTCCAAACCTTGGGCGGCTTGAACGGAGCCAACGCCATAGCGAATCTGACTTTGGCGCCTGGTCAAAGCATCGTGCTAATGGTGGACGCCATCAGCAATAATATTAGCACGCCCTTAGCTACGCTGAACAGCCATGCCGAAGTGCAATGGAGCAATCTAGACACCCGCCAATTGACCCCTGAACAGGCCTTGAATGTCAGAACCGGCGTTGACGGCGTTGGCGACGGCCTCAACAATTATGCCGCCGCAGGGGCGGCGACTGCCATAGTGCAATACTTTGATCATGCGCCATTAGGGGCCAATAAGGTTGTACCTCTAAACTCCGGGACCGCCTACACTTTTAACGCCACCGACTTTGGCTTTCAGGACCCGAACAATTATCCGGCTAATGCGTTCGCGGGGATCACCATCAGCGCTGTGCCGGCTGCCGGCGAAGGGAAATTAAGTTTAAACGGGAATGCCGTCACTGCCGGCCAATTTGTGCCGGTAGCACAAATAGCAGGGCTAAGTTTTACACCCGCCTTTAATGTCAGCGGCAAGCAAATTGGCGCGTTCGGCTTTCAAGTCGTTAATGAGGGTACAACTCTAAACGGTGGACAAAATACTGATCCCATCCCCAAAACTTTTGCCTTTGACGTGCCGTTTGTGAACAATGCGCCGCCTATACTTGACAAACCCTTGCTGTCGAAAATCGACTATCTCGATTATGCCTTTGCCGGCGTCAACATTACCGCCTTACCCTCCATCGTAGCAGGCGTTTTAAGCTTTAACGGTTCGCCGGTCAGTCTCGATCAGTTTATCCCGCTGGGGCAAATTGGCGGTTTGACTTTTGCACCTGCCGCCAATAATAATGGCAATAAGACCGCTATGCTGAACTATCAAGTAGTTAATGACCGCAACCAAGCAGGCGGACAGAACAACAGCAATCGAATCACGCAATCCTTGGCGTTTAATTTGGTATCCGATCAGAATGCAACAAACGATAAACAAACCACGCATCAATTTAGCCCCAGCGACTTTGGATTCTCCGATCCGAATGATAATCCGGCCGATATCCTGGCCGGCTTGGTTGCTGCGACTTTACCTTTAGGCGGACTGGGCATGGGCGGATTTGGAGCTGGGGCTGGCGCAGGGTCCGGAATGGCCGGCAGCCTTGGCGCCGCTTCCGGTGGCGGCGGCGGTATTTTCAATGCCTTGCCGCTGCTGCTGGCCTTCGGAGGCAAGTTTATCCGGAATTTAAGGCCTTATGCAATTCCCTTGCTGCTGATCAGCAGCATGCTGTTCGCTTTTTTCTTTGACAGGATCGTCATCACCATCCAATCCGGTGAAGCCGGGGTGCTTTACCATCGTTTTAGCGGCACCGATACCGACACCATTTATCCGGAAGGCTTGCATATCATTAGCCCTTTGAACGTCATGTACATATACCAGGTGCGCAAGCAGGTGGCGCTGCATGAATTCGATGTAATTTCCAACAAGGGTTTAACTATTCATTTGACGCTGGCGGTGCGTTATCTGCCGGAATATGAATTATTAGGCATATTACACCAGCGGATCGGCCCCGATTATTTGCAAAGAGTTATCTTGCCGCAAATCGAATCGGTGATGCGTAAATCCTTGGGTAATTACAGCGCCGAACAAATTTATACCAATGAAGAAGGCTTGTTGACCAAAACCATACTCACGGCGCTGGATGAGGTGGGGAGGAACTATGTACATGTGGAGGACATCATTATCCGCGGCATCGTGTTGCCTCCGGAAATA
>Ga0181528_10000859_pt1 | contig 19742 bp, 17 predicted proteins | sample PEATcosm2014_Bin_47_FD_119742 | JGI IMG/M metagenome (GOLD analysis project Ga0181528, IMG submission 119742) | Peatland microbial communities from MTU Mesocosm Facility, Houghton, MI, USA - PEATcosm2014_Bin10_10_metaG | ecosystem: Environmental > Terrestrial > Soil > Wetlands > Peat | place...
ATAAGTTATAGAGTACGCCAATTGGCGGGCGCGGCACCGGGCGCCGGTGCACATTCGATTGGCAATCTGTGCGCAACCCCGAGGGATTCCCCGTCAACCGCAAACCGTCAACAAAGCACCAAATATTTTTGCCGCGCTCCCGGGCATCTCCTACGGTAGAATAGGGACGGAGCGTGTCCGCGATGCAGGTGCTGGTCCACCTATTTTGATCCAACACCTCAAAATAGGGGGTCCTGCTCGACATGCGCTGGTGAGCAAGCTCCCGGCGGTTTCCGCAAGGGAGAAGCCTAAAGGCGCTCGGGGGACACCCACCCCGTTGACAAACGTGGGTCAATCCGGGGGTCGGCACGGCCTAGTGGTACGCTCCATTTTCCTCCCCTCCCAGTACTCAGACTGCTCACCTAGGTTAACGGGCCAGCGTTATCTTCGGTTGGCAATAGTGGCGCTTGTTAGCACTAAGTGTTATACAAAGTTACGGCCCCCTTCTCCACAGTTAGCTATTCGGTACTAAGCAGGCTGGTTTTTCTATTGCGGTATTTCTTGCCATCGGGTGTAATAACTGTGGAGGTCAGCCATGGCAGCGTATTTACTCAATTTCTGGCAGGAAGAAGAAGGGCAGGACCTGATTGAATATTCTCTTCTCATCACCTTCATAGCGATCGCGTGCGCCGCGATGCTCGGCGCTGGACGTCCGGCCATAAATGGTGTATGGCAGGGCACGAACAATCAGTTGGCCCAGGCCAACAGTATCTCTGGCGGCAGCTAAGCGCGGACCTATAGCACATCCGCGAAACCGCGCTTCATATAGCGGAAGAACAGGCCCCCTAGAAGAAACGCCGTGGCGCCGAAAACCGCGGCTACCCCTAAATCCCCCCAATCCGGCAGGCTGTGCGTCAGAAGCAGGTATCGATACGATCGCACGATATGAGACAGAGGATTCGCGACGAGCAGCCAGTGGGCTTTGCCTTGATACAGGCCTTCGGTGACGAAGATGGGTGTCAGCCAGAACCAGAATTGCAGGATCACGCTGAGCACCTGCGCGGTATCGCGCTGGAAAACGTGAAGGCTGGCCACTACCCATCCCACTCCCACGGCCAACAATCCGACTGTAAACACATAAATTGGCAGCAGGATCAGGAAGACGCTGATGTGATTGAGCATCACGCCGGTGGCGGCGATCACCAGGGCAAGCGCCAGTCCGTGGCTGACCAGCGAAGAGAGAAAGACGGAGATCGGAACTATTTCCGACGGGAATACTGTTTTGGTGATCAGGTTCGACTGGTCGAGGAGACTGGTGGCCGAGCGCTGCACGGTGTCGCTGAACAGGAGCCAGGGAAGCATTCCCGCGAACAGATAAAGAGGGTAGTTGGTGGTGAACGGGTTGGGCGGGAGGCGGAACTTCATGAGGCGTTCAAAAACGAACCACCAGCTCACCAGAAGCACCAGGGGGTGGATGACACCCCAGATCCAGCCGACGGCCGATCCGACGAAGCGCTGCTGAAAATCGCGGCGCACCAATTGGAAGAGGAGACTGCGCCGTTCTACCAAATTACGGAGAAATAATGCCCCAGGGATGTGCATTTTGTTCTTTAGATTGAACAATATCAATTTAATCAATGGGTTGCAAGGCGAATCAGGAGTTGACAGGACTGTGTTGATGCTGTTACAGTCTGGAGTTCGTCAAACCGAATAGTCTGCAACAGCCCCCCGGGCCCCGGGACCGTTTGTTCTCGAATCTAAAAGGGTTCGGCCGGAGATGAAATGAAGCAAGAGTATTTCGTGGTCGTGTTGGCGCATTCGCTCCGCGGCCGTCTGCGACGAATTCATATTCCGCATCAAGCGGTGTACATAATTTTGGCGCTGGCCCTGCTAGGCAGCGTTTCGGTGTTCGGTTTTGTGGCCAGCTATGCCCGTATGGCGTGGAAAGTGGCCAACTACAACGCTTTGAAACGCGAAGCCGACGCTCTGCGGGTGCGCTATCAGAATTTGCAAAAGGTAGTCAGCCAGACGGATAAACAGCTCGCCAGCCTGGAAATATACGCCAACGAAGTTTCCATGGCCTACGGCATCAAGCAGAAACTGGAAGGCCCTACCGACATCGCCGCGCAGGGAAAGCTGATTCCGTCGTTTTCCGAGAGCGTTCAGGATTACGATTTTTTGCGCAGCGCCGATGCCATGTTGCTGTTGAACAGTCCGGCACGGCAGCCGGTATACCGCCAGGCATCCATTCCCAATCTATGGCCCGTGGATGGCCGGTTGATCGGAGGCTTCGGTCCGCGGCAGGATCCGTTCTCGGGGGAAGGGCAGGAGATTCACAAGGGCGTCGACATCAGCGGCGAAGTCGGTACTCCAATCCACGTGACGGCCGATGGAGTAGTGCGTTTCGCGGACATGGAGAGCGGGTACGGACGCCTGGTAGTGATCGATCATGGCGGTGGGGTCGAAACCTGGTACGCCCACATGTCGAAGACGTATGTGCATGCAGGTCAGGAAATCCGCCGCGGCGAACCGATCGGTGAGGTGGGCATGTCGGGCCGTGTGACGGCGCCGCACCTGCACTATGAAGTGCACGTCAACGGGCGGCCGGTGAATCCGTACGCGTACCTGGCAAAATCCAACGTGTTTCACCAGGAAGCGAAGAGCGACTTCCCGTTCTAGAGTAATGTGGGACAGGCTTCAGCTTGTCCTAGCGAGCGGGACTCTCGCCGCGTCACGGATCGGAAAAGTCTCGCCGTTTCGCGGTACCCTATTCAAAGGATGCGCAATGTTTTTGTGGCGGTGGCGCTGGCGTTGTGTGCCTGCGGACCGGCGTCTCAGGCCGGTGTCCCGGAGTACGGCTACGATGTGGTTCACGTATACCCCCACGACCGCAATGCGTTCACCGAAGGCCTGTTTTACCTGAACGGATTCCTCTATGAAGCCACGGGACTGAATGGCCGCTCGTCGGTGCGCAAGGTGAAGCTGGAAACCGGCGAGGTGCTGCAGGAGACCCAACTGCCGGAGGCGTACTTTGGCGAGGGGATCGTCAAGTGGAAAGACAAGATGTACCAGATGACTTACAAGACGCAAGTCGGGTTCATTTACGACTTCGCCACGTTGCGTAAGACGGGAGAATTCCACTATTCCGGCCAGGGTTGGGCGTTCACCACCGACGGCAAACAGATTTACATGGACGGATCGCGCGCCGTGAACGCCGAAGCGAGCGATCCGGAGATCCGCATCTGGGACCCCGAGACATTGAAGGAAATCGGCCTGATTCATGTGACGGATGACGGCCAGCCGGTGGAGAATCTGAACGAGCTGGAATGGGTGAAGGGTGAGATTTACGCCAATATCTGGCAGACGAACCGGATCGCTCGCATCGACCCCAAGACCGGCCATGTCGTGGGTTGGATCGACTGCTCGGGTCTGCTCAGTCCCAGCGACAGCGAAGGAATGGACCCGCACGACGCCCCCGAAGTGCTCAACGGCATCGCCTACGATGCCGAGCACGATCGCCTTTTCGTAACCGGAAAGCAGTGGCCGAAGCTCTTCGAGATCAAGCTGGTAAAGAAAGGCGCGCGGTAGGAGCGCTTACGAATTCCCCGGAAACCGCTTGCTTACGCGCGCGGCTCAGTTTCCACGCCGCGCGCGCAAAGTAAGCAAACGGTCCCATTAACGACAGTCCTACGTCGCGTCCGGCACAACGAATTTGGCGGGCTTTCCGGCGGATTGCGCCACCCATTCGGCGGCGATGTAGCCGCTGCGGACCGCGCCCTCCATGGTGGCGGGCCAGCCGGTCCGTGTCCAGTCGCCGGCGAGGTAAACGTTGGGGATGCCGCAATCAGGAGTGGGACGAAGCTGCTCGGTCTCCGGGGCGGCGGAAAAGGTGGCGCGCTGCTCCTTGATGACGTGGGCCTTCACCAGTTGCGCGTCGCGCACGCGCGGAAAATAGAGGCGCAGATCGCCGATCGCCATGTCGATGATTTCGGAGCGCGAAAGTGGAGTCAGATCGCGCGAGGCGCTGACCACGAGCTGCAGATAGCGGCCGCTGTCCTTATTGAACATCCACTGCATGGTGCGGTCGAGGAGGGTGGCGTGCGGCAGAGTGGTCACTTCGCGGTCGAACCAGAGATGGATGCCGGTGATGGGCGAATGCTCGAGCTTTGGGGCGGGCAGGCCCACGGCTTCGAGACGCTCGAAAGGCAGCGCGCAGATGTAGTGATCCGCCGTGCGGAGTTCGCCCCCGACGACGAAGCCGGCGGCATCGATGTGTTCCACCGGGGAGCGGAAATTCATGTGTACCTTGCCGAGTTTGCGCCACGCGTCGGTGGAATATAGCTGGCCCAAAGGGATGGCGGGGATGCCCATCTCGTAGGAATCGGCGCGCGCCAGAAATCCCAGCCAAAAGACCTGGAAACCGTGAATAGCCGCCATGCGCTCGAGATCTTCGTTGACGGCGCTTACCAGGATCTGGCGCCAGAAACGGTCGATGGCATGGGGCGTCTGGCGTTTCTGAAGCAGCCAGTCGAGCATGCTGATGCGGTCGAGGTCTTTGCGGCGGGTACGCTCGCGGCGCATGGCCAGGAGCGCTTTGGCGATGCCGATCTTGTCTTTGCGGCTGAGGCAATGGAGACTCAGAAAGGAGCCGGCGAAATGGAACGGGGCGGGGAAGCGTCCGCGCTTGAGGACGGAAATACGGCCGCCGGGCTCGAGGAAATAGAATTCGCGATAGAACTTGATGCGGTCGCGGACATTTAATCGCGTGTAAAAATCCAGCAGGTTGCTGCAGCAGCGCAGCAGGATATGCTGGCAATTGTCCACGGTTTCGCCCTCGGTTTCCGCTGAGCCCGCGCCTGGCAAAGTGTAAGAAGTTGCGCGGCCGCCGAGAAAGGGCCGCGATTCGAAAAGTTCGACGTCGAAACCGGCGCCACCTAAAGCGGCCGCCGCCGACAAACCGGCGAGCCCGCCTCCCGCAATGAGGACTTTGGCCATTCTGATGTCAGTATGTCATGGACGTTAGCAGGGCCGAAAAGTTAGCCGCGGACTCGTATATACTCGACCTATATGAGAGTGGCCTGGGTGCTGGGACTGACCGCGGCCATTACCGCGGCACAACAGGTTGACGATGTGCGGGTATCCGCAGATCTCCATGAAGCGCCGGTCTCCGATGTGATTATGCACGTGGATCTCTCGATCTTGAACTCCATCGAGCGCGACGGCCGCCACATGAAGAGACGTTCATCGGAGAATTGGTGGTTGCGGCGGCAACAAGATCGCGGCCGAAGAGGGCGCCATGGAGCTGGCATTGAGTGACGACACAACGGTGCTCCGTGCGCCGGCGGCCGGGTACAACATGGTGGCGCAAAACCAGACCGTATCGATTTCGAAATAAGTCGCGGAAGGCGGTGAAGATATGAGATGGGGTGGAGTTCTGGCTGTCGGCGCTGCGGTGGCATTGGCGCAGCAGACGGACGAGGTCCGCGTCAGTGCGCACGTCTATTCTCCAACGCAGTTACATCTCACCGCGCAAGCCAGCCTGGTGCCGCTGGAAGTAGTGGTGCGCGACGGGCGCGGTCATGCATTGAGTGGGCTGACGCAGAGCGATTTCGAAGTTCTCGATGAGGGAAAGCCGCGCGAGATCACAGCCTTTTCGGTTTCGATGCGCGATGTCTTGGAGGCCGCCGCTGCGGCGCCTGCCCATGTGTCCACCACGGCCGTCGAGATCGTGCCGGAGACAGCGGCGAAGGCGGGCACGCCCCGGCGATCGACGATGCTGTTCTTCGACGATCTGCACGGCGCGGCAGCCGACCTGCAACGCACGCAAGCGGCGGCCAAGCGGTTCATCCGGGAAGGCCTAGGTCCGGGGGCTCGGGCTGCCGTTTTCTCGGCGCACGAGGGCCTGACGCTCGATTTCACGCCGGACAGCGATGCCCTGACCGCCGCGATTGAGAAGCTACGGGCGCACCAGAAATTCTCCGAGAACGGACTGATGCCGTGCCCGCGGATTACGCCGTATCAGGCGTTCCTGATCGATAACAATTTGAGTGTGGATGCCCTGAACGCGGCCATGCAGGAAGAGCGCGCTTGTGTGAACGCCACTCCCAGCAAGGCAGCGCCGCGAAGGACCAGCATGAGCCTGAGCACCAGCCCCGCGACTGCATCGGTGCGGGCGCAGGCTGCGGCCACATGGCAGCAGGCACGGGAGCAGTCGCTGAATGAGTTCGACGCCCTTCAAAATGCCCTTGCTGTGCTGGAACGGGCGACCGGGACTCGCGTCCTGCTGATGGTGTCCACAGGCTTTCTGTCGGGCCTGATGGACGCGGAGAAGGATGCCGCCATCAGCCGCGCCATCCATGCCGGTATCGTGATTGACGCGCTCGACGCCAAGGGTCTGTGGTCGGAGGCGCCGGGGCGGCCGTTCGATCAGCCGTCGCAGACGGTGGGAGGGTTGCCGCACGATACCTTCGTCTTCGAAACTATGAACATCGGCGCGGAGAAGGATGCCATGAATGAGGCCATGCAGGAATTCGCCGCGGGTACCGGCGGGCTTTTCTTCCATAATAATAACGACCTGGTGGGCGGCTTTGCCCAGCTCGCGGCTGTCCCCGAGGCGACGTACCTGTTAGCCATCCGTCCCGATCCGGAAGGCGCCGCCGGCAAGTATCACAAGCTCAAGGTGCGGCTCACCTCGAAAAGCAGCGATTACGTGCAGACGCGGCCGGGGTATTTTGCTCCGCCGAAAGCGCCGGTAGCGGAGGCGAATGGCGCCGGCCGTCCCATCGATCAGCACTTGCTCTCCTCCGACATGCTCACCGGTTTTCCGATTGCACTCACCGCCCGGACGGATAAGACGGATAAGGGTGACGGGTTCGTGTCGACTTTGATCCACGTAGATCTGGCGACTTTGAAATTTTCCCGGCTGGACGACCGGCATGTTCAGAAGCTGGTTTTTATCGAAGCGCTGCTCGACTCGAGCGGAAAGATGGTCACGGCCAAGGAAGGGGAGATGGATCTGGCGCTGAAGGACGATTCTCTGGCGCGCCTGACAGGTAGTGGGGTAAACGCCGGTTTGAAGCTGGCGGCGCCACCGGGCGTGTATAAGCTGCGAGTGGTGGTGCAAGATGCCGAGGGCAAGATGGCCTCGCTGGATCAGGACGTGGAAATCCTGAAGTAAAGTTCAGATTTCTCGCAGAGGCGCAGAGGCCGCGGAGAAGATTCTTCTCCGTGCTCTCTGTGCCTCTGTAAGAGATTTCTTTGATCTACCCCACAATGCCGTCGATGGTGACTCGCGCGATGGGATGATAGCCGGCCCGGGCTTCCCCGTAGATCGCTCGCGCCATTGACTGTCCCTCGGGCGTTTTCATCAGTTCGATATAGATCGGCTTGAGGAATTTTCTCCGCCCTACGGATTTCAGGAACGGACCCACTTGGGGAAGCGCCGGCTCGTAACCCGCCTTCACCGCCATCAGCAGCCACTGAAATAAAATCTCGGAATTGCGCGACTCGGTGAAATGGAATTCGCGATCGAGGCGCGCCATGTCCGGCAGGTCCTGCGAGCGCAGGAAATGCAGCCACTCCTGCGTGGACCAGGCGGCGGTGTCGGTGGGCCATCCGGACTCCACGCGCTCGAAGGCGCCGGAGTGCGGCTCGGTGGCGCCGGCGGGGATGCCAGGGCGGAAGATCCACTCGTCGAGCGGGACGGGGTTGGGCAATTCTCGGCGAATATAGTCCAGGAAATCGGCTGTCGTGATGCTCTGGAACGCGAAGCGGTCGAAATAGGCGCGCAGGAAGGCGTCGAAGCGCTCGCGGCCGACGGCCTGCTCGATGGTGCGCAGCAGAAGTGCGCCCTTTTCGTAAGGCACGAGCGTGCAGCCGTCATCGGGATCGCGGCCGGAGAGGTCGATGTGCAGAATGCGGTCGGGCTCGCGCAGGCCGGCCATTTCGGCGTCCAGTTGGCGGCGGCCGAGCACGGCTTCCATGGCGGCGCGGGCCGGTCCGTAGAGGCGTTCGAGAACGCGCCGCTCCACGTAGACGGTGAAGCCTTCGTTCAGCCAGAAATCGCTCCAGGTGGCGTTGGTCACAAGGTTGCCCGACCAGGAATGCGCCAGTTCGTGAGCCACCAGCGAGACCAGGCTGCGGTCGCCGGCGATCACCGTGGGTGTGGCGAAAGTGAGGCGCGGGTTTTCCATCCCGCCGAAGGGGAAACTGGGCGGGAGCACGAGCAGGTCGTAACGGCCCCAGCGATACGGTCCGTACATCGCTTCGACGGCGCCGATCATGGCTTCGGTGTCGGCGAATTCGTAGGCGGCGGCGTCGATCATGGGCGGCTCGGCATAGACGCCCGAGCGTTCGCCGAGCGCGCGAAACTCCAGGTTTCCCACGGCAAGGGCGATGAGGTACGGCGGCACCGGCTGGGGCATGCGGAAACGGTTGTCCGACATTTCGGCGCCCATGACGGCGCGAAGTCCGTTGGGGACGCGGATGGTGGCGTCGAAGGTGACGCGTACGGCGGGAGTATCCTGCAGCGGGATCCAGCTGCGCGCGTGGATGGCTTGCGATTGGGTGTAGAGGAAAGGATGGAGCTTGCCGGCGGTTTGCGGCGGATCGAGCCATTGCAGGCCGGACGCCTGGGGCGAGGTGGAATAGTGGATGCGCACCCACGTTGCGCCGGGAAGCAACTCGACGCGGAGCGGCGCGCCCAGTATCGGGTCTGGCGCCCCCAGTTCATAACTGGCGGCATTGTCAACCGAGCGAATCGCCAGGCCGCGTGTGTCGAGAATCAATTCGTCCCCGGAGATGCGGTCGAGGTGCAGAGCGGCGGAGCCTGCGAGGACGCGGTTCGCGAAGTTCACGTCTAAGTCGAGTTCCACATGGCGAACCCGAAGCAGGTCCGGGCGGGACCACGAGTGGATGTCCATCTTTTCCATGGTAGAATTGTTCTTTCCTTCCTCCTAATCTCACGAACAAGGGTAACAACGAAAATATACTCTTATGCAGAATCATGCAGCTAAGAGAGTCCTGGCGGTGGTTTCCGACTTGTTCTTTTCGGTCAAACTGACCGAAGCGGCGAAGCGGTGCGGCCTCGATCTGGAGTTCGTGAAAGACCCCGGCGAACTCCTGGAAAAGGCCAAAGAGAAGCCCACGCTGATTGTCTTCGATCTGAATTTCGACGCCGCGGAGCCGCTTAAATTGATCGGCAAGCTGAAAGGCCACTCCACCACCAAGGGGATTAGCCTGTTAGGTTATCTTTCGCACGTTCAGGCAGAGTTGAAACAATCGGCGCAGGAAGCGGGATGCGACATGGTGCTGGCGCGGTCGGCGTTTTCGCAGAATTTGACGCAGATTTTCAAGCGGCATTCGGGCGTGGTGTGAAGGTCGGGGAATTTACGCGATTCCCGATTCAGTTTCTGATATACTGCCAGAGATCGCGAAGGTACGATGAGACTCTTCCCAATTGCGGCTTTAGCGGCGTTGTCAACCGCGACGGCTTTCGCCCAAAATGTCACCCTGCCAAAAACGCCGTTGAAGGTTGGCGATGTCGCACCTGATTTCAGCGTCAGCGCCAACAGCACCAGCAACCGTGTGGCAGTCAAGCTGTCTGATTTCCGCGGCAAGAAGAACGTCATCCTGGCATTCTTTCCGGCCGCGTTCACCGGTGGCTGAACCAAGGAACTCACGGCGTACCAGGCTGGTATCGCGAATTTCACTGCCAAAGATAGCCAGGTGCTGGCAATCAGCACCGACGCGGCTCCCACGCTGGCCCACTGGGCTAAGGAGTTGGGAGCTGAATTCCCCCTGTTGAGCGATCACGACCGCAAAATCTCCACGCTATACGGCGTCCTGATTCCCGAGGCCGGCATGGCCAACCGGACCACCTTCGTGATCGATATGGAGGGAAAGATCGCGTACATCGAAGAGGGTAATACGGCTATCGACGTTACGGGCGCCGATACGGCGTGCAGCCGCCTGGCACACCAAAAGCAGTAGGGACGTGACGCACACTCTTAGTCTGCAGCGCCGAGACTCCGAACTCCTGATGTCGTCCCCGCAAATTCGGTAGGGTCTGAAATTGACTTGAGCCTGTTTGGTGTCTCGTGACCAGAGTCGGGACGCTGCGTTTCCGAGCCGCGACCGTAATGGAGCGGTTTGCGGGTTCAAGGCGAATTCCACCACTTCAGAAGGTCAGAGACTCCTCTCGGCGGGGCTGGCCAAGAACGCCGGCAAAAGTGCCGGCCTGCAGACTGAAGAAGTCCGCGCCACGTTGCTCTATTGCGGCCCGCCAGCGACCACTGGCAGCACCAAATGCGACGGCATTTCCAGTGTGCTGTAAACTCTCTGCGTCGCCGCCACAAAGTCGTCCGCCACAGCCCGGTAAATGCTCGCCACAAACTTCTGTGGATTGCGGTCGATGATGGGGAACCAGGTGGACTGCACCTGCACCATGATGCGATGCCCCTTCAGGAAGACATGATCGCGGTCGCGCAAGGGGAAGTTCCAGGCCACCGGGACACCGGCCCGCAACGGTTCCGATTTCTCGAAGCTCTTCAAATACCGCCCGCGCCGGACTTCCATGGCGATCGGCAGTTGGTAGCCGTTCATGGATTGCGCATACTGGCCCGGCGCCGGTCCGGCGTCTGTTTCCCACGCGTTCTTCTGCGCATCCTCCGGATAAACGTCGATCAGTTTCACCACAAAATCGCTGTCAGTGCCGGATGTTGAGGCGTACAACGTCGCGGCGACTTCTCCCGTCACTACTAAATCCTTCTCAAGCGGCGCGCTCACATACGAAAGTACGTCCGGCCGATGATCGGCAAAACGCTGGTCATCCACCTCCCACGTCCGCCAGTCCCCCGCGGGATAGGTCGGCGAGATGGGCCGCTTGCGATAAGGCACGGGATTTGCGGGGTCGGAAACGTATTGCCGGTAAGTGGCGCCGGCTTTCGGCGGTTCGAAAGCCAGCGTGCCATCGGCATGCAGATATAAGTTGGTCGGCTTGGCTCCGGCGGGCGGCCAGACCGCATAAGTATGCCAGGTGTTCGATCCTGTCTGGAATGTCTTCGCCTGCCAAGCAAACTTGTCTCCGCGATCATGCAGGTAATAACGGAAGAACGGCGCTTCGATCTCCGCCCGGAACTCCTTGGCGGTATCGTGTCCGCCGTAACCGACGAGGCCGATGCTCTCGGCTTTGGCGGTCTGCCATTGCCCGTGGAGCCACGGTCCGGCCACTATGAAATTGGTGTGTCCGGGGTCTTTCTCTTCCGCATGCCGGAAGATCTGCCACGGCCCCCAGGGGTCCTCCTGGTCCCAGAATCCGGCGACATTCAAGTTCGGCACGGTGGAAGCATGCAACTGGCGGACCCAGGCTTCTCGCTTCCAGAAATCGTCGTAATCCGGGTGCTCCACATTGGCATTCCAGTAAGGAATCGAGTCATGCAGATAATTGGCATTGAGATTAGCCACCGGACCGACATCCAGGTACCACTGATAAGTGTCGTAAGTGGGAAACTCGAAGTGAGTATTCTTCCCCTTGTCCGCCTGCTCCATAACGGCGTACTCGAAGTTATAGCTGAGGCGCAGGGCGCCATAGCGGTGGTCGTCGTCATTCATCCACTGATCCACCGGCGAAGCCTGTTCACTTACTGCCTTGAGCGCCGGGTGCGGCTGTAAGAGCGTCAGCCCCGCTGTCAGGCCGTCGTAGGAGACTCCGTAGATTCCCACGCGGCCGTTGTTGGACGGCACATTCTTCACCAGCCAGTCGATGGTGTCGTACGCGTCCGTGGTTTCGTTGACGGACTTCGGATTCTTCAGGTCGACTTGCGAAGAGAGTTCGAACACGCCTTCGGATTTGAAGCGCCCGCGCAGGTTCTGAATGACGAAAATGTAGCCATCTTCCGACAGTTCCTGCAAATTCGGCGGCATCTTTTCGGGAGCCTGGGCCGGCACTCCGTAAGGCGTGCGGCGCAGCAGGATCGGCAGGGGGCCCTTCTGATCTACCGGAGTCAGGATCACCGTCTGCAGATGGGCGCCATCGCGCATCGGAATCATCACTTCCTTGTGATGAAACGGCGACTCTCCCCATGCGTGAGCGCTCAGCAGAACTGCCGCGCTCCATATCAGTGGCGAACTCTTCATCAACAACGCCCTCGCTTCCGCGGTCCATTCAGTCTAGCAACGAATGGAGCGAGTTGGCGGAACGATGTGGCGGAGGCGAGTTTCGCTCGTCCTGCGCGGGTTCACCGTGAACCGGTAATCTCCATCGCCGCGTGAAGCGGCAGATCGCGAGACGATCCGCCGGCGTAAACCGTATAGCTGCCGGCCAGCAATTCCCATGCCTCACTATCAGCGTTGAAGATCGATAAATAATGCGGGTTGAGCGCTAAATTGACGGATTTCGTCTCGCCGGCAGTCAACTCGACTCTCTGCCATGCCACCAGGCGATGGAACGGCTCTCCGGCGGCGGACGGCAGAGTTACATAGACCTGTGCGATCTCCGCGCCGGCGCGCGCGCCGGTATTCTTCACGCTGAAAGTGACGCTTGCCGGCGTCACCTTGAGGTCGGAATAAATGTAGCTGGTGTAGGAGAGCCCGAAGCCGAATGGAAAGAGCGGCAGCTTGCCTTCCGCTTCGTACCACTTGTACCCGACCTTCAGCCCCTCGTCATAGGCAACGTCAAATGTACGGCTATTGATCTTGAAGCCGGGGAAGAAATCGACCATATCGCCGTCGCGCGCGGGCGGCTGTTCGGCGATCTTCGGGCGCGGCAGATCCTGCTCGGAGCGCGGAAACGTGATCGGCAACCTGGCCGACGGGTTCACGTCGCCGAAGAGAATATTGGCGATAGCCTCACCTCCGCGGATGCCGGGAAACCAGGCTTCGAGAGCCGCGCTGACGTGGTCGATCCAGGGCATGGTCACAGCCCCGCCGGTCTCCAGCACGACGATGGTGTGCGGATTGGCGGCAGCGACCGCGCTCACGAGCGCGTCCTGATTGCCGGGCAGCGAGAGGCTGGACATGTCGGCGCCCTCGCTCGATGGCTGATGCACGAAAACGATGGCGGTATCGGACGCCTTCGCAAGCTTCGCGGCGGCGGCAGGATCGTCGCCGGAATCGTATTCGACGTTGGCATGCGGCGCTTTCGCGCGAATGGCTTTCAGCGGAGAGGACGGATGCCACACGATCGGTCCGAAAACGGCCTGCCCCGCATTGGCCACGGCGTTCCCGCCGGGCGGATCGACCTGCGCCGAGCCGCCGCCGGAGAGCACGCCCACGTCCGCGTGCGAGCCGATCACGGCGATGGATCGCACCGCCGGCGATAGCGGCAACTGGCCGCCCGAGTTTTTGAGCAGCACCGAGCCGTGCTCGGCCACGCGCTGCGCCACTTCGAGGCCATGGAAAATATCGGGCACCTGGCGGTCGGCCGGGCGGTCGTAAAGACCGGCGGCAAACTCGGTGCGCAGAATGCGATGCACCATATCGTCGAGCCGCGCGGCGGAGACCGTACCGGAATCGACATCTTTTTTCAATCCCGCGCCGAAATAATCGCTGCCCGGTTGTTCCATATCGAGGCCGGCATTGGCGGCCTTCGCGCTGCTGTGAGTCCCACCCCAATCGGAGATCACGAAGCCCGGGAATCCCCACTGCTTCTTCAGGACTTGATTGAGCAGGTAGTCGTTCTCGCAGGCGTAGACGCCGTTCACCATGTTGTACGAGCACATCACCGCGCCCACGCCGCCTTCCTTGATACCGATTTCGAAGGCCAGCAGATCGCTCTCCCGCATAGCGCGCTTGTCGATTTTCATATTGACGAAGTTGCGGCCATTCTCCTGGTCGTTGATGGCGTAGTGCTTGATGTGCGGGATGACGCCCTGTTCGGAGAGCGCCTTCATGGCCGCGCCGGCCATTTTGCCGGCAAGGATGGGATCTTCGCCCTGATACTCGAAATTGCGGCCGTTGCGGGGCTCGCGAGTCAGGTTGACGCCACCGCCGAGCCCCATGTTGTAGCCCTGGTCGTGCAGTTCGCTGCCGATCAGCGCGCCGTATAAGCGGGCGATGCCAAGACTCCAACTGGCCGCCTCGGCCAACGCGGAAGGCAGGGGAGTGGAGTAGCGCCCGAAGACGGCGCCGCGAGCCACGCCCACGGCGGCGTCCGCGATTTGCAGATTGGGAATGCCGAGGCGGGGAATGCCGGGGACGAATCCGGCGCCGCCGAGGGAATTGGGCGGCAGTTCGCCCAACAAGGCGTCCCAGCCCGTTCCGTGAACGAGCGCGATTTTTTCATCGAACCTCAATTGCTTGACCAGGAGCGAGGCGCGCTCGTCTGGGGAGAGCGACTGGTTCATCCACGGCCCTGTGGGTTTGGCCGGCGGCGGACCGAATTGCGCCATCAGGAAGGCAGGAATGAGAAGCAAGACCAGCGTTGATTTCGGCATGTCGTGAGTTATTTTTTCTGGTTCGCCAACTCTTCCACGAGGTCGAGCCGGGTTTTCAAGGGATCGGGCTTGGCCACCGGCCCGGTGGCCGTGAAATCCATGAGGACGTCGGTCTTCGGCGAATAGGCGGGCCATTGCGGCAGTCCGGGTCCGTTGGGATTGCCCGTCTTGACGAAATTGGCCCAGTAGGCGTTGGCCGCTTTCGCGGTGGCCGCATCGGCGGCAGTGAGATCTTTACCGAATTTTTCGGCGACGGTGTCGAATACGTAGGGAATTTCGGTGGCATGTGGCGCGCCTTTGACCTTGCTGCGCAGCGATTCGGCCACGTAGGAGAAGCGATACTCGTAGCTCGGCTCGCCGAGGGCCGCGAGGGTGCGGGCAGCGAATCGCGCCGGCTCGACCATCATCTGGTCGGCGCCGAAAATCGGGGCCACCTGCCCGACGGGCGTGGAACTGGTGACGCCGTAAGCGGCGAGGGCCTTGTCTTTATTGGGGCCGAAGGGCGCGAACAAATCGTCCACCGTACGGGCGAAGGCGAAGCCGATGTCGGCGCTATTGGCGCCGATCATGAACGCGACCTTGGCACCGCGGCCGGCGGCGTAGGCTTCGGCTGGCGATTCGATCACCACCTTGCCGTCGATCATCGGCCCGCCGTACGTCGGCGTATTCATGGTGGCCATGTTGAGCCCGGCCACCACGTCTTTCTCGGGCAATTTGCGAAGGGCGGCGAGCGCGTCGGCGTCCTCGCCTTCGATTCCATGCTTCTTGGCGAAGTTGACGCCGACGGCTTCCGACGACACCGGCCCGCCCTCCACCTGCTTGCTCAAGTAGCGCTCGCCCATGAGGAGCGAGCGGCCTCCGCCGGATTCCACCACGGCCCGTTTAAACAGGCCTTTCGCCATCGGCGAGGTCATGAGCATGAGCACCGAGCCGCCGCCGGCCGATTCTCCGAAGATAGTCACACTGGAAGCATCGCCGCCGAATGCCGCGGCGTTGCGTTTCACCCACTGGAGCGCGGCGATCTGGTCCAGGTAGCCGTAGTTGCCCTTGGGCTCATCGGGATTTTCCTTGGTGAGCGCCGGGAAGCCGAAGAAGCCGAAGCGGCCCAGGCGATAGTTGAAGCTGACGAACACGATTCCGCGCCTGGCGAACTGCGAGCCGTCGTACACCGCCGGCGAACTGCCCCCATTGACGAACCCTCCGCCGTAGATCCACACCATGACCGGGAGCTTTTTGCCCGCTGAGCCGTCAGGCGCCCACACGTTGGCGTACAGGCAGTCCTCGGCCGGCGGCACGCCGAGTGGAGCGGCATCGCCGGGGAAGGGAAGTTGGGCGCAATCAGGACCGTACTCGGTAGCGTTGCGAACTTCGGTCCAATGCTTGACGGGCTGCGGCGCACGCCAGCGCAAATCGCCCACGGGCGGCGCTGCGAACGGGATGCCTTTAAACGATGTGACGCCGTCCGTGGAAGCGCCTTTCAACTTTCCGCTGTCGATCTTAGTTTCGTACGACGGAGTAGTGGCGGAGGCCATCGTCATAGCGGCCGCGACGAGGGGAAGCGTATGGAGTATTCGGGTCATTTCTTGTGCCTGTCTGCATGCAGTTTTGCCTGCTTTTTCGGTCGGAAGGCACATTGTAACTCAACGTACCGGCCTCTCTGCATGCAGAAATTGCCATTCGTACGATCAGGCATGCCGGTCGGCCGCAACGTACTCGGTAGTGCGGCGCGCGCGTGTGAGGCATCTCTAAAATGCAAACATGCGGATTGCCGCCCAGCTGTTCACGATATTGCTTCACCTGGGCGGGGTGGGACTGCTGCTGCTGGGAATCCTCGATTCATCGTACCTGGTCGCCTTGGGGTAACGACCTGCTTCTGGTTGCGTTGACTTCGCGCCATCCGCGTTGGGCATACATGGTCTATTTGGCCGCTATGTCCAGTGTCGGGTCCGCACTCGGCTGTCTGCTGCTCGATCTCACCATGCGTCCGCTGGGCGAAAAAGGTTTGGAAAAATACCTTTCGCAGAGGCGCGTAAACCGCGCGCGCGCAAAGATGGAGAAGAACGCGGGCCGGGCTCTAGTGCTGGCGTCGCTGGCCCCGCCGCCGTTTCCCTTCACGGCGTTCGTTATGGCCGCGGCCGCCCTTCAGTATTCACGAGCTCGGCTGATGTCGATTATCGCCGTCACGCGGATGATTCGGTTCCTCATTGTGGGCGCGCTCGCCCTACGCTTCGGCCAGAGCATTCTGGGATGGGCCAAGATTCCGATCGTGCAAGGATTACTCATCGCTCTGATCGTTGTTTGCATAGTAGGGAGCATTCTGTCCGTGTACGGCTGGGTCAGACAGAAAAAGCCTCCGCCCGCCACGTAGATTGTGCGGCCGTGAAGCTATTTACGTAGGGATCGGCGCCGCGTTCTTTTCGTAAACCCAGCATAAGCCCGATCGAACACGGGCACCACTGAAATCCGAAAGCCGGTCCATGGTGGCCTTCTGATGCAACTGCTTGCTGCACGGCGAGCTGTCTCGTGGCGCGGCTCCATCGCGCTTGGGAAGGCCTATCGGAATGCGCGGACGGAATTGCTGTGGATTGCGAGGAAACCGGGGGTTTCGGCCCAGGGCGGACTCCACAAGCAAGCCCGCCCCGGTTTCATCGGCGATTAAGGCCGGCCCGTGAGGGTCTCTTCTTCATGCAGAGTTTTGGCCCACTCGTCGGCCCGTTTCTGCGCTTCCTCTTTCGCAATGCCGTAACGCTCCTGCAGCACTCCCACAAATTTCTCGCGATTGCCGTTAATTCTGGTTAGATCGTCGTCGGTCAAATCGCCCCATTGCTTGCGGACGGACCCTTTCACTTGCTTCCATTTCCCTGCGACTTGATCCCAGTTCATGGCGTCTCCTTAATTTTTAAACGCTGTCAGCAGGCACCCGGAATTACCAGGCGCCTCTTAGGGAATTGCAGGTGCCGCGCCAATGTGATTTGCCACTCGCAGTCACTTGGTCGACTGGGACTTCGAGGGCGGAAAGCGAGTTTCTGTTGCCGCGAGGGGAAACGAGTCAGTCGGATTGGTGCGGATGATCGGACTTGAACCGACACTCCCTCGCGGGAACAGGAACCTAAATCCTGCGCGTCTGCCAATTTCGCCACATCCGCATGTGTATGACGTATTTGAGTTTACCACGTTTTGATGAGACGCGCGGTAGCGATTCTCGATGACCTTGCTAAAACGCGCCCCTTTTCCGTGCGACATCCTCGACTGGTATCCATTCGCCACCCCAAGGCACCCTCGGAAGCTATTCCCACCCTGGGTGCACACGCGCGGCCTCACGACCGCAAGCATCAGATCTGGTTCGATTCTCGCCGGGATTTCGCCAGCTCATCGTGCCTGGTGAGCGCGATCAGGTAGGCAAGAAGCACTTCCCCTCTTCGCATTCGGCGTAGCAGCGTTACCGGAATCGTAGCCGAGTCGCGGTTTTTTGTGCCAAAGATTGTCGGTCGGAATTATCAAAAATGAAGGTCCTTCAACCCGCCTCCAGGTTCAAGCTTGGACGGTAATTAGCTGAAAAAACCTCCCGACGCGGTGGGAGGTTTCTGTCAGCCGAACGGAAACCAGCGATTTCTCTCCTGCTAACGCCAGTTGGACGCTTGTCCAGGGCCTCCGTGTAATCGGCCGCCAGTCGTAAAGCTACGGCGGAAGTGACGTTGGCGTCAATCGAAATCGGTACTTTTGGAACACTTCCGCAGTACCAAGCATGTCTGGTGACAGAGAAAGAAATCAGACCGGCGTGTGAGCGAGGGTAATAGTCCTGCTACATTCTTTTGCTATTTCCTTTCGCACACCTTTCGGAGTAAGATTGATGAAACGCTCGACGCCGGCTGGCGCGAACAGCTAACAGTGTTTTTCGGCGTGATCTGGGTGAGATTGGTTTGACTTAAACGCACTTGCACCCTGCCATCCGGCCACTGGCCGGAGTAGTAATCGGGAGCGGACGCTGCGAGAAGCCCGCCGGAAGACGCCCTGTTGGCGTGCCGGACCCAGCGCCGCGAGGATAGAAAGGAATAGCAATCTTGGACTATAGTCACACCCTTCTGACTCTCCGCCGAGAGTTAGAGGCGTTAACGCGAACGATTGAACGACTGGAGAGCATCCAAAAGAATACAGGTCGTAAGGGGCGTCGCGGACGGAAATCCATGGGCCCGGATGAACGGCGGGTTGTTTCCGCGCGAATGAAGAAGTATTGGGCTGGGCGTCGCCAGGCGAACACGGCCTAGAGGGGCGCGCTACGGGCGAGCAAGCCAGCCGGGTACTGGCCGATGGGAACCCGCCGTCGATCTCGGCGCACGCCTTTAGGAAAAGCTAACGGGCACCGCTTATTTGCGGAACCGTCGGATCAGCTGGCCGCTCGGACCCTTAGATGGCAGACAGATTCTACTCGATGGGGGTTTTAAAGATAGCCCCGGCATCACCCGCCATAGGCGCCGAAACCCACCTGTGAGAAGCCGGCGCGGCGACCGCTTCCGCCGTACTGGCCGGGAGTGGAGATTCTAGCGGCTTGTAGCGCGCGTGCGCGCCGCTTTTTTAGCGGCGGCGCTTCTGCCGGCCCGGCCTTTCGTGAGCACCGCCTTTTGTGCGGAACTTTTTCGTGCCGCGGGACCTCGATCGCGCGCCGATGCTCGTGCGTGTCTGGAGAGAGCTTCGTGCGACGCCGCCGCCGAGCCCTCGCGCTGGAGGGCGCGGAGCGTGGCTCTGGACCGTTTCGCCGACGGTTTCCGGTTGGCCGCGCTCGGTTCTTTTTTGGCGCCCGGCGGAGGTGGTATTTTCACGCCCGCGCGGCGGGCTTTAGATAGCCCGATTGCAATGGCCTGCTTGGCCGAACGTGCTCCATGCTTACCTTCGCGGATATGCTCCACTTCCTCGCGAACGTATTCCCCGGCTTGCGTGCTGGGAGTTTCATGTTTTGCGGCCCGTTGACGGGTCTTTTCGTCAGGCATGTCGTTTCTCCTCGTTTTTGATCGTTCGCGGCCCCGATGGCATCACATCCGCAACCGTGCGGGGATCACGGGGTTGACCACATCAGGCCCCGGCGGGATGGGGTTTGGCGTGGGATTTGGCTCTCCCTCGGCTGGATCGGGATCGGGTTCCGGCAGCTTTGGAGCCGGTTCGGGTGGTTTTAGATTCATCGTGCGCAGACCTCCTTTCGGAATTTTCCCAATCGTGCTCCTCGGGGCGATGATGCCCGTGGACCAGATCTTTGATGTGTTCCTTGAAGTCCTTTTCGTTCATGGAAAAAATTCCCTGCCCCGCGCCGGATTTGACGCTGCTGTTCTTCAATCCGGC
>Ga0181528_10000860_pt1 | contig 19718 bp, 22 predicted proteins | sample PEATcosm2014_Bin_47_FD_119742 | JGI IMG/M metagenome (GOLD analysis project Ga0181528, IMG submission 119742) | Peatland microbial communities from MTU Mesocosm Facility, Houghton, MI, USA - PEATcosm2014_Bin10_10_metaG | ecosystem: Environmental > Terrestrial > Soil > Wetlands > Peat | place...
CCGCGGCCGCCGGGGCGGCCTGCACTTCTCTTCTGGGGTTTGCCGATCAGGGTATCGGGTCCAGCTATGGGCTGGTGTCGGGATGGCTGTGTCGGGAGTTGGCCGGGCGGTGCCGGATCCACTTTTTCAACTCTTTTTAGGTCCAGCTCTGATTTTCCCGATTTCGACTTGCCGACAAGAAAGATAGAGCCCAGTTGAAGAAGGTTCTGGTGGAGCAAGATGGCTTGCGCGAGGCGTCGATGTGCAACCGAGGCAGCATCCGTTCTTCGCAGGGGACGCCGCTCACGCTCCTTTAACTCGGTCTGCCATAAACTCACTGAACGGGCCTATGTCCATGTCGATGCTGGCGCGGCCCAGCGCTTCAAGATAGGCAGCGCGATCGTCTATCCGGACCACCGTCCAGGGATACCCCCCGGAGGCGAGCATGGTGTTCATCAGAAAACGCGCTATCCGCCCGTTTCCGTCGGGATACGGGTGAACATACCCGAAAAGCCAATGACCGAGCACGGCGCGCACAGCCGGCTCTGACTCGTCTTCAAGGAGATCGAAGAGGGTGGGCATTGCATCGGGCACCACTTCCCAGCGCGGTGGCACATAGCGCGAGGTTCGCAGATAGACCGGGTCGTGGCGGTAGCCGGGGTTGCGTCTCACTTCTGCAGCCAGCGATTCGATCCGCTGGTGGACGTTCGCTTCGCGCAATTCTCCTTGTAACTGCGGAGCTTGGCACCAATCCTCGTTCATTCTTGGTCGGACCTAACAGACTCGCCTCTGTGTTCCTGTGCTATAGTTTCTGGTGCTATAGCACGAAATGCAGGTTCTTAAGACCAAATGGCTCGCGCGGTTCGCGAAACACGAAGGGATCGCCGACGTCAGCCTGCATGAGGCCATTGCCCGGGCCGAGCGCGGCCTCGTCGATGCAGACCTGGGTGGCGGGTTGATCAAACAGCGTGTCGCTCGACGCGGCAAGGGCCGCTCGGGCGGCTATCGGATGCTGATCGCCTACCGGCTGAAGAAGCGAGCAGTGTTTCTGTATGGCTTTGCCAAGAACGAACGGGCGAACATCAGCGCCGATGAACTACTGACAGCACGAGAGATCGCCTCGTGTTAGCTTGCGGCCGATGCTAAGCAGATCGCACACGCACTCGCAGAGGGTGAATTGCAGGAGGTTCTCAATGACAAAGAAGAAGCCTAGCCGGCTTGCGCAGGCACTGCTCGAAACTGCGGGGGGGATGCACCGCGTTGGTGTTCTGAACGATGATGCCTTGCACAAGATCACCGTTCGCCATCTCGGAGAGACTCCGCTTGGCACTTCACGTCCCATCACCCCGGAAGAGATTCGCGCGCTGCGTGAGCGAGCCAACCTGAGTCAAGCCGCCTTCGCCCGCTATCTCAATCTCACCTCGGGCTATATCTCGCAGTTGGAGCGCGGCGCCACGCGGCCCAAAGGTCCAGCTCTTGCCTTGCTCAACGTGATTCGTACCAAGGGCGTTGAGGTAATTCTTTAGTCTCGACACGTCCTCTCGATTGCGTGCCACATCTGTGTCATCGGCTGCACAAGACGCCGCATTAATGGTGCTCTTTTTTTCGCACAATCTGTAATCCACCAAGGAGAGGAATGACAGATATCTGTTTGCCGATGCCAACCGCCGAAGAGGCGCGAGCCGCTTTCGGAATCGATTTCAATCCTGACAACACGCTCAATGGGGCAATCGCGCTGGCAGCGGCGGGCGATCTCGCGGGCCCAGCTATTGCGCTCATGAGGGCGGTCTTCGCCTGCCCCGCTGCCAACGCCAGGCTGCGGGAAGCAATGATATTGCGAACCGCCGTGCGTTTGAATTGTATTTATGCTGTGCATGCTTCCACTCGTATAGCGCTCAATAGTGGGCTTTCAAAAAACGAGGCGGAGGCGCTCACCGCTGACGGCCCAGTCGCCGGAATAGATCCGGACATCGTTTTGATTGCGCGGATGGCGGACGACATCGCGGACCGCGCAAACCTCCGAGTGGACTTGCTGGAAGCAGCCATCGAGCGCTGGGGTGTCTGTAACACGCGGAAACTGATTCTGATGCTGAGCTGGTTCAATCTCGTGAACCGCTATGAAAGCGCATGCCGCGTTCCTAGTGACTCCGACGAGAAGCTGGCACGTTCGTCCGGACCAACCTAGAATGCTTTGCCCGCGCTACTGAAGGCGCACTGGATCACTTAACATAGTTCGAACCGGATCTGCTAACGCACTTCCTGGAAAACGATCATGTAGCCGTCAGGGTCTTCTACGCTGAAGAGCTTGAGCCCATATGCTGCCACTTTCGGATGCTCAGCCTTCAAACCGCGGTCTGTTAGTTCCTGATATGCAAGCTCCACGTCGGAGCAACCGACGTAAAACACAGCATCCTTGGGCTTCTTCTCTGCATGCTGCATCGGGCGCTCATTCGAGTCATATTGAGTATTCAGCATGATCTCGGCTCCCCCAAACCGTAGCCACATTCAATGAGAAAACCGGCCCTCCGCCGTCTCGACCTCAGGCGAGGCTGAGACTACAGCGAACCCGAGCACGTCTCGGTAGAAGGCAAGTGCTGTTGGCATATCGAAAACGCCGATCAGCGGCGTCAAGCCCAGCGGCGAAAAGCTCATGTTTCCTCCAGGCTTGATTTTGCGGGCATGGCAGAAGTGGGGACAAGACTTATTTCAATTCAATGCCACGAAGATGTAGAAACTGCCTCAATGAGAGTTAGCAATAGGTTAGTACCGTCAGCCTGTAGCTGGTGATAGGCCGCTCCGAGCGGATCGTGGCGCTCCGAGACAAATGGCTGGCCGTGCCAAGCCGTCTGCGGAATTCCTCCTAGATCGGCGTCATTTGTCTCCGGTCAGATGCCGCGATGGCAAGAAGGCGTCGAAGCGGACCACGTCCGGATCGCTGACTGTCCTCCGAGATCCTCAACTGCAAAGGGCGGAGCGGTACAATTCGGCTTCTTGATCGCTCCGACGCCGTGCCACGGCTTGCCCGTGCGTGTAGCAGAGCCTTCTTCGTTGAGCTTCAAAGCGATCTGATCGAAGCCGAGGCCCTCAGCGCGCAAGGCCTTCATTCGGTCCATCGCGACCACTTCGCCCTCATAGAACCCGTAAGGCCAGCGGCCCCCACGACGCCCGTTTGCGCCGCTTGCGCTTCCGTGCGCCCGCCAGTTTCAGAACGATCATGCTTTTGTCGTATTGCGCGAAGACGCCCATCACTTGCCGGAATGCCGTGCGGCTCAGCGACGCGGATTCAGCGTCCGAGGCGGGCGACGTTGCGGTAATCCGTTCTGCCTCACCGTGATCTGCTGGCCCAGAATCGTGATGTGTGCCACCCGGGTAGCGGAGGAAGTGTTCGCTGAAAAAGAAAAACCGACGACTCCGTTCGCGATGGTTCCGATGCTGAGCCAGTTCTGGTCGCTCGCCGGGGTGAAGACACCGGCAAGAGACACTGTTGCAGGAAGCACCGGCAACAGCGAGCCAGACCCGGCCGACGCAGGCTCTGTCAGACTGGCGGGGCCGACAAAGGCGTAGGGCATCTCCTTGATCGCATTGTTGTCAGTATCCGCGATGTAGACGTTGCCGGAGCCGTCCACAGCTACCCCACTCGGCTGATTCAGCCCCGTCGACACCAGCATCGTCTCCTGCTGCGTCGCGGCGCTCCACTCCTTGATCGCACCGTTGCTTGTATCCGCGATGTAGACATTGCCGGAGCCGTCCACAGCTACCCCACTCGGCCGATTCAGCCCCGTCGAAATCAGCGTGCTCACCGCCTGCGCTGGCGCGCTCCACTCCTTGATCGCATTGTTGTTGGTATCCGCGATGTAGACGTTGCCGGAGCCGTCCACAGCTACCCCACTCGGCTGATTCAGCCCCGTCGACACCAGCATCGTCACCGGCTGCGTCACGGCGCTCCACTCCTTGATCGCACCGTTGCTTGCATCCGCGATGTAGACGTTGCCGGAGCCGTCCACAGCTACCCCACTCGGCTGATTCAGCCCCGTCGACACCAGCATCGTCTCCTGCTGCATCGCGGCGCTCCACTCCTTGATCGCACCGTTGCTTGTATCCGCGATGTAGACGTTGCCGGAGCCATCCACCGCCACCCCTCTCGGCCGATTCAGCCCCGTCGACATCAGTGTGCTCACCGCCTGCGTCGGCGCGCTCCACTCCTCGATCGCATTGTTGTTGGTATCCGCGATGTAGAGGTTGCCGGAGCCGTCCACAGCCACCCCACTCGGCTGATTCAGTCCCGTCGACACCAGCGCGATCACCGGGCCTGGCCCTATATAGTTCGTTCCCGCCTGCGTCACGGTGACCGTAAGCCCCGCGATGGTCAGCGTGCCCGTCCGTGTTCCCGTGCCAATGAATGCGTCATAGGTGAACACCACTACCGCGCAGCCCGTGCCGCTCGCGGCAGAAATGTGCAGGAAGGAATCGTTTGCGGTGGCAGTCCATGCCCCGGCGTAACCCAGCACTACCGAGGAAGAGCCTGCGGCGCTCCCAACCACGAGCGCGTTGGCGCCAAGCGCGGGCGTGATTAGCGAGTCGACGAATAGCGTTTCGTCCAGGTAATTCCATTCGTCTAAGTGTCCCGCGGTATCAGGATGATTATCGTAGATCAGACCTTCGGCGTTAGCAAATTCATAAGTGCCCCAACGCTCAGTGACATCCAGAAACATCGCCCCGTAGGTTTCGGCGAGAGTCCGTAGAGCGAAACGATAGGAGAGCCACAACGCTGAACCGTCCGTGCCCTCGTTGGGAGGCTCGGCCAGAATCACCAGAGATGCTCCGGTGGCCTCTGCCTGCGAGAGCATGTTCGCCACATAACCGGCGAACGTCGCCTCTGTCGTCGAGGCGTTGAAGTCATTAATCCCAATGGAGACGATGACCAGGTCGGGATTCAGATCGGAAAGGAATCCGAGGTTGCCGCCCGTTCCGGTGTAGGAACCGAACGCTGCGGCCTGGCCGCCGTTCATTGAAATGTTGTGCACCATCGCACCGGTCGAACCAATGGATGGTATCACCCCGGCGAAGTAGCACTTACTCGACTTGCCGTTTGGACCAACCGAGAAAGTGTGCAGACCGTTGTATTGGGCTGATACGGACGTTAACTGGAATGCCGGCGAGCGTGCTGCCGCGGTGGTGATGTCGATAGCCGTCCCGCCGTCGATGCTCACTGCACAATCCGTGCTGTCCGTGGTGGTGACCATCAAGACCTCAAACGTGTCTGCGTGCACTGCTTGAAGCGCGTATGAAACGCTGGGCGAATACCCCGCCCCGGTACCCGTCGCGCTGAAGACAGTAGCATAGAAACTGCTCCCGACCTGGTATGGCCCGATGTTCGCGAGAGCCGTCCACGTCCCGGTGACCGCCCATATGTAATTGCCGTTGCCCTCATAGGTGGTAATTAGCCCCGCGCCATGGTTGCCGAAGTCCGTCTGGAGTTCGTTGGTCATCAGGCCGGCCCAGCCGTTTGTAAGGCGTATAGCCTCGGTTGTGCCACTTCCGCCCGCGTACCAGCCCTGTCCCTCGCTGTCCCCAAGAATCACGACGTTGGCCGTTCCGTTCGCCACAGCTGTACGGAAGCGCTTCAGTCTGTTTCCGCCGGCGTTGTTCATCCCCTGCTTCGGATCGATTTTGGTTGTGCCGATAATCGCGTCTAGCGACGTACTCGTATTCGTACTGCTGGCGGTCCATCCGGAAAGTGGATAATTAGTCTGCGCAGTTGCTATAAAACATATGGACAACAGCACCGCCCATGCCAATACGGACTGTTTCATATATTCCCTTTATTCTCAGACGTTGGCAGTGTTGCTGTGGCCAAGGCGGGGCCACTACCGACGACTGAGCATCGTCGTCCTCGATGATCAGCCCGATCTCAATGCCGCGCACTTCCATCGACAGCGAGAACGGGATCGCCTGGCGGCTGGCCGATCCCTTGAGCATGCGCGATTTTCTGGGCTAAGCGCAAGCTCCAACGTCCAGTTGTTGAGCGATAGCGGCCTGCTGGACGTGGGTCGCCGACGAGGGCTATCACAGCGCGGCGGTGTTGGCGATGAGCGACGCTGAGTGCAGCCATGCATCGCGGATCCGGAGCGCCACGCGGCAGTTGTCCTGCTTGGCAGGCTCAGCAGGCGATGGAGAAAGAGAACATCACCAAGGTTGAGATGGCGCGAAGAATGAACACCAGCCGCGCCGCTCTTGACCGTTTACTTGATCCGGGTAATGCCTCTGTGACGCTCCAAACATTATCGCGGGCTGCTCACGCCGTTGGTCGCGGTCTCCGTATAGAGCTGGTCTGAACACGCGGTCGTTATTCAACGGAATTGACGTGGGATCGCGATCCTGCCAGTGCCTCTAGGCGCGTCATGCCGCCCACTTTACGGAAAACTCTATGCGCCCGCCGAGCGCCTTGAATGCCGCTTCCATGTGGTCCAGTCGGGTGTGGTTCTTGAAATCAAACAACCGGTCCACGTTCGTTTTTGGAATGCTCAACTTCTTAGCCAAGGCTGTCTTAGTAAGGCCCGAAGCCTTGAAAGCAATGTACAATTCGGTTTTTGCTGAAACCATCGCGGGCAATTCAATCATCCGGATCTTGCGGCCCTTCCGATCAGTAGGAGAAGGAACCGGTTTGCCGTGTCGAATGCTGTGAGCGATCATGGTTTCGAGCGCATCAGCCGCCATCTCGATGGCTTCCTCCGCGTCCTCGCCCTGAGTGACGCCCCAGTTCTAATCGGGGAACGTGATGACAAACCCTCCTTCCTTGGCAGGCTCGAATACGGCAGGATATCTCATCGTTTCTCCTTAATGCCTAGATCCTTGAGAATGCTCTCGTACGTCCCGGTCTTGATTTCTTTCGACCAATGGCGGTTCAGCAGCGTGGCCTTCGCCTGGTGCGGGACCGATTCGACGCGCCGCACCCGGATCTTGACCTCGATGCGCGAACCAAGTCGGTTGATGACCCCCATCATGCGATCTATGGTGAACCGTCCGAGGTCGGCGTTGCGTAAACGCGAGAAGTCGGCCGCCGCAATGCCGGTGCGCTCGTGCGCGGCGCGCACGGTCAGATGATCCCGGTCGAGCGCCTTGATGATTTCGGCGGCCAGGATCGCCTTGAATTGTTCCGCGTCGGCGTTTTCGTGCCCCAGATCGCGGAACACGTTACCGCTGCCCCGTACCACTTCCAGCTTTGCGTCTTTCATCCAAGCATGCCCTTCAGCCTCTTCAGCCGGCCCCCGATTAGATCGATTTCGCGCTTTGGCGTCTTGATGCCCCGCGCCGATTTCTTCTGAAACGCATGCAAGTGCATTTCGACGCGTAAGCCTGCGGCTGTCGCCATATTCACCAGCGCGTCGAGGGCAAACAAGTTGATCTTGCCACGCATCAGGTCGGAGACGCGTGGCTGCGTCACGCCGAAAAGTTGGGCCGCTTGCGCCTGACTCATTCCGATACTTGTGATGTGATCCTTCAAGGCGATCATCAGGACCGAGCGCAGCTTCATGTTGGCGGCCTGCTCCGGCGCATCCTCGATAGCGTCCCACACGCTGGTAAAGCGTTGCTTGCTCATTGTCCTAACTCCTTCAACTACTCGCGGTAACGCTTCGCGGCAAGCTCCACGTCCGCCTTGCTGGTTTTCTCGGTCTTCTTCTGGGAGCAGTGCAGCACCTAGACCGCGTCGGCGAACTTCGCCAAGTAGAGGACGCGAAACGCGCCAGCCTCATCCCGAATTCGAATCTCCTTTGCACCCCGGCCCACCGTGTTCATGGGCTTCCAGTCGTCCTGCTCCCGACCATTTTGCACTTGGTCCAACTGATGGCCGGCCTCACGCCTAACGGTCAGAGGGAAGGCGCGCAAGTCTTCCAAGGAGCTGCCCCGAAACTCGATAGGTTTGGAATCAGCCAAGTCAATAGTATACAAAGTTTTGTATAGCCAGCAAGCGGCATACCCGGCCCCGAGCCCCTTGCGTATCCTAAGTGCGGCTTATTGTCAGGCCAGCGTCCTTCGTCCCTCTCGCGAACGGGCATTTCCCGTCCCCCGTGCTCGCTTTTCTCTGTGGTTACCGCCTGCCGGCGCTTTGCTCCGGGTAACTGAGGGCGACACGTCGCCCCTGGAGGGGGGTGATGGTGAAGCAAGGCGACGGCCTTCTTGTTAGCCGCTAAGAGGAAACGCCGCTCAACGGCTCGGGCTCTTGGGTACCATGTGGGCTTTCCCGAACGCGCCCTCTTGGCCCTAACGGCGTGCGGGGGCGTCTAGGGGAGGCGTGGGTTGTCTCGGGCGTCTCGGGCGCACCCGTGGCGCCGCAGGCGGCGATGTCCTGGCTTGTTCGTCGACCTCGGCGCGCAGTACACGAGCGATCCGCGGCATCCCGCTGCGCTGCGCCGCAGCGTAGAATCAGGCGATTCGTGATCGCGGCCGAAGCAGGCGCCGGCACGGCAAATGCGGAAGCAGGTCCGGTTCAAAGTAGAGATTTGATTGCTGCGGCGTTATGCAGAGCGGCCGAGGGGGACAAAGCGGATCTCAACCCGCTGGTTCAAGCTGTCCGCGATCCGGCGCACCATCGCGAGTGAGTGGCCCTCGTAGTCGGCATGCTCCAGACGGCAAATCACGGAAGCGGTCGTGCCGACTAGCTTGGCGAGTTGCGCCTGCGTCAGGCCAGCTTCGGTTCGCAGTTCGCGGATGCGACGTGCGATTTCTTCGTTCGCACGGGCCTCCGTGAGGTCTTTCAAGCGGGTTGGTTTTCCTTGATAGAACCGGCGATGAAGGATCTCAATCCCGTCCGTGACCGGCTGGCGGGGCTTGCCCGCTTCAGTCCTCTTCGTAGGTGTGGTGCGCTGGATCGTCTTCAAAGCGTCTCATCCTTCCAACGGCGCGATCGATCTCCTTCGGAGGGACGATCCGCTCTTTGACCAGACCATGCGAAACGACCGCCGCGACCCGGCCGTGAAAGAAGTACAGGATTCGATGGTGCACGCCTTGCAGGCCAACGCGCAGCTCGTATATTCCATCCCGAAGGTAATCCGCCTCGGGCCGACGGAGGTCATGGCCCAATTCGCGCAGCCGCTCCAACCGAAGAAAGCACTTGTCCTGCACCTTCGGAGGCAGTTTGCCGAACCACTTCAGAAACGGGCATGACCCATCATCGTCCCGGTAGAGGACGACCTTCGTCCTTGACACTGGTCTCAGTGTATTCGCAAACTTGCGAATGCGTCAACGCTTCTTCGCCGGACAGAAACACCCAGGTAGCGATCTAAGTGCCGCTCAGCGGCGTTCGCGCCCACGCGTTTGTTGCCGTCGACAAAAGGATGGTTCTGGTAGATATGAAACAGATAGGCGGCAGCCATGGCCGGCATGGATTGGTGAAGATACTCGCCACCGAAGGTGGCCTGTGGAGTCGCCAGTGCGGACTGTAGCCCTCCGGAATCACGAATGCCGGGCGATCCGCCATAGCGGTCAATCTGCTGCCCGTGGATCTCTACCACTTCATCAAGCGAAAGGAACAGCGGCTCCACGGGACTATCGAGGCTCCTCTACTTAGCCAGCTTCTCGAAGGTTTTGCCGTAGCGCCGGTGCGTCCACTCTTGCGCCGCGTCGAATTTCTTCTTGCGCGCCAGGGGCTCGGCTGCGGGGGCGACGATGAGCCGCGAGCCATCCGTGCTGATGTCCAGCGGCGTCTCCATGTCGATCTTCAACAGATCGAGAATCGGCCTGTCGATGACCAGCGCAAAGCTGTTGCCATGTTTGGTGAGCTTCTTGAGCATAAATCGCTCCTCGTTCCGTATCTCCAATGGTACACCAATGGATATACGTCGAAAAGCCCGATTGTCGGAGTACGAAAGCGTGCGGACCGGGGGCCTCTCATCCCCGCTAACGTTGAGGCCGTATTTCGTGCAGCAGTGGTGAGGGATGGAGTGCCTGTCGCCGAGGTACAATCATTGGAGCGGAACGGGCACTGGCTTGGCACTCTCCGCTGTCTGTTCTGCGGTGCCTGCCCGGGCACGACGTTCGATCTTTCACTGTTACGATGAGTGTTACGATGGCGATGAAAACGCTCGCCATCGCGAAACTTTGCCAAAAGCGGTGTTGATTCTAAACAAGTTACTGATTTTAAACAGGATAAGGTAGTCCGAATCCCTCTTCCTCCGCCAGTAAACTATCGATTCTAAACTAGTTAAAGGCTGGATTGATTCTCATTAGAGTCTGTCCGGCCTTTGCTGTCTTTGCGATTTGCTACCCGATTGCTACCCGCGCTTCTGCGAGATCTGTTTCGGTGCGGCAGGGGAGAAAACAGGCGGGTTGAGGGCTTGTACCTGTTGTCGCCCCGCGTCCGCACGACTCCATTCCGAGCAGCGATTTACGGGCCCATTACCAAAGCATCAAAACCGTAAGCTTTTACGGTTGCCATTTGTAAGCTGCTGATTCTAAATGGGCGATTTTTGAAAACCGTAAATTCTTACGGTTTTGGATTTCTATTGTTTCGACGAGCAAGCGGAGAAGAGCCGAATTTGCAGCGGTCACACGCCCAAGCGAAATATAAGGTCCATGGAGCAGCTGGGCCGTCTGAGCCCGCTCCACAGACGCATGGGCCTCCGAAGGACTCATGCACAGGTCTGCGGCAACCAGGGAATATGGAGCTCGAGGAGACGTGGCCGAAACGATCTTCAGCCCACGTAGATGTCTTTGGGCTTCAGTATGACGCTTCTATTCGACATTCACGAATCGCGAATGGTTGCCGTTCACTCGAAGCCCAGTGTCGCGATTCGATCTTGCTCACGCTCAATGAATTCGGGGAGCATCACGAGTACCGGGCTGGCGGCTGTCGACCTTCAGTTAGTGCCTGCGAGCGATCCATCTGTATGGCAGCTCTCGCTTGACTGGTGGCGTCGCCTCGGCAAAGGGGACACAGCCTGAAGCCATCAAGAGCTGACCAAATACCTGATGGCTCGATTCTCCCTGGTGCCAAGCAATTAGGTTGCTGCGCCCGCCACTACGCTTGACTTCCTCAAGGCTATTGACAATACTGAACGTATTGTATTGATTAAAGGCCTGACCCTGAATCGGCGGGGCCTGGCACCGCAAAGGTGGTTCAAGCGGGTTTTCTGGGAATTGCGTGCGCACTCGTTCACGCCCGGCTTTGACACTACTTGTCCGGAGCATTATCTCGCAGGTGGAGCCATTCGCCCCCTGGCTCGGCGTCAAGGGGGAGCATGCGGGGTTGTCGCCGGCGTGAAATCGCTGAAACACTGGGAGGCCGCTAGAGAATGGCACAGACTGCCATGGCCGATTCGAAGTGCCGCGGGCGCCAGCGCAGTGCCGAGTCCGAATCCGCCATCCTATCGGCTACCCTGCAATTGCTCGAGCGGAAGCCATTGCGCGACATCACGGTCGAGGCCATCGCAGAAAAGGCCGGCGTTGGCAAAGCGACGATTTACAAATGGTGGCCAAGCAAGGCATACGTCGCATTAGATGCCTTTCTCATCCGCATGAAGGCGGCGGTTCCAGCGCCCGACACCGGTTCCGCGAGAGAAGATTTCACAGTACAACTCAAGTCATTAATCCGGTTCTACGCCACCCCGACAGGTCGCATCTATTGCCAATTCATCGCCGAGGGACAAAGCGATCCTGAGTTTATGAAGCTCTTCCGCGAGCGCTTCCTCTCGCCGCGCCGGGAGAGTCTCAAAGCCATCTGGCAACGAGGCGTAGCGCGGGGCGAGATCCGCTCCGGCCTCGATGCCGACCTGGTGTTGGACCTTGTCTACGGCCCGACCATCTTCCGTCTCATGGTGGGCCATGGCCCGCTCGACGATTTTGAGGCGGAGAGCATGATCGCGGCGCTATTTGCCGGTATCGAACCACGGCCAGCGCAATCCGGGAAAGGCGCGCAGCGCCATGAACCGGATCAGTACGCTCATGCTGGTCAAAGCGAGCCGGCTCAACAACAGGCAACTCACATTCGCTGAAAGGACACGCAGGAACATGCCTGAGGAGACGTCGAAGGCGGTATCGAGGCGCAGGTTCATCATGGGCGTCATTGCCGGCGGCGCGGCAGTCTCGTCCGCAGGCTATCTGTTCCGCGCCTCCACCCATCACGGCAATGCGCCGATTGCCGGCGGGGGTGAGAGGCTCATCACGCTAAACGTCAACGGCCAGCAGCGGCGGGTCGACGTCATGCGGCAAGAGACGCTGGCCTGGACGTTGCGTTACAAACTGGGCCTCACGGGCGCCAAACTGGGATGCGACCGTGCCGAATGCGGCGCCTGTACGGTTCTCATCGACGACGTGCCGCACTATTCGTGTTCGGTCCTCACCCACACCGTGCGTAGCCGCAAGGTCATGACTATCGAAGGGCTGGCGGCGGCCGACGGGACGCTGCATCCGGTGCAGCAGGGCATTGTGGATGAGCAGGGATTCCAGTGCGCCTTCTGCATGTCGGGCTTCATCATGTCGGCCGTGGGATTCCTGAAGATCAACCCAAACCCCACCCGCGAGGAATTGGCGCACGGCGTCTCGGGCAACCTTTGCCGCTGTCAGGACTACGACAAGATCCTCACTGCGTTGATGCGTGGAGCAGAGAATCTGCGGGGGGCAAGCCATGCGTGAGTACGGACTTCATACCAGACTGATCGGCAAGAACTATTCGACGGCCGATCTGTACGCCAAGGTGACTGGGAAGGCAAAATTTGCCGAGGACTTTCGCGCCGAAGGCATGTTGTTCGCGAAGTTGCTGCTCAGCCCCTTGCCTCATGCGCGCGTCAGGCACATCGATGCCAGCGAGGCTCTCGCGATGCCCGGCGTGCGGGCAATTCTGACGGCGGACGATCTGCCCGCTCCGGCCGACAGCCTGACCGACAACGGGACCGTGATCAAGGCCAACAAACTGAGCGAGCGGGGCCTGACGATGGAGCCGCTCTATCAGGGTGAGCCGATTCTCGCCGTGGCCGCGGTGGACGAACTGACTGCCGCCGAGGCCATCGAGAAGATTCAAATCCATTTCGAGCCCCTCCCCTTCGTCGTGGATCCGCTCGATACGCTGCGGCCTGGCGGGATCAATCCCAGAGCCGGCGGAAACATCTGGGGCACTGCGAAGGGCGGGCAGCCCCCGCAACTCGAGGAACTCAAGTGGACCGAGGCGGAGTTTGACGAGGTCCGGCAAGGGCGCCTGCCCATGGGAAAAGGGCCGGATCACTGGTCGTATGGCGACGTTGACGCAGGTTTCAAGCAGGCTGCGCTCATCCTCGATGAGACCTTCGTTACGCCGGATACCAGCCACGAGACGCTCGAGACGCGCAGTGCGATGGCGTACTGGCAGAACGGGAAGGTCTACGTGCACACCGGCACGCAGAGCACGATCCAGACAGTGCCCGCCATCGCTCGCTGGTTGAATATCGACCGCGGTCAGGTCGTCCTGATCAGCGAATACACGGGCGGCGGTTTCGGTAGCAAGATTACGGGCGGCATCACTTTGATCATTCCGGCGCTGCTTGCGAAGAAGGCAAACGCACCCGTGATGATGCGCATCACCCGCGAGGAAGAGACCTTCATCGGACGCGCGCGGCCGAGCATTGTGGGCCGCGCGAGAGTCGGATTCTCCAAGGAAGGGCGCATCACGGCCGTGGACATGTCTGTCCTCTGCAGTAACGGTCCCTACGACAAGATGGGCGACTCCGCCTCATCCGGCCGCACGGTCTCGCTCCTTTACCAGGCGCCGGCGATGCGCTGGTGCGGCGTATCGGTGTTGACGAACACTCCGCCGCGCAGTGCGCAAAGCTCTCCGGGAGGCATGCAGGGCATCGTCATCATCGAACCGATTCTCGCCAAAGCGGCGCGCCGGCTCGGCGTGGACCAGGTGGCCCTGCGCCGTCTCAACTGCCCGGAGGGGAAGGCGCCATTCGGGCCACCCGTGCAAGGCAAGTTGCAGTATGCGACGAGCGCGTTCATGAAAGAAGCCCTCGACCGCGGCGTGGAGCAGTTCAGATGGAGCGAGCGCGTCGCGCGGACTCCGAAGCGCATGGGCACGAAGGTCCGAGGCGTCGGCGTTTCGCTGAGCACTTACGTTGGAGGCACCATCGGCTTCGACGGTCTGCTCGTGATCAAGCCGGATGGCCGGGTCTCGTTCCAATCCGGGATCGGCAACCTGGGGACGGCCAACGTGATTGATGTCCACCGGGTTGGAGCAGAGCTTCTTGGAGTGCCCTGGGAGAAGTGCGATATCGTCTGGGGCAACACGACGAAGAACCTGCCATGGAGTTGCGTATCCGGCGGCAGCCAGACGACTCACGCGATGACCCGCGCCGCTCATGCGGTCGCGATGGAAGCCCGAAAGAAGCTCCAGGAAATCGCGGCTAAAAGTCTCGGCGGCAAGCCGGAGGACTACGACGTCGCCAACGAGCGCGTCTTCCGCAAGGGCGGCGGCGCGGGCCTGTCCTTCGCGCAGGCGGCTCAGCGCGCGATCCAGCTTGGCGGCAGCTACGACGGCCACGAGGCGCCCGAAGACGTCAACAAAATGACGAAGGCCTCGGTGCTGGCATTGGCGGGCCAGGGCCTGGTGGCCGCCGCGAAGGATAAGTATCCCCGCGACGGGGCAACGAACTCCTTCGTTGCCAGCTTCGCCGAGGTGGAGGTCGATGTGGAGACCGGCCAGTACCACCTCGTGGACTTCCTTGCGATCGCGGATGTCGGCACCGTGATCCACCCGCAAGCGCTCGGAGGCCAGGTCCTCGGCCGCTCCACTCTCGGCATCGGCCATGCGCTCGGTCAGAAGTGGGTCTTCGACCCTCACTATGGCGCGATGGTGTCGAAGCGGTTTTATCACACCAAGCCGCCAACCATCCTGGATGTCCCCGTGAACATGCAGTGGGAGGCTCTGGACATTCCGGACCCCGAAACGCCCGTGGGTGCGCGCGGCGTCGGCGAGCCGCCTGTCGGCGGAGGTTGCGCGGCAGTGCTGAACGCCTTGTCGGATGCGCTCGGCGACGAGGTCTTCCGTCGCGCGCCCGTCAGCGCGGACACGATTCTGACAGCGCTCGAGATGGGACGGCCCATGCAACATCCACTGATGGCGCATATTTAGGCAGGCCGATACCAGGGAGGAAAAATGGCGGTTATACGCGACGTAATGCCCGCTTTTGACCTGTATCAGCCGAGTTCCGTCGGCGATGCGCAAAAGCTGCTTCAAGACTACGGGCCGGACGCCTGGGTGATGGCGGGCGGGCTCGACAGCTTCGACTGGCTCAAGGACCGCATCAAGAAACCGAAAGTGCTGGTGGACCTGAGCGGGATTGAGGAACTCAAGGGAATTCGCACCACCAGCGACGGCATCGAGATCGGCGCGATGACCACGCTCACCCAGGTGGTGACGAACCCGCTGGTGCGCGAGAAGTACGGGCTGCTCGCGCAAGGCGCCGAACTGGCGGCCTCACCACAGATCCGCAATCAAGGCACGCTGGGAGGCAACGTATCGCAGGACGCTCGCTGCTGGTATTACCGCGCGGGTTGGCCGTGTTACCGCGCCGGCGGGAACATCTGTTACGCCGATACGCCGACGGGCCGCAATCGCGAGCACGCGATTCTTCATGCGGAGCGCTGCGTCGCGGTGAACCCTTCGGACTCGGCTCCGGCACTGATCGCCCTGGACGCTAAATTCGTGATCAGGACGGCGGAAGGCGAGCGCGTCATAGATGCCGAAGACTACTTCGTCGGCCCGGACATCGACATCACGCGGCTGAACATTCTGCGGCCGGGCGATCTACTGACGGCGATTCGCATTCCGTCGGCCTGGGCCGGCGCGAGATTCTACTTCGAGAAAGTTCGCGACCGCAACGTGTGGGACTTTGCCTTGCTGAATGTGGCCTCGGCCATGGTCGTATCGGGGGGCGCCATCGAGCGAATCCGCCTGGCTGTGAACGGCGCGGCCGCTCGCCCGCTGCGACTGAAGGCGGTGGAATCCGCGGTCCGCGGTCAAGCTCCGAGCCCGGCGACGGGCGAGATGGCGGGGAAACTGGCAGTCCAGGGTGCGATCCCGCTCCAGTTCAACGCTTATAAAATCCCACTGATGCGAAATCTGGTGAAGCGCGCCATCGGTGGAGTGGAGGAGGCCAAATGGGAATCGTAGATTGGGCAACAAGTCCGTGGGGGCAGCATGTCCCCATCCACATCGCCTGGTTCCTGATCTGGGTGGCGGCCATCGCAGGCCTGTTTTTCCTGATCGTGCATGCGATCTACGTAAGGTATTTCGCGGAGCCCGAGCAATTCGCAGGCGCTGTTCCGGTCGAACTCGCAGCCCGCGTCCCCGAGCGGGTGCCCAGACATTCGCTCGTCGCGCGAGTGTTTCACTGGCTGATGGCCGCTGCCATGTTTACTCTGCTGTTTACGGCCTTCCTGCCAAGAGTCGGCGTCCGCTTTGATTGGGTGGTTTATCACTGGGTCGCTGGAACCGTGCTGACGATATCCGTCCTCTTTCACATCGTCCATGCCTCGTTCTGGTTGGACTTCTGGTCCATCTGGCCTGACAAAGCCGATCTGGAAGATGCGATGAGCAGGGTTCAACGCTTTATGGGACGGCCGGCGCCCCCGCCGCGGCGGTTCGCCAAGTATCCGCTGGAAAATAAGATGTACCACGGGGTTATCACACTCACTGGACTGGCAGTGATCCTGACCGGCGTGTTTATGATGGCTCGCGTGCGCACGATCTTCTTCCCACGCAACCCATACCTGTTCAGCGACATGACCTGGGGTCTGATGTACGTGTTGCATGGCCTCGCCGGGGTGGGACTGATCGCGTTGATCATGGTGCACGTATACTTCGCGGTACGGCCGGAGAAGTTCGACATTACGAAGTCGATGATTTTTGGATCGATGAAGCGCGAATTTTATCTGGAGCATTATGACCCGCAACGCTGGCCCGTCGGGGCTGCCGCCTCATCCACAGAGTCCAGCGGAAAGGGCACGGAGGCATGACCCATGATGGTTAAACTTCAGGAACGTGGCGAAACCATCGAGGAATGCTACGAGTTCATGCTGGCCTACGCCGCGCAGGGGATGCCGAGCGACAAGGGAAGTCAGGCCGGAAGCCAGGTGCGCGAATTCCTGAGCCGTGCCACTCATGCTTTGGACGGGTTGGCGGAGAGCTTCCGAACCGTGGTGGAGCAGGCGGGCCTGGAACCGGCGGAGAAGTACCAAGCGTTCCTGGCGGTGCTCGATCGCGATGCCCGCGACTCGCTGGCGGCCCTCGAACTGGTTCTGGCCCAGCCGGTCATCGGGTCGCAGCTCATCGACAATCTGAATGCCTCCATCCATCTGCGAGCTCTGCTGACCGACATGTTTCTCGTTGGCGAGATCTTGAGGATGCACCAGCCGGCCATGAAGCAGGCAGGTTGAACGCATGGTATAACCCATCAGATCCACCGGCGTGCGACGCTCCACCCGCTCGACTGTCCAATAGATCTGGCGTGCATGGAATGTGGGAGCAGGCGGCTGTGATAACAGCCCTAGGCATTATCGGTGCTAGGCACAGCGAAAGCCAGGCCGCGCGGCTTGCCCTCGCCAGCGGCCACCATGTCGTGATCCGCAATTCTCGCGGGCCCGAGACCTTGGCTGGGCTCATCGGGGAACTCGGACCCGACGCACGCGCGGCGACTGCGTTTGAAGCGGCACAGTCCGGAGATATCGTCGTGGTCACTGTCCCGCTGGATAACTACCGCGCGGTCCCGTAATTTTTGGCAATTACGAGGTGATCGGGTTTCTGGAATGCTAGTCGATGTCCGCTTTTCAAGCTTGTTTCGACGCGAATTACCCAGTCGTGCCGCGCTGATGTCAAAATAAACTGGTGTCCTATTACCGCGACCATCGCAATCCGGAAGCGGTCCATTTCCCAGCGCAATTGCATGTCGCCGTGACAGATGCATTGCTGCTGCTTGCTCTCATCCTGACTGGGGTTCTTACCTTGATTTACGGCCAGGGAACGAAGGCGCTGACTGACCTGGCTGAGTTGCTGGCATGCCTGGTGGTCCTCGCCCTCTACTATCCGAAGAGGATCACGACGGATGAGACGGGTGTCCGCATTGGCGGCCTCTTCGGCTTGCGTAAGCGGTTGATCCGGTGGACTGATATCCAGAGCGTAAATGAGCGCGCAGTCATCTACGGGATTCCTGCTTTTGACGCGGGCTTCGTAGCCAACTGGGTGGTCGAGATCCGCTCCGTTTTGCCCGAGCGGCCGATCCGCTTCACCTGCCGGCATTCCGGCAGGAAGGCCTTTCTCTACGAATTGAAGCGTTGGGGTGCGCCGGATCCCGTCTTGCGGCGCCCGCTTGAATCGGACGCCCTAAACCGGGCGAGTCGTGTGAGCGCGGAGTAACCTTCCGGCGCGATCATTCATCCAGTAAATCAGGCTGATCGAAATGAGCGATGCGGAAGGCTCTCTATTGCCGCTCAAGACCCGCCGCGCTCTTGCAACACCCGGTGTGGAGGATTTCGAATGATTCGGGTCTTGATTTCATCCTGGATGATGTTGGCCGTTTCCGCCCTGCCGTCGAGCAAGTCAATCACCTTGCCTGGAAGCCAGGAATGGGTCGACACGGGCGTGGATGTGAAGGCCGGCGACGTCTACCAGTTCGAGGCGAGCGGAGAGATCACTTATGCCGGGGCCCGCTCGGCGACTCCACCCGACGGGTCCGCCAAGGGCTGGCGGGATCTGACCAAGTCATTTCCCGCGGAGGACGCCAACCACGGAGCTGTCATCGGCCGGATCGGTTCCAGTGATGCGGCGCTGGCGTTTCTGATCGGCGCAAGCAAGCAGGTCAGCATGCCCATTGACGGCCGGCTGTTTCTGGGAATCAACCACCCTTCGAAGTCGACCGCGGAAGGCTCCTTCACGGTCAAACTCAGCCGGGTGAAGTTCGCGCCGAAGGACGCCGCCACGTTCAGCGGGAAATTGCCCTCTATCGACGCCGCCTATTTCGACCAGATCCCGCGCCGCGTCTCCGACCCGCGGGGTAATCCCGGCGACCGGGTCAATTTTGTAATCGTCGGCCCGGAAGACCAGATGAAAGAGGCGTTCAAAACGGCCGGCTGGGTGATCGTCGACAAGGATGTCAGAGACACCATCCTGAAGGGCGCGATCGCAACTTTTTCGAAGCAGGCCTATCTTACGCTGCCGATGAGCGTGCTGCAACTGTTCGGCCGCAATCAGGATTACGGGTTTGCTCACGCGGATCCGATTTCAGTGGTCACCCAGCGTCACCATTTCCGCCTCTGGAAATCGCCCGGCGATGCGGGCGGCTCGACGGTGTGGATCGGCGCGGGCACTCATGACGTCGGCTTCGACCGGGACGCGCGAAACAGCGGCCTGACTCACAAGATCGATCCCGACACGGACAAAGAGCGCGACTTCATCGTGGAGACGCTCAAACAAACGGGTAAGGTTGTGAAGACCGGCTACGTCGCACCGAAGGACACGATCACGAAGGCGAAGACAGCCACTGGTGAGGAGTTCTCCAGCGACGGCCGCATCGGGATCGTCTGGTTGCGTCCGGCGTCCGCGGCCTCCACTGCATCGAAATGAGCGCGGCGCAAAGCAAGTGGGCCTGGACTAGACCTATTTCACACCTTCTGTAGTCCGTTGCTATTGCGCCCTGAGCGCCGTCACCAGCACAGAGCCGCGAACGTGAGAGAGCGGCCAAGCGTCGCTTTGCGCATAGGGCCGCTCTTTGACA
>Ga0181528_10000861_pt1 | contig 19709 bp, 14 predicted proteins | sample PEATcosm2014_Bin_47_FD_119742 | JGI IMG/M metagenome (GOLD analysis project Ga0181528, IMG submission 119742) | Peatland microbial communities from MTU Mesocosm Facility, Houghton, MI, USA - PEATcosm2014_Bin10_10_metaG | ecosystem: Environmental > Terrestrial > Soil > Wetlands > Peat | place...
ATTTCTGAAGCCGAATTTGTGGGCTGCTCTATCGGCGGCTATGTGATGCTGGAACTCTGGCGTCAGGCGCCGCAACGAATGAGAAGCCTTGCCTTTGTCTGTTCCAAGCCTCAGCCGGACGCTGAGGCCAACCTGGCAAAACGCGTGGCCAACATCGCGCAGGTTCAGGCTGACGGAGTTGGCGGCCTGTTTGACGGCATGGCTCAGACTCTGATTGGAGCGACGGCCCGCGAACGCAGTCCGCGAATCATCAGTGAATTGCGCGCCCAGATGACGCTCACGGAGGAAGCGGCCATCGCTGTTCAGGCAGGGCTCGCGATTCGTCCTGACTCACTGCCCGCGGTGGCCACAATTGACGTCCCCATAATGGCCATCGCCGGTGGGGAAGATCCCGGTATCACGGCCGAAGAGATGGAAGCTTTCCACGCAGCGCACGGTGGCTGCGAGTTCCACCTGCTGCCGGATGCAGGGCATTTCGCCGCGTATGAACAGCCCGGAAAAGTAGCGTCGCTGCTGGCCGAATGGCTTCGTCAGCCGCAAGTCTGAACCGTCAGTCAGCCGCCCGCACGTCGCACATGCGCTGGTGCCGTGTGCCGGTGAGTTGCAGGTTCTCAATCTCCGCAACTGTGTGAATGCCGCCGCGTGCGCCCGCCGCCGTGCAGTTCATCGCTGCCGCGGCACAGGCAAAATCGAGCTGCCGTTCGAGCGTCCAGTCCTGAAGCAGCCCGTAGATGAAGCCGGCATGGAAGATATCGCCCGCGCCGGTTGTATCCACCACTGGAACGCGGTAAGCGGCCCGATGCAGAAATTCCACTCCATCCCAGGCCAGCACGCCATCCTCGCCCAGTGTGGCGGCGGTGAGCCTGCACCCGAAGCGCTTCTGCATTCGCCGCAGCGCGTTTTCCAGGTTTGGGTCGGCCATCAGCCGGCAGGGAAAGTCCCGGCTCACGATAAGGTAATCGACGTCCGAGACCAGCTCTTCGATACCGTCGTATAACTCGTCCAAATCGGCAATGACGGGGATCCCGGCCTGGCGCGCCCAGCCCGCTGCTACTGTGGCCGCTGCCGTTTCGTATCCATCCAAGTGCAGCGCGCGCGCATTTACAATCCACTCGCGGCGCAGATCTTTGGGTTGCAGCAGCAGGCGCTCATCGCGACGGCAGAGCACGGTGCGCTCGCCGCCCTCGTCCACCAGAATGAGTGACTGCGGGCTGGCTGCGCCGAGCACAGTGGTCAATTGGGCCTCGACTCCAGCGCTGGCAAATGCCGCTCGATGCAGCCGCGCGGCGTCGTCTTCGCCGAGTTTGCCCACGTAGCGTGTGCTGAGTCCCCAGGTTGCGCAGGCCACTGTTGTTGTGGCCGCTTGTCCGCCGGGCAAGACTGAAGCGTGACGGTACTCCACCTTTGAACCGCGAGCGGGAAAACTCACCAGGGGAATCAGCGTGTCAGCGGCATTGAGCCCCACGCCCACCATATCGACAATTTGCTGATCTGCCATCTGATTATTTTAGTGCGCCACCCTTCATGAGAACCGCGTAGCCCGCCACAATCCCCATCCGCTTAAAAGCGCCGCTGCCACCAGCACCGCAACCAATACCCCGACCCAGGTCAAATCCATGCCGAGCGCGGGAACATGGGCGTTCACCCCAAGCCATACAAACACCCCCACCGCTGCCGCGACAATCGCGTAGTCCCACCACAAACGACGACCGTTTTCAGCCGGGGATCCGCTATAGGACGCGAGCACCCGGTTGTAGTCGAGGCCGTACCTGTTGCACTCCCGCTTGAGCGCTGCGTCGGTGGAAGAGTTTTCCCGTGCCGAGGCCACTGCCGTACTCACCGCAAGCGCGCCGAAAATCATCACCACCGAACCTGCGACGACCAGCACACGATGGTGCCAGTCCGCATGCGCCAGCTCGCCAAACACCAGCGCTCCCCATGCCAACCCCCAGAGCTGGTTTGTATTCGAAAGCGGAATAGCCCGTCCAATGCCCAGATACTTGGTGGCGAACTGCTGAAAAAGGTCCCCGATCACCCAGACAAATCCGCCGAGAAACAGCCAGAAGATCAGGTGAATGGTATCCGGCGAGTGGAAAATGGCCGCCTTCGTTCCGCCATCAAGGGCCAGCACCAGCGCAAAGCATGTGCCGAGTTCGCCAATGGTAAACACGGTCACGAAGGACAGCGGATTCATGCCGCTGATGTATGCCTTGCGATAGGGAACATACATTGTGCCCCACAGCAGGCTCGCACCCGCAGCGGCGAGAATGCCCCGGACTGCATGAGAGCCGTGAGGGCCTCCATCTTGAATGGTGCTGAAGCCGAGCATGATTGCCGCGGCGAGAATCGCCAGGGCGCCCACAACAACCTTGGCCACATTTCGGGTGCTTGCGCCCTTCAACTCGCCAAACAGCAGCCATCCCCAAAAGATGCCGACCAATGAGTTGGCATTCCACAGCGGAAACGCGATCGTCAGCCCTACATCGCGAATGGCAAACACTGTCAGCGTGTTGGCCACAGTCCACAGCATGCCGGCCAGGACTGCATTGACGATGAGGTGCCTGTTCTGCGACAGGTCGGCAAACACATAACGAGTGCCCTTCAGCAGCGTCGGCAAGGTCCAACGCGCGGTGAACACCCCAGCCACCATGCAAAGCGAGATCGCAAACGGTGACAGCCCTGAGTTCACCAGCTTGGTTGGAGCCTCGGCCGCACCCAGCCACACTCCGGCAGCCAGCGCGCATGCCACGCCGATTCCGTGCACTGATCCAAAACCTGCAACTGCCTTTGTCTTTGCGTTCAACCCGGCGTTCCTTTCAGCAAACACAGCTGGGTGCCCCCGGGTCTCGCTTTTAAGACCGGGGAGACAATATCTCTCCAGAGAGATCCCTTAGTGCAGCACAATTAACAACCCCAGCCCGATGCAAAACACAATCAGCGGAATCAGGAACTGGCTGTCCGTCAGAACGGCCCTGGCTTTTGAATTAGAAGTCATACTTGTCCAATCGATTTTGGTGAATGCGGGGAACGAAAACCATCATAGGCGAACGAGACCGCTCTTGTAATCCTGCCGGGGGGAGGCAGTCTGCCGCGAAGGGTCGTTCGCTGTGCAATGCTGTAGGCTCAAAGAAGAGATCTCGTCACGGAAAGCACTCTTGAAACTTAAAGCAAACTCATCACCCCGCCCCTTTCACTACCCCGGCCCCGGCAGTGCATTGCATTGCGCCAAGGTCTCGCTTGAGTCGCTTGCCAGCCGCTACGGCACGCCGCTCTACGTCTACTCCGCCGACCAGATTACGGAACGGCTCGAGCTTTTTCAGCAGTCGTTGAGTGGCCGCGATCACCTGGTCTGTTATGCGGTGAAGGCCAACTCCGCGTTGGCCATTCTTAAGCTGCTGGCAGACCGCGGCGCGGGTTTTGACATTGTCTCCGGGGGCGAGTTGGAGCGCGTGCGGGCCACGGTGCCGGAAGCGCTGAATCGCGTCGTCTTCTCAGGCGTGGGCAAGACCGCCGACGAGATTGACCTGGCGCTCATGGCCGGCATCCTCGAGTTCAATGTGGAAAGCGAAGCCGAGCTGGCTCTGCTGGCAAGCCGCGCCAAAAAGCTGAAGTGCAGGGCCCGCTTTGCCCTCCGCGTCAACCCTGACGTCTTCGCGGAAACCCATCCGTACATCTCCACCGGCCTCCGCGAACACAAGTTCGGCATCGACATTCGCCAGGCTCGGCGGATCTACAAAAGCGCCGCCGGAAGCCCGTGGCTCGCTGCCCACGGAGTCAGCGTCCACATCGGCTCGCAAATTCGCTCCGCAGCCCCCTTTGGCGCCGCCATGCAGCGGGTCAGCAAGCTTGTCGCCCAACTTCGTACCGATGGCATCGTGCTCAAATCCATTGACGCAGGGGGCGGGTTGGGCATCGACTACCACGGTGGCGCGTTTGACGCCGCTGCCAAAGTCGCCGAATACACGGCAGCAATTGAAGAAGCGTTGGTAGGCTTTCAAGGCCGCCTGCTTCTCGAACCCGGCCGCTTTCTCGTAGCCCAGGCCGGAGCGCTGGTTGCGCGCGTACTCCAGGTCAAGCAGAACGGGAAAAAGACGTTCGTGATCACCGACGCCGCAATGAACGACCTGATCCGCCCCGCGCTTTACCAGGCTCACCACGACATTGTGCCGCTGCGCCCCCGTGTAGGCAGGCCACGGAGCGTGGATGTTGTCGGCCCGGTGTGCGAGACCGGCGACTTCTTTGCCCGCGACCGCAAGCTATCTCCGATCGAGCCCGGGGACCTGGTTGCCCTGCTTGACGCCGGTGCCTATGGCATGGCCCAAAGCTCCAACTACAACACCCGGCCGCGTGCCGCCGAGGTGCTGGTCACGGGTACAAAGTCCCGGCTCATTCGCAGGAGAGAGACAATCGCCGACCTGCTTGCTCCGGAATTGCCCTGAAATTTGATCCAGTGCGGGGTTGATTTCCTCCGTCGGCTTGGTTATCGCGCCGACCTCAAGCGCCTCATTTCAGCCGGAGTACCTGTTTGTCCGAACTTTTTGTGCCCAATGAAACTCCCCTGCCTCCCACTTCGTCCAGATAACGTATTCCGCGGAGGGTTTTTACAATGCAGTTGGGTTCGAAGATGATGTGCGCCTTGGCTATGGCCGGGCTTGTGTTGGGCTTATCCACTTCCGGCTATGCAGATTCTCTGACGGTCAAGACCGAACAGGGCAAAGTCACCGGCAAAACCATCAATGACGGCAAGGTCAAAGCCTTTCTCGGCCTGCCCTATGCAGCACCTCCGGTTGGCGACCTGCGCTGGAAGGCTCCCGAGCCACCTGCCAAATGGAAGGGCGAGCGCGACGCCACAAAGTTCGGCGCTTCCTGCGCCCAGAACAAGGTTTTTGCCGACATGATCTTCCAGGACGCAGGCCCCAGCGAGGACTGCCTCTTCCTCAATGTGTACGCACCCGCGGACGCCACCGACAAAAGCAAGCTGCCTGTCATGTACTGGATTCACGGCGGTGGTTATGCGGGCGGTGGCGGCGACGAACCCCGTCATAACGGCGACTTCCTGCCCCTCAAGGGCGTCGTCCTGGTCACCATCAACTATCGCCTGGGCGTTTTCGGCTTTCTGGCCACCTCTGACCTTGCCAAGGAAGGCAACGGAGCAGCAGGGAACTACGCGATGATGGACATGGTCGCAGGCCTCCAGTGGGTCAAGGGCAACATCAGCAAGTTCGGCGGAGATCCGTCGAATGTGACCATATTCGGAGAGAGTGCCGGGTCGTTTGCGGTGAGCACGTTGATTGCGATGCCGTCGGCGCAGGGCCTGTTCGCAAAGGGAATTGGCGAAAGCGGAGCGGCCTTCAGCACGGTGCTCACGCTCGACACCTTGAACGACCGCGAAAAGCAGGATGACGAGTGGGTTGCCGGCACCGGGGCCAAGTCGCTCGCGGAACTACGCGCCTTGCCCACCGACCAAATCCTGAAAGCGGCCGCGGCGAAAAAGAGTGGTTTCTCCCCGGTTGTGGATGGCAAAGTGCTCCCCGAGTCCGTACCGGACATCTATGCGGCGGGCAAGCAGGCCCATGTGCCGATTATGGCTGGCTGGAACCGCGACGAGGGAAGCTTCCTGGGCAACGGCATGACGGCTGAGAAGTTCAAAGGCATGGCCGCCGGGCTGTTCAAAGAACGCGCCGAGGAGTTCCTGAAACTGTATCCCGGAGAAACTGATGAGCAGGCGACCGACTCCGCCGGTGCTTATGGCGGCGACGCGTTCATCGCTTTCAGCACGTGGAAGTGGCTTGAGGCCAATCGCAAGACTTCAGACGCCCCGGAGTACCGCTACCACTTTGAACTGCGCGCTACGCCGAGCAAATTCCACCCCGGCACCTTCGCTTTCCACTCCGACGACATTGAGTATGTTTTCGGCACTCTGGATACGCGTCCCGGCTTTGAACCCCGCCCTGAAGACCGCAAGCTCAGCGAACAGATGATGAGCTACTGGACCAACTTCGCCAAGACCGGAGATCCGAATGGCCCCGGGCTTCCGACGTGGCCCAAATACGACAAGGACGACTCGCTGATCCACCTCGACAGCACCATCACCTCCGGCCCGGATACCCTCCGTCCGCGCTACGAGTTTCTGTCGAAGGGGATGCCCTCCTTCCGGATGTAACCTGGGATCCACAGCAAAACAGAATGGCCGCCCCAAAGGCGGCCATTCTGTTTTGAATGTCGAGATTTAACCCCGATTCACCAGCTGAATGCTCTCTGCAAATCCTAGCGATTGACGCCGGAAGCCTGGGAGAAATGCGCTGCCTGATCGGAAGGAATCGTTGCTACCGGTGGCGGATCGGCGAAGTTGGCGTTCTTGGCATTGATTGCATTGGAGTAATCCGGTCCCAGTCCCAGCTTCTTCAAAGCCCGCGAGTCGGGCATCAGCTTGGTCTGCCAACCCTGGTCGGATTGATATTTCTGCATTGCAGCTTCGGTTTCGGCGTTCCATTCGCCATTGGGAGCGGAGGTCAGGTAGTGCTCCCGAACCAGCGCTTCCTGGATCTCAGTCACACGTGCCGAATCAATCGACTGCTGCCCGTGCAGCTTGTGGCCCTTGGGCGCGGGCAGATGGGTAGTGCGTGCATGGGTGCTGCTGCTCGACCGGTGGGTACGGGAGCGCTTTGCAAATGCCGGTGTCGCAAGAAGCAGCACCGAAAGCACAAAAACCAGTTTTGTCCTGAATGAAGACATGATTGTTCACCTGCTTCAAAAAATGAAAGAACGTACGATTTACGTTCGAGTGTATTCCCTTGTCCCGCATTGCGACAAAGTAAATCTTCTTACCGAAACAACATTGGAAACCCTCGCAGAAACGCGCCAATTGCCAATTCAGGCAACTGGCGCCTTCCCGAGGGCTATTCCAAGTGTCTACTCCAGCGTGCCGCCCAGGTAGTTGATGCCGTTGTCCGGGTGCCGCGGGTCGATCACCTCGAAGACCACATCGTCGCCGTTCTTCAGCTTGCTGACAACGCTGTCAAACTGCTCTTTGGTCCCCGTGGGTTGCTTGTTGATGCGGGTAATGATTAGTCCGGGCGCAAGACCCTGCAGGTCTGCAAACGATCCGGTGCGAACCGACTGAATCACGACTCCAGGCATGTGCAGCTTGGCCAGGGTCGAATCCGACTCCTGTCGTACCACAAGGCCGAGCTTGCTCTCCCCTGCGTCCCCCTGGCTGTCTGGGCTGGCATCTGCGGTCTGGATGCCGGCATCGGCAAACACCCTGTCGAGATCGCCGATCGTTACCGTGGCATCCATCTGCTTGCCATCCCGCGTGTAACCCAGCCGAATGGACGAACCGGGTCGGCGGCTGGTGATTTCGCTAACCAGGTCGTCGCCATCCCTTACCGCACGCCCGTCGATGGTGGTAATAATGTCGCCACCCTTCAAGCCTGCTTTGTCCGCGGGGCCGCCGTGCACAACCTGCTGCACCAGCACGCCCGCCTTGAACCCGTAAACGCGATTCACAGCGCCGGAAAGACCCTGGTTGAAGCGAATCCCGATGGACCCGCGCGTTACCTTGTGGCTGGCGCTGATCAGGTCGTTATACACCGAAACCACCACATTCGAAGGCATGGCGAACCCGATTCCCTGGTATCCGCCTGACTCCGTGATGATGGCAGTGTTTACACCGATCACTTCGCCATTCATGTTCAGCAGAGGCCCGCCGGAGTTACCGGGGTTGATGGCCGCGTCGGTCTGAATGAAGTGCTGGAACTGGCCGCTCGCGCCCTTTTCGACGGTCCGGTTCTTGGCTGAGATGATGCCGGCTGTCACGGTCTGCGAATAGCTGAACGGGCTCCCGATCGCCTCAACCCAGTCGCCTACCTGGGAGGTGTCGGAGTTACCCAGCTTCACAATCGGCAGCGGGGTACTGGTGTCGATCTTGATCACGGCAAGATCGGTGGCCTTGTCCACGCCGATCACGCGCGCCGGACGGCCTTCGTCGGTGTTGTCAGGATCCGTGGAAAGCTTGACGAAGATCTTGTCTGCCTTGTCGACCACGTGATTGTTGGTGATGATGTAGCCCCGGGGGTCGACGATGAATCCTGAGCCCAGTGACTCGCGGACCTGGTTATCGTCGCCTCCCTGCTGGTCGGGCGCCTGCCCACCAAAGAACTTGTTGAAGAAGTCCTGGAAGTTGCCCTGTCCCTGTCCTTGCCCCTGCGGCTGCGCCTGCTCGTCATCGCCATTGCCGTCGTCCGGGTTCTGCGGAACCGGCTGTACGCGGCTATGGGGGTTCCTGCGGGGGGTGTTCATGGAGTCTTTGGGCATTGTGCGGGTATTGATGTTCACCACGGCCGGACCCACCAATTTGGCGATTCGCACAAAGTCGTTGGGAGGAATAGAGGAGTTCACAACTTTGAGCGGTGTGGCATCGGCGCTGTCGTTCTGCTTTTCCTGTCCGCGCACTCCGTGAGCGGCAAAGGAACCCGCCACAATCGCGACGGAAAGCGTCGCAAGCAAGACAAAGGCTGAAGAGAGACGGCGCGTGCGGAGCCGTTCCAGAAACGAATTCATAGGTTCACTGACCTCATCGGGTGACCAGCCAGTGGGCTGGATTGTTGACTGCACCAACTATCATTATAGCCAAAGGCGGGCAAAACCGTCTGGCCGGGCGTTCACTCTGCTTCGATGCAGGCAATGGCGGATGAGCCGTTCCAAACAGATAGACGCGAGGGCGCAGCATCTGTCGCAAGGCGGCGTGATAACATCCGGCATGGATTTCCGCTCTCACCGCATTTACCCTGTTGGACTTCTTCTGCTTGCGGCGGCAGTTGGTGCGCCCTTTTCTCTGTCCCAAAGCCCAGCCCAGCAGCCACCGCCCCCTGCCAGCCTTCTTGACAGGCTCAATGCCATGGTCGGCGGCGGCAAGAGCGCCTGGACACCGCAGCAGTTGGCCGTAATGGAACGGCTCCGCGACGCGGCCATGAAAGACCCTTATGCGCTGGACCAGCTCCGTCACCTGACCAACAACATAGGCCCGCGCCTGTCGGGTTCGACGCAAGCCGGCCAGGCTGTTGAATATGTTGCCGCCCAGATGCGCGCGCTGGGTGCGGAAGTCACTCTGGAAAAAGCGAAGGTCCCCCACTGGGTCCGCGGCGCAGAGACTGCCGAGGTGGTCTCCTGGCCCGGCCAGACGCCTGGCACCACCCAAAAGGTAGTGCTCACAGCTCTCGGCGGCAGCGTGGCAACACCTGCCGATGGCCTAACAACCGAGGTCGTCGTCGTTAACGACTGGAAGCATCTCAACGCTCTGCCCGCAGGCTCAGTCAAAGGGAAGATACTCCTGTTCAATCACAAATTCGACAAGGAACTCGCCGCCGAAGGCGTAGGCCTTGAGGCCTATGGCAGCGGAGTCGCCTACCGCGGGGCAGGCCCCATCGCCGGAGCAGCCGTCGGAGCCGTTGCCGTGCTGGTCCGCTCCGTCGGTGGCGCGGACTTTCGGCTCCCCCACACCGGGCTGACGGAATATGCTCCCGGGACTCCCAAAATCCCCGCCGCAGCGGTGAGCGCCGAAGATGCCGACATGCTTGCCGACCTGGCTAGCCAGGGCCCGGTGAAGCTGCACCTCACGCTGACCCCGCAGACCCTGCCCGATGCCGACAGCTACAACGTCATCGCCGACTGGAAGGGAACCGAGCACCCCGAACAGGTGGTAATTGTCTCCGGCCATCTCGACTCCTGGGATTTGGGCACCGGCGCGATTGACGATGGCGCTGGCGTGGTCGTCTCGATGCAGGTGATTCACTTGCTGCAAGAACTCGGCATCCATCCGAAGCGCACCGTCCGCTGCATCGCCTGGATGAGCGAAGAAGAAGGTTCCGAGGGCGCTGCGCAATACATGATCGACCACAAGGACGAAGCCGCCAATCACATCGGCGCAATCGAAAGCGATCTGGGCGCCGATCACCCCACCGGCATCTTCTACGCCGGAAAGCCCGCCCTCGGCGAATGGCTGCGGCCTGTCGGCCAAGTGCTCGATCCCATTGGCGCAGAGCGCCTCGTCTCTGCAGGCGGCACCGGCGAAGACGTCGACGGCCTCACCCAAAAGGGCGTTCCAAGCTTCGCCCCCATTCAGGACAGCCGCTACTACTTCAACTATCACCACACCGCCGCTGACACCTTTGATAAAGTGGACCCAAAACACCTGGGCGAGAACGCCGCCGTGATGGCAGTCCTCGCCTATGCGCTGGCTGATTCCGCGGAGCCGGCGCCTCGCTGACAATAGGGATGAACCTCCAATGAACATCGCCTTCATCCGCGAAGTGGGGTTGCTCAAGTTTCTACGCCGCAAAGCCCTGCGCCAGTGCTACGAAGGCGTTCTCAAGCGCGATCATGGAATGCTTCTGCCCACCGGCGAGTGGATGAATCTGCCGATTGGCGATCTCTTCGCCAGCGAAGCTTACATCACCAATGGCGACGTGGATTGGGGCAGTGAGCGGCTGCTTTTTTCACTGCTTACCAAACGAGGCGCGTTCTTCGACATCGGCGCGCACATCGGGTACTACAGCCTCTACATGCTGCCCCGCGCCACCGAGGTCTATGCCTTTGAGCCCGACCCCAAAGCCCGCGTCCTGCTCGACAACAACGTCGGCAGCAATCCTAAAATCCACGTCCTCCCCTTGGCTGCCGGCGCCAAACCCGGTCGCGCCCGCTTCACCCTTGAGCCGGACTCCGCCATCTCCCACTTTGCCAACGAATACGACGATCCCGCCAAAATCATCGCCATCGACGTTGTCACCCTCGACAACTTCGTCCGCACCCGCGGCATCACCGTTGAAGCCATCAAAATAGATGTGGAAGGCCACGACACAGAGGTGATTCAGGGTGCGCTGAATGTGCTTAACGACCAGCATCCCATCGTTCTCACCGAAGCCAAACCCGAAGCCGCACTTTTCGCGCTGACACGGAAAGTCGGCTATCGCGTGTTCGCCTTCGTGATGAAAGGCCAGACCCCCAGAAAGCTCTTTGCTGAATTGGTGCCCGACAAACCCATCCCCGGCTTGACTAAGATGCTCTTCCTGGTGCCGCCGCCGTTGGCAAAAAGGTTCGAGAGCTTAGTCAGTCACTAGCCACTAACCGCTAACCACTGCTTTCACGCTTCATGCGCCGTCGGCACATGCGCTTGCGGCACCAACTCCGTGATCGCGATCCCCGCCAGAATCAGCAGTGCCCCGCTTGCTGGTCGTGCTCCCAACCGCTCGCCCATTAGCAGGAACGAAGTGATCCACGCGAACACCGGCTCCATGGTCATAATCAGCGCCGTATGTGTAGGCGGCAGCACAGATTGTGCCCATGTTTGAATCGAAAACGCGGCTGCTGTCGCCAGTACTGCCGCAATCCCCAGAGCGATCAGCAGGCGTGGCGTCCACTGGATATGCGGATGTTCGATCAACGGCAAACTCAGCGCCATGAACAGCGCGCAGAAGCCCACCTGCATCACCGCCAGCGGCCGATACCCGATCCTCGGTGACACATGGCTCAACGCAATGCAATGAAGCGCAAAGCCAATCGCGCAGCCGAAGGTCAGCACGTCGCCCACGTTGATAGTTGAAAGATCCGGTAGCAGGCCCAAAGCGGACCCCATCAGGGAGTTCGTTTTCTGAACCGCCAGGCTGGCCGGCGCCGTCAACAGCAGGATGCCGACGAACGCCAGCACTGCCCCCAGAAAGGCATTCCAGCGCGGCGCACGCCCTCCCGGAGGACGCAACCCGGGCACCGCCGACAATAGCGGCACCAGCACCACAACCAGCCCAGTGATAAATGCCGACTTTGACGGTGTGGTCCGTGCCAGCCCCGTTGTCTGAAACTGGTAGCCAATGGCCAGGCATAGCCCCACCACTGCCCCCGCGCCCACATGCCAGCCTCGCAATCCCCGCCAGAATTCGCGGTCGCTCCGATGGTACGCCGCTGCCAGCACCAGGAAGGCCAGCGTCATGCGTACAAGGTTGAACGCAGCAGGCGTGGCATCGGCCAGTGCGCTCTTGATGAGCACAAAGGTCGATCCCCACACGGCGACCACAAACAACATCAGCAGATAGGCGCGCAGCTTCATCTACTGGGCCTTGGTCTCGCCGGCAAACGACTCCTGTCCGCCCACAAAAACCTCCTGCACCTGCGTGAGTAGCAGCGACTGCGCGGGAGTCTTATAGAGATCGCGATCCACCAGGATGAAGTCCGCATCGTACCCCGGCAGCAGCTTGCCAAGCCGCTTCTCCGCGAACTCGGCATAAGCCGACCCCTGCGTATACGCCGCCAGCGCCTGTCCTCGCGTGATCTTGTTCTGCGGGAAGTAGGTTTGCGTCCCCTTCTCGTTCATTCGCGTCACCGCTGAGTACAGCCCCCGAAACGGCGTCACCGGCTCGACCGGATAGTCAGTCCCAAACGCTAGCGGCACGCCCGCATCCAGAAAAGCCTTCCATGCATAAGAGTAGGCAGCCCGCTTCTGCCCCAGCCGTGCCTCCGCCCAGTTCATGTCGGTAAGCAGGTGATTCGGCTGCATCGACGCGATAATCCCCAGCCTCTTGAATCGCGGAATGTCCGCCGGGTCCACCACCTGCGCATGTTCAATCCGGTTTCGCGCAGTCTTCGAGACCTCCGGCTGCTCAAACGCGTCGAGAGCCATCGATGCCGCCTTATCTCCAATCGCATGAAACCCAATCTGAAACCCTGCCTTGGCCCGCTCCACAACCATTTTGTTCAGTTGGTCCTGCGTATACTGCGCCAGCCCCGTGTTTCCGGGATCATCCGCGTACGGAGCCTTCATCGTCGCCGTCCGCGACCCCAGCGACCCATCCATGAACCCCTTCAGAAACCCCGTATGCAGCATCGGATCGTTCTGGTCGTGATGCGCCCGCTTCCCAATCAGGTCCGCGAGCGGATCTTTGAAGGGCAGCCACTCCGTAATCCGCAGGTTGAGTGTGCCCTCCTTCTCCAGTTCCTCGAAGATCAGAAAATCCTCCCAGTCGCTGAAGTCCTGCACGCTGGTCAGGCCGTGCGAAAGCGCGTCCGCAATCGCCAGCTCGTCGCCCCTCCTGCGCTCGTCGTGGCTCGGAGGAGGCACCACCTTGTCCACCAGTTCCTGGGCAGACTCGCGCAGAATCCCCGTCGGCTCTCCGTTCGCGTCCAAATCAATAGCCCCACCCTGCGGCGGCACCGTCTTGCCGGTAATTCCCGCCGCCGTCAGTGCAGCAGAGTTCGCCACCGCAATGTGCCCGTCAATGCGCCCCAGTAACGCGGGATGATCCCCGGTCACGCTGTCAAGGTCCTGCCGTGTCGGCAGCTTCTTCGACGCCCACAGTGTGTGGTCCCAGTTGCCCCCGGTCAGCCAATGTCCCGCGGGCGAGTCCTTCGCATACGCCGCAATCTTCGCCTGCATCTCCGCCAGCGACTTCACTCCGGTCAGGTCCACATTCAGCATGGTTTGTCCCGCACCGCCCAAATGCGTGTGCGCGTCGTTCAAGCCGGGAAAAACAAACAGGCTCTTGTTTCTCGAGTCCAGGTCGCGCAACCGTGTCTTTGGTCCTGCAAGCCGCGTTACCTCCGCATCGCTGCCGACGGCCAGCACCTTGCCGCCGCCCACCGCCATCGCCTGCACAACCTGTGGCTTGTCTTCGGACAACCCTTCTCCGGTATAGATCACACCGTTGAAGAAAATCACTTCGGGAGTCGCCTGGAAGTTCGCCGACCGCTTCGGCTGGCTGGGAATGTGTTTCTGTGTAGGTGTTTGAGCCGGGCACAGAGAGCAAAGTGCCGCGAGCACAAGGCCAGACGCGACCAGACTAACAATTCCAATCCTCAAAGGCTTTGTAACAGGGCACGACTTCAGTCGTGCCGCAAGTAGCCGAAAACAATGTTGGGCTTTAGCCCCTGAGGGAAGGTCTGCCGCAAGCCGCGCAATTCCCTTCGACAACTCAATCCGAGCTTCCTTAGAGGCAAACAAAACAGACGCAACGAAAGCAGAGCCAGGCAATGCCAAATGAACGCGCATGCGCGGAGTTTATCAGACGTCTGCTACTGCTCCGCCGCCCACCCAACCATTGCCAGGGTCAACAGCAACACCCGCTTCAGCCCGATCTCGCGGTCCTTGTCGGAGTACCACTCCGCCAGCGTGTGCGCCCCGCCGCCATTGCCCCCGGCGCCCATTGATAGGGCAGGGATGCCCCGTGCCAGCGGGATGTTGGCGTCGGTCGATCCCAGGCGCAGATCGGTTCTGAGCCCCAAATGCCGGTCCACAGCGCGCAACATTTCCAGGATCGGCGAGTCAACCGGCAGATAGGCTGCCGGACGGTCGCCTATTTTCTCAATCCGGAACGACAGGGTTCCCTTGGCGCCGACCTTCTTTGCCGTCAGGTTTGTACGCTCCACCGCATCTTCAACTGCGCGATGCAGCGCAACCTCAAGCCGCAATAGTTCATCCGGACTCGTCGACCGGCAGTCGATGTTTGCCTGCACCCGCTCCGGAATCGAATTGACGCTGGTGCCGCCATGGATCGTGCCGAAGTTGAGCGTGGTCCGAGGCTCGTCGGGCAGCGGAGTCTCGACCAGCACTGCCAGCGCCGAGGCCAGCGCTGCAATAGGATTGGGCGTCCCGGCATCTGTAAAGCTGTGCCCGCCCGGACCTGAAATCACAACCTGGTAGCGCTTGCTGCCCAGCGCCTGGGTTACGGCGCAGTCCGCTCCCGCCCCATCCAGAACAACGTGTGCCGCGACGCGTCCGCTCAGTGCGGTCTGGTTATAGATGTGGCGGACTCCCCGCAGATCGCCCTCGCCCTCTTCGCCCACGTTGCACAGAAACAGCAGCGAAGCGGGCAGTTCAACCTTGGCGCTGACCAGCGCGTGCAGGATGGCCATCAGCCCGGCCAGCCCGGCGCCATTGTCGCAAGCCCCCGGCGCTTCCAACCGGTCTTCGTTCAGAATCGGATTCAGCAGTGTCTCTGGTGGGAACACGGTGTCCAGATGTGCTGAGAGAATCACAACAGGTCCCGTGCTATCCGCATCCAGATTGGCGGCCGGCAGAAATCCAAGTACGTTGCCAATCTCGTCGATTCGCACCCGTTCCAGCCCGGCCTCCGCAAATCGCGCCGCCATCCAGATGGACCGGGCCTGCTCACCGAAAGGAGGAGCGGGGATGGCCACCAGTTGTGCCTGCCAGTCCAAAATCCGCTTTGGATTGCCGTGCAGCCACGAAAACGCCGCGTGTACGGGGCGGAGCGTCGCCAGCGCGGTGACGCGAGTGAAGGGCGAGTTGTTCTGAAACAGGGCCATGCCGTTGTTTTCAGGTTAGCAGCCCCGGCGAATCCTAAGTTGCGCGCCATCAGCTATACAAACCGCAGTCCCTAGTCCCTCAGTCCCTAGTCCCTAAGTCCCCGTCTCTGGATATTCCACCGAATGCAGAAACAGCCCTTGCGCCGGTGCTGTCGGTCCTGCCGCTTCTCGCGCCCGCGCCGCCAGAATCCCGCAAACATCCTCAACCCTCAGATACCCGCGCCCAACATCCAGCATCGTCCCCACCAGGTTGCGCACCATGTGGTGCAGAAATCCGTTGCCGCGCACCCGATAGATCAGCAGCCTGCCGTATTCCTGGTCTTTTTCCTCCCAGGTCGACGAGAAAACTGTACGAATTGCACCCTGCCTGATTTTTCCAATAGCTGGGGGATACTCCTTAGCCTCGTCAACCCGCGGAGAACGGCCCTTGCGGGTCGCAAGGTCCGGGTCCGTCGCGGCAAAGCTCAAAAAATCATGTTCCCCCTCAAACAGGCGAGCCGACAGTTGCAGCTTCTCAAAGTCCATCGGCCAGGGACACGCATGGACGTATCGGGCAAGAAATGGCGGGCAGAGGGCCTCCCGAAAGACTCGGTACTCGTAGGTTTTGCCAATCGCCGAGTGCCTCGCATGAAATGTTCCCGGCACCGTCTTCGCCTCCAAAACCCGAATCGCGACGGGAAGAGTTCGGTTGAGTGCGCGCTGCAGGTTTTCCGGCGGAATTCCAGCCTGAAGCTCAAAGCTGGCAACCTGCCCCAGTGCATGCACCCCCGCATCGGTGCGCCCTGAGCCTTGGGGCAGCGGGGATTCGCCGACCACCCGGCGCAGCGCGCCCTGCAACTCGCCCTGAATGGTCGCCTCCCCCGGCTGCACCTGCCACCCGCTGAACCCGGTACCGTCGTAAGCCAGGGTCAGTTTCCAGGTTTGAAGAGTGGGCTCGGGTTGGGCGGAATCAATCACTTGCGTTTTTTCCACTGGCGTCGTCTTACTGGCATTCAAGGTTAAGTACAAGGGTACCCGACACAGACCAGCATCAAGCGCCGAGTTCCAGTGGGATATACTCAGCTTTTCGCAAGAATGAAGGCAGAACTTGCTGGAAGTGTTGAAAATCAGCCGCCAAAAATGGGATTGGCTGGAACGAACTTGCCTCAGCAAGCGTAATCCCCCTGTGAGCGAATTCAAGTTGGAGCCCGAAAAATGGGTTTCAGGGGGAATAGAGCCCTGCTAGTCAGAATTTTGCGTCCGGAGAGGCTCTCCGAACGTCTTGAACAATGGCACCCCACATGCCTCAGCTATTCACGGAGAGGAATAATGCATTTGTACGGTAGACGTGTGTTTGAGGATGTTGAAATGACCCCTCGCAGCCAGCGTGGTCGGGCCACAATGCGGCTTAAGGCCATTGCCGCGGCTGTTCTTACCCTGGCGGCGGGAGTACCCTCCAGCTTTGCGCAGCAGGCAGTGCCCCAACAGGCGGTACAAGGGGCGGGTGCCAAGTCTCCTGAAAAGCAAGGGTCCGATCTTCCCGGCGCACCTTCGCCCGTTTTGACCCAGCCGCTGGATCTGCGGACCTCGGCGCGCGATTTTTCCAGGCCCTCGGCTCGCCTCCTCGGCAATCCGTTCAACACCTTCAAGCCGACCAGCATTCCCAAGGCGAGCTTCGCCAATTCGGTGCGCCTGGCTGACTTGGTGAAGGACGGAAAGATCTACCTGAGCCTTTCCGACGCGCTCGCCCTGGCTCTGGAGAACAACTACGATATCGCCATTGCGCGCTATGACCTGGACATCGCCGATACCGACATCTTGCGTACCAGGACCGGTGCAGGTCCGTTGGGCGCACCTGCTGGTCTCATCACCAATACGCTGGGCGGCTCTTCTTCCACATTGACCGCGGGCGGCGGGCCAGGCGGCTCAACGGTTGGCTCAGGTGGCGCTGGTTCCGGCACTGCCGGCCTGTCGCTTACCACCTCGGGCGCCGGTCCAACCCCTGAGAGCCTTGAGCCATCAGTCACATCGACCCTCCAGTTTGACCGTGCCGAGGCCCCTTCAACCAACTTCTTCACCGGTGGAAAGACCAATACCAACACCTACGATTTCGCCTATAACCAGGGCTTCGTGACAGGTACCGCTTTCCAGTTCCAATGGAACAACACTACGGCAACCTCAACCAACGCGGTCACCACTTACAGCCCGCAATACAACGCAGGTTTTCAAGCCAAGGTTACCCAGCATCTCCTCTACGGCGCCGGCATCTGGGTCAACAAGCGCTTCATGTACCAGGCGCTCAACGATCGCCGCATCACCGATTCCTCCTTCCGCCAGCAGATCCTGTACACCGTCAACCAGGTCGAGAGCATCTACTGGGGCCTCGTCCAGGCCTACGAGGATGTGCAAGCCAAAGAGCGGGCTCTTGAACAAACCAACAAGGTCGCCGACGACAATCGCAAGCAGCTCGAAATCGGCACCATGGCTCCGCTCGATGTGCTGAATGCAGATCAGGCTGTAGCCACCGACAAACAGGCCCTCCTCCAATCGCAGAGCAGCCTCAACTACCAGCAGCAGATCATCAAGCAGGCCATTGCTCGGAACCTGAACGACCCGGCGCTGGTGGCAGCGGCAGTGATTCCCACCGACCGCGTCAGCATCGAAGAGATTCCCGAGGAAAAGCAACCCATCGAGTCCCTGGTCCAGGAAGCTTTCCAGCAACGCCCCGAATTGGAGCAGGCTGTACTGGCTCTGCGCAACGACGAGATCACCCTCAAGGGTGCACGCAACGCTCTCCTTCCGCAGGTGGACATCTTCGCCTACCTGGAAGGGTCGGGCGTCGCCGGACAGGTAAACCCGGCCATGGTAGCCGAGGGCTGCCCTTTCTACAGCGGCAAGTGTCCGCCAAGCATCGGTGGCTACGGCACCGCGCTGCAGAGCGCATTCAACAACTCATCGCCTGACAAGGGCCTGGGTTTCAACATCACCATCCCCATTGGCAACAAACTGGCCCAGTCTCAGCAGGCCCGGTCCCTGATGGAATACCGCCAGGCTGAGTTGCGGCTCGAACAGATTTACACCGAGATTCGTATGCAGGTCGTGAATCAGCAATTTGCCTTGGCAAACGATCGCGCTCAGGTCTTGGCTGCAACGGCTACGTTGGACTACGACAAGCAGAGTCTGGAAGACGAACAGAAGAAGCTCCACCTGGGCGCCTCCACCACGGCTCTTGTCCTCCAGCAGCAGCGCAATGAGGCGATTGCGGAAAACACTCTGATTGCCGATGAAGCCAGCTACGCCAAGGATCGCTCAACCCTCTACCAGATCCTGGCTTCCACCATGCAGCACTACGGCATCAACCTCAACGAGGCGGCCAGCGGCAACGTTCAGACCCCGCCGGTTGTCCCCGGATTGAAGCCGGCCGCTCCCGGCAAGGAACCAACCACCGCACCCCCAGCCTCGCGCTAGAAGCACTTGTATTTCTCAACAAAAAAGGCCCGGTTCGCTCTCAAATGAGCTTGCCGGGCCTTTTGGCGGTATTAAGTGAGTGTCCTGCCTCCAATATTCATCACAAAACAGAGACTGTCATCCTGAGCGAAAGGGGCCCCAAACGTTTCTCAGTTTGGGGGTGGAGAGTCGAAGGATCTGCATCTGTTGTTTCGTGCATCCAACAACGAACCAAAGACCCAAGACACCAGGCCCTCACCGTTCCGCCACAAGATCCAGCAGATCGAAGAACTCCGGAAAGCTGATCGCGGCCGCCTCCGCCCCTTGAATCAGCGTCTCGCCCTCCGCCCGCAGCGCCGCCACGCTGAATGCCATCGCAATCCGGTGGTCGTGCCCGGAGTCGATGGTCGCCCCATGCAGCGTCTGACCACCCGGAACATCGAGCCCGTCTTCAAACTCCTCAACCTCAGCGCCCATCGCGCGCAGATTCTTCACCACCAGCGCAATGCGGTCTGACTCCTTCACCCGAAGCTCCTTCGCATCCCGAATCCGAATGCCCCCGCTGGTGTAAGGAGCAATCGCCGCCAGCACCGGCAACTCGTCAATCAACTGTGCCGCCAGCGCCCCGCTCACTTCAGCCGTCCCAAGCCCCTCTGCCGGGGCAGAAATCTGCACCGCGCCCACCAGTTCCGCATTCTTCTCTTCCAGATGCAGAACCGAAATCCGCGCACCCAGCGTAGCCAGCACATCCAGCAGCGTCGCCCGCGTAGGGTTCAGCCCCAGCGAGTCAAACAGCAGTGTCGACCCAGGAAAGATCGCCGCGGCGCACAGGAAAAACGCCGCCGAAGAAATATCCCCGGGAACCTGCGCCTCAATCGCATGCAAAGTTTGCGGCCCGGTAATCGAGACCGATTCCAGATCGCGCGACAAAGTGGCCCCAAAAGCCCGTAGTGCCAATTCACTATGATCGC
>Ga0181528_10000862_pt1 | contig 19677 bp, 9 predicted proteins | sample PEATcosm2014_Bin_47_FD_119742 | JGI IMG/M metagenome (GOLD analysis project Ga0181528, IMG submission 119742) | Peatland microbial communities from MTU Mesocosm Facility, Houghton, MI, USA - PEATcosm2014_Bin10_10_metaG | ecosystem: Environmental > Terrestrial > Soil > Wetlands > Peat | place...
AGTTTGCTGATATTAATATTAAGCGGAAATTATCCAGCAATTGTTGAGTATGATTGTAGGTTTCTATACAAGCCATTATTTTAATGTTGTATAAATAACATACTCTTTTCAAATAACTTGGTTTGATATTTTCCGGCTTAAATAAATCCTATACTTTATAAGAGGTAATTAATATGGCGGAATTTTACGTAGAAATAACAGCGCAGGATAATGGGCTGCATGTTGTGCATAACGCGGATTGCTCGGCTCTACCTGGAAAAGAGGCAATATATTATCTAGGCTCAATCAGCAATTTCACCAGCGCTTTGAAAAAAGCCAGCGAAAGATTTATTAAAGTCAACGGCTGCAGCCACTGCGCGGCTGCGTACCATATTTAAAATCTTAGTTGCTGTTCAAAACTGTAGGATAGGTACAAGCTATTCGTGCCCAGGCTAGGTGAAAGGCCAAAACGAGTGGGCTATCATGCCCACTCTTCCTCAGCTAAACAATTAGACCCATGTTAACAATTAACCGCAACAGTATTGGATAGCATCAAAATGCTTGACCGGCCGTTGTGGTCAATGCCGGGACACAGCCCTTAGTGCCGATAAACATTGTTGTCGGCGCCGATGGCAAAATAGACGTCGCCTTTGACTACCGCCAGCGATTTCAATGTGCCCTGGATTTCCACCCAGGCGTTGTCGGCCACATATTGCCAGACGCCCTGGTTGCCATTGTTTGCGGCCAGCACCGTGCCGTCCGATCCGGCTGAAATGGAGTCGGCGTTGGCGCCCACTTCCACCCAGCCTGAGCCGGTGTAACGGTAGATATTATTATCGGTGCCGATACCAAAGTAGTTGCCGTTGCTCACTACCGCCAGCGATTTCATAGTACCCGGAATTTGCACCCAGTTGTTGTCCGATACGTACTTCCAGATACTCTGATTGGCGTTGTTGGTAACCAGCACAGTGCCGTCGGAGGCGGCGGCAATGGAGTCTACATTAACCCCGACTTTCACCCAACCGGTACCGGTGTAGCGATAGACATTATTGTCGGTACCGATGCCGAAGTAGGTGTTATTCTTGACCACGGCGACTGCCTTCAAGGCGCCGGCGATGTTAGTCCAGTTATTGTCGGCGTTATATTTCCAGATGCCCTGGTTGGCATTGTTGGTAACCAGCACGGTGCCATCGGAGCCTGCGGCAATCGAGTCCACATTAACCCCGCATTCGGTCCAGACCTCGCTAGCAGGCGGGTTGAGACCGTAAACCTGGACACTGTCATTGGCTGTGGCCATGTAGACCTTGCCGTTGTTGACCACCGGAATCACGAAGCGGCCACTGCTGCCAACATCATCTCTAGCCAGATCGTTCGTGCTGCTCCACAGCAAACTGCTGATATTGTCGGCGTTGTAGGCCTCCAATACAGATGCCTGGCCAATAATGCGGCCGGCAGCCTGATTACGGGCCACCCAAAGAATGCCGCTGCCGACTGTAGTGCCGTTGGCCGACAGCGATAGTGCCGCGCCCGGCTCGCCGAACAGGTTCAGGTTGTTCTGTTGGTTCTGCTTGAAAGTGGTTCCGTTGAAGGTGTAGGAGGTGAGGCTGGCAAGCCCCGGCCAAGCATACATCTGCGGATTTGTCGGACGCTGCCAGTAAGCAAGACCTATGATGCGGTCGCCGTCATTGCCGGTATAATTAGGCACCGGTCCGGTCTGAATAGACTGCGCCACTTGGGCGTTGTTGGCGGTCAGGTGACCCAGCTTGCCGGTATGCAGCAAGTTGGTCAGGCCGATCTTACCGTTGACTGCCACCAGATCAGTGCCGGGAACCAGCAAAGGGCCGCCTGCGGTCAGATCGAGATCATAGTTGTCGAGCGTTGACCAATTCGCATCGGTATACCAGTTATTGAGCTTGAGCCCGCCGTTGTAAGTAAATTGCAGCAGCGATTCCTGGAAATTGTTGACGCCATCGTAGGCCTGCCCGGTTCCGTTGCCGGTGACATAGTAGACGTTGCCTGCGGCATCGATGACCGGCGCGCCGCCGCTATGCCAGATGCCGCCGCCGGAGGTGGCTGTGGCAAATGCTCCGGTTTGCGCCAGAGTGGTGGCGTTGTAGGTTATCACCCAGCCTTGCCAAGGCGTAAAATCGCCGGGGATGGTCGAACCAAAACCCAGCCAGACCTGTCCATCGGCAAGCGCAAGCCCCGGACGTTGGCTTTGGTATTCTGGATTAAAAGCGATACCGTTAAAAGTGGCGCTAATGACCACTGCGCCAAGGTCGACACCCGAACGGATATCGAGAACGTGTAAGCGTTGAACGTAGTTGCCGTTCTCCATCGTCTCAGCAACCAAATACATCTTGTTGTTGACCGCGTCGATGGCAGGCGTGCCGATTATCCCCATGCCATTGCTGGCGGTAGTGGGATCAAAAGGCGTGCCGGGGGTAATCCCGGTAGCGCGGTAATCGTGCGTCCACAAGGGGTTACCAGGGTTATCGGCATCGAAAGCGTAAACCACATCGTGCATAGTTGCGACGTACAGAACATTCTTAGGGGCGCTAGCGCCGGTAACGGTGACGCCCTGCACATACAACGGCTGGGCGAAGACCGCGCCATCCACCCAATATGACCAAAGCTTGCCGAAGCTGTTGGCGTTCACAGTCGTGGGCGAAAGCGTGGTCTCGGTCAGGTTGGCAGCCGTGCGATTGTTGTCGTAGCGGTTACTAAGAATGTTGGTTACGGCAAATGCCGGTTGGCTGAACGCTCCCCAAAGCAACAGTGCTGCACACACTGGCCGGAAAAGCAAACACGTAGGCGTTTCTGAAAAAACAGTCAGTGTTCGCGCCTTGGTTTTCTCTTTCAGTTTGAGTAAGTTAGTATCCGTTAACATCATATTTTTTCCTGTAATAAAGTAATAAATGAATTAGATTAAAATATTGGATAATGATTTGAGTTTAGGCTTCAGTTTGGTTCTCAAACCTGAATAAATTATATCTTGAACTTAAGTGATTAAAAAATAAGACCTAAGTACAACAGCGAAAACGGACAAGATAAGCTAGCGCTTAATTGCATTTACCTATATTAATTACAAGTAAATTATTACATTTTCAGTTTTTAGGTAAGCCGGAAAAAATAAACGGCAGCGTTTCCAAATTATTTTCAAATTCAGAAATTGAAACCGGTTGCCCGAATAAAAAGCCTTGATACAGGGTACAACCTTTATTTAACAGAATTTCTCTTTGTTCAATTAACTCCACGCCCTCTGCAATGACATTCAGCTCCAGACTGTTCGCCATGGCGATAATTGTCCGTACAATTGATCTATCATGAGCGTCGTCAACAATATCGCGGACAAATGTCTGATCTATTTTCAGCTGATCGAGCGGTAACTGCTTCAAATATTGCAATGATGAATATCCGGTTCCAAAATCATCCAGCGAGAATTGCACGCCTAAATTTCTTAACACATTCATGGTCATGATAGTATCTTCAAGATTATCCATTAAAATACTTTCAGTCAGTTCCAGCTTTAATTTAGTAGTGTTAATCCGCCGCCTGGCTATCATTGAGCGGACTTGATCCGCAAAGTCATCCTGTCTAAATTGTTTAGCGCTCACATTGACGGATAACGACAAATGTTCAGTGCGGGCTTCTTGCTGCCATAACATTAACTGAGCGCAGGCCGAATCCAGCACCCATAATCCAATCGGTAAAATTAGCCCGGTCTCTTCCGCTACTGCGATGAACTCAATTGGGGATAACAAGCCTTTTTCAGGATGTCGCCAACGCAGCAACACCTCGGCGCCGATAGGTCTGTTGAATTGATCTACCTGAATTTGGTAATGCAATTGGAATTGTTCCTCGCTTAATGCGATTCGCAACTCCCGTTCCAGAGCGACTCTGGCGCTGATGGCTTCCTGCATTTTCTGATCGAAGAACCGCAAGGTATTGCGGCCGGATTTCTTGGCTTGATACATAGCGATATCGGCCTGTTTCAACAGATCTTCCTGGGTGAATTTATCATCATTAAAAATGACTATGCCTATACTGCTGGCGCTACGGTATTCATTTTTGCCCAATTGATAGGTCTGATTGAGATAAGTCAGAATTTTATGGCTGATAGTTTCCACTTGAGCCGCAGCCTGAGTCGACTCTTCACTAAGATCTTCCAGCATGACGATAAATTCATCGCCGCCCAAGCGCGCCACGGTATCGCCTTCGCGAACACATTCTTTAAGCCGCTCCGCCACTTGTATCAGCAATAGATCGCCTACATCGTGGCCCATGGTGTCATTCAAAATCTTGAAATGATCCAGATCCAAAACAATACCGCTCCGCTTCGCCCGCTTCTCAGACTGGTGGCCAAAGCTTGCCCCAGCCTATCCAGCAATAGCCTGCGGTTGGGCAAGCCTGTCAAAGCATCGTAAAACGCCAGCGACCTGATCTCATCCTCGGCAGCCTTACTGGAAGTAATATCAATAAAGGTAGCAACGTAATTGGTGACCGATCCGGCTTCATTTTTAACCGCGGTGATAGAAAGATGCTGCGGAAAAATTTCGCCGTTTTTGCGTTTATCCCAGATCTCGCCATCCCACGAACCGGAGTTAGCAATACAATCCCGTATTTCCGCGTAAAACTGCCGATCATGATAACCGGAAGACAACATTTTAGGCGATTTGCCTATCACCTCGTCCGCCATATAACCGGTAATTTCAGTAAAAGCCCGATTGACTCTGAGAATGACACCCGCATCATCCGTGACTAACATGCCTTCTTGAGACTCAAATGCCGTGGCGGCGATGCGCATTTCCGCCTCAGCCCGTTTACGATCGCTAATTTCACGGAATATCCCTAACACCACCTGTCTGTCATCCAGATAAAATACACTGGCATGAATATCGACAGGAATGTGGTAACCCTCGTGATGCAAGACCATAACGTCCTCGGCAATGTCTTTACCGGACTCTATATGGCTCCTAAAAATTTGCTGGTAGTACTCTATTTTTTCCGGTGGATGAATTTTCGACTGATGCAAACCAATAATTTCATCCTTGGGTTTTCCCAATAATTTAGTGGCGCTGATATTGCAGTCGATAATGGTGTGCGACTGCGCATCTGCAAGAAAAATGGCGTCCTTGGCCAGCTCAATCAATAACCGGTATTTATTTTCGCTTTCGGATATACGTTTTTCCGCCCGTTTGCGCTCGGTAATGTCTCTGGATGAATTAAACAGCACCAACTCATCACCCAGATATAGCGGTACGACACTGACCTCAACGTTGATAATGCCGCCATCTTTACGGCGATGACAGGTCTGAAATTGAGAGCGGCCGGGAAGATTAATTCGAGCCTTTAATCTTTGTTTGATTTCAGCATCATTCAAAACAGCATCCCATTCCGAGATATACATGCCTATCATTTCTTCTCTTTGATATCCCAGCATGGCGCAAAATGCATCGCTCACTTCAATAATAATGCCGTTTTGATCCAGAATATGAATGCCATCGCTAGCGCTATGCAGCAAGGCCAGATTCTTCTGGGCTTCCATTTTCAATGTCTGTTCAATATTCTCGCGTAAGGTCACATCCCGGAACGTCCAAACCCGGCCGACCACTTCATTATCTATACACTGCGGATAGGCAAATCTTTCAATGATTTTGCCATTTTTTAAAGCAATCATTTCGCAGGAGCTAATTTCCGGCGCATCATATAATTCATTTATTCTTCTGATAAAGGCGTCCGGATCTACAATTTGATCCAACACATGGGCCAAGGCAATCCGGTCATTTTTAGCAGCAACAATTTCATCGGGAAGTTGCCATAAATCCACAAACTTTTGATTATACAGTTCCCAGGTATCATTTAAATTAACCACTAAAACGGCGTCAAACGAAGAGTCCAGCGTAGCATTCAGTAAAGAAATGCTTTTTTTCATCTCGGCTTCCGCCTGATGACGGCCGGTCACGTCCTGGCCTATGGCCAGAACGCTGATGATTCGTTAGGCAGCATTGAACTCCGGAAACATCCGGTAATTAACGTAAAGCGTCTGTCCGGCTTCATTGCGCCAATGATACAGAAAATCGGCGGTTTCCCCGGTTGCGGCGACCCGCTTAATATTCTCCTGAAAAAGCAAACTGGATGGTGAAGCGCCAAAACTGTGAATCGGCGCCATTCCTATTACGGAGTGCAATTCTAAACCATAAGTTTTAAGCAATGCCGGATTGGCATACAGACAGCAACAATCCCTGCCATATCTGGCAATCATATCCGGAGTGTTTTCCACCAAAGTCCGAAATGCATTTTCTCTAACGGCTAAATCTTCCCGCGACCTGATAATCTCCGCTTCCATACGCCGGCGTTCAGACTGCTGTTGATCGTTAATCAGTCCGCTTACCATCGCTTGGGTCAGATCGTGTTCGCAGATTAACCCCGCCAAGCGCTGATATTTATCCACAACCACTAAATGACGCAGTTTGTGTTGCAGCATTTTTTCAGCGGCGACATTAACGGAATCATCTTGTGAAATGGTTTGAACCGGATGCGACATAATCTGACTCACCAATAAGCGGCTCGGATCTGCTTGATTGGCATAAATACGCACAAGATCGCGTTCAGTAATAATGCCTATCGGGCACTGCGCTTCTACGACCACCAGACAGCTTTCCTGACTGGTGCTGAGCAAGCTCAAAGAATCCTGTAACAAGGAGTCGGCTAAGACAGTTAGAACCAATTGATTCATCACCGAAGCGACCTGCAACCGTCCCGCCAATAGTGAAAGATTAAGATGCAGGCGAAAATCCGTTTCACTAACCACGCCGACTAATTGATTTTCCTGATTAACGATGACCAAATGCCTGACGCTTTCCCGCATGCAAATTTGATAAGCTTCAATGCAAGTGATGTGCTCAGGCGCCGAAACCACTTTCCCGGACATGACACGCTCAAGGGAATTGCCGGCAGGATAGCCGTCATGCAAAGCCAGTATCACGCTGCGCTCTGTCACTATCCCTGCCGGATGCCCGGCAGGATCGACGATCACAATGGATGAAATTCGATTGTCGGCCATCAATTTTGCGGCCTGAGCGACACTGCCGCCAAGAGGTAAGCTCACCACATTCCGGCTGGCAATATCAATCAAAAGTGTTTCTTGTTCAATATTGGCCGGTTTTGCTGTGAGATCGGAAGTGGCTGTTTGCATACTAGTCTTTAGCTGCAACAATCATAAAGTTTGGAATTCTCGATGTCATAATGTTTTATTTCAAATAATCTTTAACATTCCATGAATAATTCGAGAATTAAACATTAATTATATTTATCGGTCACTTACTCTTAAATTAACCTAAAATAATTAATCCCGTTGCTATTATAATTTAAATCCTCAAAAGAATTTGATAACTACTCGACATTTTTAATGTATAAACAGCCCCGCAAATTCATTTATCAACCGAATCGCAACGTAGGCTGGATTGAGCAGCGTTGCAGTTTGGCTCCCCTCTCTTCAGGTTTTAAAACTACGCCAGCTTAGTAGCGTTGCGGCCGGTTGACTTGACTTCGTATAAAGCCAGATCCGCCATTTTGATCAATTCGCTCCAGCCGGTTTCAGCGCCAACGGACCCTGCCACGCCAATGCTGGCAGTAACTGGCCGGGTTAAAGCCATGTCCTTGGGTTGATGAGTTTGTATATTGACGCGAATACGTTCAGCCAGCATTTTAGCGGTGTTGCCATCGGTATTGGTGGCGATAATCAAAAACTCTTCGCCGCCGAAACGGCAAGCGATATCAGTGGCGCGGACGGATGCTTTCATTATTTTTGCAGCATGGACCAACACCGCGTCACCTCCATCATGGCCTAAGGTATCGTTAACCGATTTAAAATGATCCAGATCCAGCATCAATACGCTAAGCGGCCTGTGATAGCGTTGCGCTGCATCCCATTCCTGCTCAAGACGGGCCAAGGCATAACGGCGATTAGGCAAACCCGTTAAGATATCGGTATTGGCCATGATGCCCAGACGGCGGTTGACTAACGCCAACTCGGCGTTGAAACGCTGAATGTCTTGTTTTTCTTTTTCCAGCTCCTGCTGTAATGTGGCAATACGCTGTCCCGCCCGAATACGCGCCAGTAATATTTTCAGGTTGACAGGTTTGGTGACATAATCGTCAATACCGGCGTCGAAAGCCTCTACCAACTCGTCTTCGGTTTCTGCGGCAGTCAGCATGATCATATAGAGTTTTTTACCGATATCGGAACTTCGCAAAGTTTTGCAAAGCTCCAGTCCATCCATCGGTTTCATCCGCCAATCGGTAATCACCAATTGCGGTTTATTTTCATATACGTGTTTGAGTGCGGCTTCGCCATCGCGGCAAACTGCGATGCGATGTCCTGCAGCGGCCAATTGTTTTGATAGCCGCGCCAATATCATGGCGTCATCATCCACCAATAAAATATCCAAGCCGTGCAGCGTAACCGTTTGCTCCTCTTCGATGGCTTGAAATGCCAGGCGCACATCGGTTTTAATGTCAATCAGCTTGCCCCACAAATGCCATTGCTGACTAACGCCAAGTAGAAATTGGCATAACTCCTCACCTTCAAGATGGTGTAAAGCGGCCTCCTGTTGCAAGCCCGGCAATAAAGCTGCACGGTACCGATCATCTGCAACACAATGTTTGGCCACCTGCCGTGTAAAAGCCAACTGACTGGCAAAGCGCGCAGTTCGGCTCACGTCGCCGCCCGGCGGTTCGTAACTCAGTTTCAGCGCGTCCAAAAATAAACCCGGCAACCCCCAGTCCTGCAATAACATCAGAGTCAGTTGCTGATGATCGACCGCAAAACGTTCAAGCTCAAGCTTTAGCAGGTCATCGCCCCGGCTGGAACGCAAACATTCGCCAAAATAATCCGGCCATGCGGTAGCCAAAGCCAGCAGGCCGATTTCCGACAACAATCCCAGACTAAATGCTTCTTCCGAGGCAACTGTGCGCTCACGGCTGGTGATGGCGGCAATTGCCACCGCCATGGCTAACGCTTGCGACCAATACGCGCCATAATCGAAGTCAACGCAGCGGCCTTTACTATTATTGCTGACTAAGGACAAGCTAAGCGCAAAATTCCGCACCGCCTGCATGCCCATCATCCGTACGGCTTCAGTCACATCGGCAATTGGCCGGCGGGCGCCGAAAGCAGCAGAGTTGGCAAAGCTTAAAATACGAGAGGTTAAGGCCGGATCACTCTTGGCGGTGTTTGCTAATTGTTGCACGGTAGTATTGTCTTTCTTCAACAGCTGCATAATGGTGTAAGCCGTTCCGGATGGCGAAGGCAAACGCTCGGCTGCTTTTAATTGGCTGAAGTTGAATTCGATACTCATGTCGATGTTCCTTGCTTTTGCTGTAAAGCACTGACCAAACCGCCAATAGCATCGGCCACTTTTTTTGTCATTTGCGGAAAATCCGCCGCTTCACCGTTGCGCGCGCTGTGTTCCAGATTTGCCGCATCGCGGCTTAACTGTTCTGCGCAAAAATGCCCGGCCATGCCTTTAATGGCGTGAGCGGCATCGGCTATGGCGTCCGGATCATTGCCAGCCGATGCATTTGTCAGGTCAAACAGTCTGGCTGGAATATCCTCAAGAAACAAGGTAATCATGTCACTCAGCAGTTCGCTATCGTCATCCAGGCGCTTCAAGGCTGCCGCCTCATTCCAAACCGCAAGTGAACCGGCGTCTATTATGTCTTTTGCGGCATCCTGTTTAGTTTCGGAAGAATTAGTCCCGCCCAACCAGCGCTCTAATATTTTTGCAAGTTCCGGTCTGGCAATGGGTTTGCTCATGAAGTCATCCATACCTGCCGACAGGCATTTTTCCCGCTCGTCATCGGAAGCGTGGGCGGTTAAGGCGACAACAGGAATTCGAACGCTATTTTGGGTTAATTCCAGGCCGCGCAGGATACGCGTAGCCTCGTAGCCGTCCATGACCGGCATTTGACAATCCATCAACACTAAATCGTAACTCTGTTGATCAAGCATATCGAGAGCCTCTTGACCATTCTCCGCCAAGTCCGGCCGGCATTGGAACTTACCCAGCATGGACACGATAACCTTTTGATTTACCTTATTATCTTCGGCCACCAAGATGCGTTTGCCACTGTAATTAAGCTGATCTTCAAGGATTTTGGCAGGCGCCGCCGCTTTGCTGACGGATGCTTGCAGGGCGCTGGAGATAGCTTCGAACAAGTAAACTTGCCGGACCGGTTTTAATAAGGTCTGGGCGAAGCCCAATTTCAACCGGTCCGCCTCCGTTCCTAAGCCGCCGGAAGACAGCAGCAGGCGCGGTGTGGCGGAAATAAGCGGATTCTCGGAAACAGCCCGGGCCAACGCATAGCCGTCCATATTGGGCATGTGCAAGTCCGTCAATAAAATATCATAGGCTTGATCGTCTTTGGCGGCTCTTTCAAGCTTCAGCAAAGCTGCCGCCGCGTTATCGGTTTCACTAACGGATATCCCCCAATGTTCGAGATAATGATGCAAAATTTTTCGGTTGGTGGCATTGTCGTCGACAATTAACGCACGTTTGCCGGAAAGATCGGTAACCTGAGACATCGTAGTGCTGTCAATAGTTTCCAAAGGCAAACTAAACCAAAAGCAAGAGCCATGCCCCGGGGCGCTTTCCACGCCAATGGTTCCCTGCATGATGTTGATTAAATTTTTACTGATGGATAAGCCAAGGCCGGTTCCGCCAAAACGGCGGGCAGTCGAGCTGTCTGCTTGAGAAAACGGTTGAAACAGGCGGCCCTGCGCTTCCGGGCTCAGGCCGATACCGGTATCCTTGACTTCAAAACGCACAATGGTTTTGCCGTCGGCTGATTCTTGCGCAAACGCCTTAATGGAAACTTCGCCGTGGTCGGTAAATTTGACGGCATTGCCAATTAAATTGGTCAGGACCTGGCGAATGCGGTTAGGATCGCCTTGCCAGCGTTGCGGCAGCTCATAAGGCAAAAAACAATTGAGTTCCAGGCCCTTGTCATGGGCGCGGCCGGAGATCAGCGCGCAGACTTCCTCAACCAAGATTGGTAGATTGAATTCAATGTGTTCCAGCTCAATTTTACCGGCTTCCAGTTTGGAAAAATCCAGAATATCGTTAATAACGATCAGCAAAGATTCAGCGGAATTGGCGGCTGTTTCTATCAAATCCTGCTGTTCACGCGTCATTTCAGTATCTTTCATCATGTCCAGCATCCCCAAAACTCCGTTCATGGGGGTACGAATTTCATGGCTCATATTCGCTAAAAATTCGGCCTTGATTTTAGCCGCTTGCTCAGCAGCGTCACGCGCCGACTCCAAGGTTTTATTAGCCTGTTCCCGCAAAAGCGCCAGCGCCAGCATATCGCCAACTTGCTGCAGCATGGTCAGGCGGGAATCAATCTGCACGGGATTAGGATCGGTATAAAGAAACAAAACACCCAGGGTGTCGCCGCCTGAAACAATGTGCACAACATAATGGCCATGCGCCTTCGCGCCATTTAAGACGTGCTCATGGCCGGGATCGCAAAAACATTCATCGGCCACTATCAATTCTTGAGAAACGGCCGCTCGCCCACATAAATTCTCGCCGTAAGGAATTCGTTGCTCCTGGTGGATAAATTCTTCGTTGAACTTGCCGTGCGCTACGAACAAATCCAGACAATCCAGATCGGGAGCTTTAAGATACACTTGGCCTTTACCCTGCAAATCAAACGATTTCAGACTAGACAAAATCTCCAGAATTTGAGTAATTCGCCGTTTAAACGGCAATGTTTGCTGCAATGCCTCTGAAATGGCGAGACGTGCGTAAGTGTCCGCATTTGCCATCAGCTGGGTTTGTTCCTTAATCACCAGCTCGGATACGTCCCGCTGAATTTGCACATAACCAAGCAATTCGCTGCTATCATTGATTATGGTGGTAATACTGACATCCGCCCAGTAATCCAGCGCATCAGCGGGCGTGGCCTGGCCTGTCATGCTCAACGGTTCGCCATTACGCCGGTTGAGCAGACGCCCGCTCCAGGCTTTGCCTTGCCGTAAATGACTATAGATCTGTGCCAATGTGGCGGGGTCAGCATTAGGACTGTCAAATAAATCCGGCGCTCTCCCCACAATTTGTTCTGCTTTCCATCCGGTAAAATGACATAAAGCCGGATTGACGTATTGAATATAACCATGTCGATCGGTGACCACAATCATTTCGCTGCTGGCGTCCAGCGCTCTTTTTAGCGTTGACAGCCGATTTTCATTTTCTTTGATTTTGGTAATGTCACGGCGCATGGAAATGTATTGCGTAGGTTTACCGTCGCCTCCCAACAAAGGTACGATGGTGGTGTCAACCCAATAAAACAAACCCTGTTTGCTGCGATTGCAGATCTCACCTTGCCACGCCTTACCTTGGCTAATGGTTAACCACATATTACGGAAAAAATCCTTGTCGTGATAGCCGGAGTTGACGATGCGGTGATCCTGACCCAGCAGTTCGCTTTCACTATAGCCCGAAACTTCACAAAATTGCCGGTTAGCATGGGTAATACGGCCTTTAAGATCGGTAATGCTGACCAGAGCGTGAATATCCATGGCGTTCAATAATTGCTGAATTTCCTGAATGTATTGTTCATTGCTGACTTGCTGGTCATCGATCTTTTTTGCCAAAGGCCGCAACGACAACCGCCAAATCAGAGGCGCGGCAATGACTGAAAGTAACAGCGTATCGGCGGCAGTTTCCTGCATTGGCGTAAAGACAACCCCCCATTGCGGCAGTTTCTCTAATAGCAGCATCACCAATCCTTCCGCTATTGCAATCACACTGCTGATAATAAACAAAGAGAAAATAAATAAATGTTTGAGGGTTTTTTTCATAGCTTGCAGATTAACCGGAAGGATACTTAAACATAGTCCAAATCAACCTTCCCGGCAACAACCGTCAATTTAACGCATCCAATGACTCAAAATTGCAATACACCCATTACGGTCCCCGGCCAATAATTGCTGCTTAGCCTACGGAATACAGGTGCGATTTGCTTGGGTAATCGCACATTTCCAAGTTAACATTCTTCCGATTAGGTTGTCTCTTATCGGAGCAAACGGTGGGCAAAGCTTTTCTGCCCACCGTTTAAGGGCAATAGCTTTAATTCCGAGTGGATCGTGCCCAGGACCATAGGGCGTATTAGCGGAGCGTAATACGCCGGATGATCGAAGGCCAACATGCGGCGCAATACGGCTAGCGCCTATTGCGCCCTATGCGCTGTTAACTTCGGGTTGCGCAGCAAGGCATTTCTGAATTGCCATTCATCCTGCTGGTCGACACTTTCAATAAAATTGATTTCGCCTTGCCCGCTGTAGGCCACGGGTATGCCGTCCCGGTATAAAACGCGTTGGCCTTGTTGACTGGCTATGCGCTGCCCGGGCGTCACCACGCCGGTTAAATTCAAGGGGTCCGCCGCGCTGATAGCAAGCAGATCGCCGCGTTTGGGTTGTTTGCGTACGTCTCGCAAGGCGTTGACTGCATCCGGCAAGGCATATTGCTCCCCTGCAAAGCCTTGCACAAAACGGCCGCCGCGTAATTCGCCGCGCGCTTCCATGCGCCGGAACGCATAGAGTAACTCCCGCCAGGACGGCAATATATCCTCTTGCTCCAGCAATTTACGAAACACAATGCCGTATCTGCGCAATAAGGTGCGCGCTATCTGCTCGCAATGTTGAAAGCGGTCGGTTTCGTCAGGCTGGCTTGACCGGATTAAGGACCAGCGGCCTGCGGCGGCAAACGGATCGTGATGCGGATATTTTTGACTGCGCCGCCGCTGAACTTTCTGCGGCGTAATCAACGTGCGCAAACCCTGAAAACTATCGGCGGTTACTAATCCCCAGGCAGCCAGTTCCGCCAGCGCTTCTTCCAGCTGAGATTTAAGCAGGCCGGTTTCCGCCAGCAGTTCTTCGAAAAAACTGGCCCCCCATTGCTTAAGAACTGCGTAGACTTTTTCTGCCTTGGCGGATAAATCCAGCGTCTCCCTGGCCGGCAAGGGTGCATAAGCGCGCCAGTGCGGCAGGTTAGACCGGCTGATGAAGCTGATTGAGGTGGATCTTCCGGCTGGATTCCTGCGTTTGTTCAAGGTAGCGCCGCCCGGAGGCTGTAAGCGTAACCAGATCATTTTGCCGGAATTGCATAATTTATCCAGATCGGCGCCCATATAGTAATGAATTCTGACCGGTAAAACATCGGTTTCCCAACTGGCGGCCGGCAGACACAGACCTTCCAGCTGCAATAAGCGCTGCTGCAAAGCGGTTTCTCCCTCTCCGGGATCATCCAGGCCCTGCCAGCGAAACAGGAAGCGCATGAAATCCGCCGGTGCAACCGGTTCGATTTCTGTGCGTAATTGTTTTAGCGTATAGCGATGAATTCGAGCCAACAATCCCCGCTCGCACCATTCGGTTTCCTCATTTTCCTGGGTGAATCTGCCTTGGATTACAAAGCCTTCCTGTTGCAATGCGGTTAAGGCATAATCGATGGCGGTGATGTTTGCCATCAACGGGCTCGCCAGTTGCGCGGCGGTGACGGGACCCAAGGCTTCCAGACGGCTGCGGATGATTTCTGTTAGCGCGCTTTCCTGATCGTTTGCTTCATTGGAAAGCACCGGCGCAATGACCGGCGCAATCGGGTTATCGGGAAACAGCAGTTGCATCAGTTGCAGGCGTTCGGCTGCAATCCATAAGCGGGTATCATTAGCCAGGGTCATGACCGTCGCCCGCGCACTCTGTTGCAGGCTTTCCATCAGGGTGGGCCAGCCGTGAGCCAGCCGGTCATGCAAATTCGACAGCGGGCCGCGTTCTCCCTCCGCTTCGGTCAGAAACCCAAGCACGACCAGCGCATCGTGGAGCTCATCCTGGGTGTGAGCTTCCGGCCAGGCTTCGCTGCGGACTTTTGCAATTGCTTCAGGATTTAAGCGGCCGATATCGGCGGCGCTTTGCGGGTCCATAAAGCGGCGTTGTTGCACCGCCAAGGTTCTGCGTTCCTCGGCAGGGGCGTCATCCAAAAAAGCGTAAGGTCTGGCGTTAAGTATTTCCAGAGCTAAAGGGGATGGACTGGTCAAATCCCGGGTAGTGACAGTGATTGCGCCTTGTTCGATACCGGTTAATAAATGTTCCAATCCATCGATGTCCATCAAATCATGCAGGCAATCGGCCAAGGTTTGATTCACCAGAGGATGATCCGGAACTTCCCGGTTCCCGGTGATGTTTTCCGCGCAGGCGAGTTGATCCGGGAAAATCACCGCGATCAGATCTTCGGCATCGTTACGTTGAAAATAGGCCGGGACTTTCTTGCCGGCGCGATTGCGGGGAACAGCCAGTGCGGTGGTGACAACCCAGCGCCAACGCGTCGGGAACATGGGGGCGGCCAATAATGCCTGGACCAGAATATCTTTGACTGTCGCTGCTTTCAGGTATTGTATGGGTTCTTCCAGCGGAAAACTGTGAGTTGGGCCTAATGACAGCACAATGGCGTCTTCACCGGCTGCGGCTTGCAGTTCAAAGTTGAAGCGGCGGCAGAAGCGTTTGCGCAGGGCCAGGCCCCAGGCCCGGTTGATCCTGGAACCGTAAGTGGAATGAATCACAAAATGCATGTCGCCGGTTTCATCGAAGAAACGTTCGAACACAACATGCTGCAGGGTTGGCAACACGGTTAAAGCCGCTTTGGCCGCCGCCAGATATTGCGCCAGTTGTTCGGCAGCGTCGTGCGGAAGCCGTAGTTCTTCTTTCAGGTAACGATAGGCGGCATCTTCTCCCAGTTCTAGCCGGCTATCGATAACAGACCGCAAATTCGAAACGGCAAGCGAGAGTTCATCGCTGCGGCCCGGCGCTTCGCCAAACCAGAACGGGATATTGGGCGGCTGCCCGTGGGCGTCTTCAACAAACACCCTGCCCTGCTCTATCTTCAGCATCCGATAGGAACTATTGCCCAATTGAAAAATATCGCCCGGCAAGCTTTCAAAAGCGAAGTCTTCATTCACGGTTCCGACAAAAATGCCTTCCGGCTGCAAAATCACATCGTAATCGAATTGATCGGGAATGGCCCCGCCGTTCATCAGCGCTGTCAGCCGTGCGCCTTTGCACGCCCGCAGCATGCCATGCACCGCATCCCGATGCAGAAAAGCTCCGCGCCGGCCGCGCCGGGTGTGGAAACCGTCACTCAGCATTTTAACCACGCCGATAAATTGTTCGTGTGTCAGCTCCCGGTAAGGCCAGGCAACCGCAAATGCGTGATACAATTCATCTTCGCGCCAATCCCGGCAAGCCACTTCGGCAACGATTTGCTGGGCCAGTACGTCCAGAGGATGCAGGGGAATCGAAATGCGATCCAGTTTATCCTGCTGGATTGCGGCAAGCATTGCCGCACATTCCACTAAATCATCACGCGATAACGGAAACAGCCGGCCTTTCGGCACGCCGCCCAGTTGATGGCCGGAGCGCCCCACTCGTTGCAGAAAGGTGGAGATGGCTCGCGGCGAACCTAACTGGCAAACCAGATCCACATCGCCGATATCGATGCCCAGCTCCAGCGAAGCAGTCGCCACCAGGGCTTTGAGCGAGCCCTGTTTTAAACGTTGTTCCGCCGCCAGCCGGTGCTCTTTGGCCAGGCTGCCGTGGTGGGAGGTGACAAATTCTTCGCCCAAGCGTTCGGCCAGCGCCGCAGCCGCGCGTTCCGCCAGACGGCGGGTGTTCACAAAAATCAAGGTGGTGCGGTGTTGCCCGATCAACTCCTCAAGATGATGGTAAATTTCGCCCCAGACTTCTGTCGCCATCACTGCTTCCAGCGGAGAGCCGGTGACCGCTATCTCCAAATCGCGTTGGCGTTGATAACCGGTATCGATAATCGTGCACTGTTGGGCGTAATTGCCGTTCAAAAATTTCGCCATCAGCTCGATTGGCTTTTGGGTGGCGGATAAACCGATGCGTACAGGTGGTTTTTCCGTCAGTTGGGTCAGACGTTCCAGGGACAGCGACAGGTGAGCGCCACGCTTGTTGCCGGCCAGTGCGTGAATTTCATCGATAATCACGCTACGCACAGTACGCAGCATTTCGCGTCCTGAATCGGAAGTCAGCAAAATGTAAAGCGACTCCGGGGTTGTCACCAGTATATGCGGCGGACGCCGCTTCATGGCGGTGCGTTCCAGCGCCGAGGTATCGCCGGTGCGGGTTTGAGCACGTATCGCAACGTCCGGCAGGCCATGTTCCAGCAAGGCGAAGCGAATGCCGTTCAGCGGCCGTTCCAGGTTTTTGTGAATATCGTTGGACAGCGCCTTGAGAGGCGATACATAAAGAATCCGCGTTTCATCGGGTAATGGCGATTCCAGCCCCTGTTGCACTAGCTGGTTGATAGCGGCAAGAAAAGCCGCCAGGGTTTTACCGGAACCTGTGGGCGCAGCTATCAGTGTGGATTCGCCGGCGCTAATAGCCGGCCAAGCCTGACGCTGCACCTCCGAAGGGGCGTCAAAATTGGCATTAAACCAATGCGCAACCGCGGGATGAAACGAAGTTAAAGGCATGGCGAGTCAAATTAAGAATCTTGTTTACGTCGAATAGAAGGAAGGATTTTATCCGTCCGCCTATCAGCGACAGATTTGGATAACATAGCACAGTCTAAACCGGAAAGTATTGTTCCACCATCCTTTGCTGGTGGTTCAGTTTGAATAATTTTTGATAGAGATAACAAAAGTTTTGTGAATCGGGAATGTTTGGCCGGGGGTTCGCCGGAAGAGATTCCGGCGCACTGAACCATTGCCCATCCTTTAATTTGCTTCAACTTGACCGGACTTTTAACAGGCAGAGTTCGGCCAAATCAGCCACTGGCGAAAATGCCGGCCATGGTCTGATGTCTTTCCACATAGCTGAATATTCACTAAATCAAACTATAAGCTTTCCAGTCTAAGGCAAAATAGTTAGAATTCGCCCGTAATACCCTGATAATGGCGATTTCTGCTGAAATTCCATTTTTGATTTCTCAGCGCTGAAACCGCAACTCATTTCAATTGGAACCCTTCTTGTCAAACAAGCCGGTCAAAGGAATCAAATCATACCAGTCATGCAAAATATTAAATGAAGTTAATGATCAGTAATCGTAAGACTTTCATCATTATGGCGACAGCCGGCTACTCGGTGCTGGCTCTGGCATGGATTTTCCTAACGGATGATTTGTTAAAGGTCTTTGTCGACATAGACTCGATGCGTTGGTTGTCGACTGCAAAAGGTTTCTTTTTCGTCATCACATCCGCTTCCATATTCTTTCTGGTTTTACGCGCGGTTCCGCCTGCCAATGAGAAAGGCCTAACAACTTGCTGGGATACGGCGGCTAATGCTCTAGCTCCCGAAAGCCGAAACCACTGGTTAATGTATCTGTTCGCCATTGTCATAACGCTAGCCATTCTCTTTGTGCGTGAAAGTCTCAAAGTTCAATTCGAAAATAGGCCGCTGCTTATTTTGTTCATGCTCCCAATTATTCTTAGCGCCTTAATAGGTGGTTTCGGACCGGGCCTGGTTTCGACCTGTATAACCGCTTTGGGTGTTAAGTACATGGCGATCCCGCCAATCCATACTTTCGGTTTTGCCATTCAGCATGACCTGATCCAATGGCTGTTTCTAATCATCAACGGCGTAGCTGTCAGTCTGTTGAGTGAAACTTTGCGCCGCTCGCTGGCTAAGGCTGAGCTCAATCAACGCTTGCTTAATGTCATCGTATCCGGTACGTCTGACGCTATTTTTGTAAAGGATATTCAGGGGCGCTACCAATTGATTAATGCCGCTGCAGCCGTCATAGTCGGCAAAGCGCCGGAAACAATCCTTGGCCGTGACGATCATTTTCTGTTTCCGGAAACCACAGCCCGGAAATTGATAAAGGAGGATCAGGCGATCATTTCCGGCCCCATTGAACTATCCATTGAAGAACATATCACCACTTTTGACGGCAAGGAACTGGATTTCCTGGTCAATAAGGGGCCTGTATTTGATCAAACCGGTCAAGTAGCCGGATTATTCGGAATTGGCCGGGATATAACCGAACGCAAACAAGCCGAGGCAACCTACCGGTCGCTTTACGACAATATCATGAATAGTGTTGTTCATTGCCGTGTCATTTTTGAAGAAAACTTAGCAATTGATCTAGAGTATATCTCTGTGAATCCGGCTTTCTCCGAAGTCTCCGGCATCCTGGAAAACCCCGAAGGCCGTCTCATAAGCGAGGTTATCCCCGGCTATTGCGAGCATAACCGGGAGTCGCTTGATGTTTTCGGGCGTGTCGCCTTAACCGGAGAACCGGCTCGATGGGAACATTATTTAGCTGAACTTGACCGCTGGCTGTCTTTATATATTTTCCCCAACGCTACGGATGAAATCACCATCATTGCGGAAAATATTTCCGACCGTAAGCGTTCCGAGAAGAAACTCCAACTCGCCGCCAGTGTTTTTTCCCATGCCCGGGAAGGCATTATGATTACTGGAAAAGATGGAACAATAATAGATGTCAATGAAGCTTTTAGCCGAATTACCGGTTATGACCGTGAGGAAGTCTTGGGGGAAAACCCGCGGATACTAAGTTCCGGACGGCATGGCAAAGACTACTACGCGGTTTTTTGGCGCGAACTGCAGGAACAAGGTTTTTGGTCCGGCGAAATTTGGAATCGCCGTAAAAATGGCGA
>Ga0181528_10000863_pt1 | contig 19663 bp, 11 predicted proteins | sample PEATcosm2014_Bin_47_FD_119742 | JGI IMG/M metagenome (GOLD analysis project Ga0181528, IMG submission 119742) | Peatland microbial communities from MTU Mesocosm Facility, Houghton, MI, USA - PEATcosm2014_Bin10_10_metaG | ecosystem: Environmental > Terrestrial > Soil > Wetlands > Peat | place...
CTGGATCGCTGGACGGACATCGGTCGCGAATGCGTCCTGAAGCAAGGACTCGGCTCGAACTAGATCGCAATTTTGCTGCGCGCCAGAAAGTTCCCGGCCATCGACCAACGCCGCCTTGGAGAAGAGTTCCTGCGCTATGGTCACGGTTTGGATCATAGCTTCGATTTTGCCCTTCAGGTTGTGACTTTGATCGACCATGTAGGCAATGTCGGCATGTTTGCCGGTCTCCCATTCGAAGTTGTGAATCTCATGGAAGATGCGGAAGACCTGATATGGGTCGATGGAACCGAGGGTGAGATCGTCGTCAGCATAACGGCGGTCGTTAAAGTGAAATCCACCGAGCATATCTTCTGCAAGTAGCCACGCAACGATCTGTTCGATGTTCTGCCCTTGATAGTGATGTCCCGTATCGACGAGGACCTTGGCCTGAGGCCCGGCGGCGCGACAGAGGAGCAGGGACATGCCCCAATCGGCAATGTCAGTGTGGTAGAACGCCGGTTCGAACGGCTTGTACTCGATCAGAAGGCGCTGACCAGGCGAGAGCGCCGCATGAGAGTTCTTCAGAAGCTCTGTAAACCACTGCTTGCGTTGGCGGATATTCGCGGTTCCGGGATAGTTGGAGCCATCTGCAAACCACATGGAGATGTCCCGGCTGTGCAGCCGATGGGCAATTTCGATGCTGTCCTTCGTATGTTGAAGCGCTCGTTGACGGATGGACGGATCGGGATTCCCGTAGGAGCCATATTTGTATTCCTGGTCCTGAAATAGATTGGGGTTGATGGAGCCGGGCAGAACGCCGTAGCGGGCGGCAAACTTTTTGATGTCGTCCGCGCTGCGCACGCCATCGGGGCAATCCCACAGAACATGCAGCGCCACCGTGGGGCAGACCCCGGTCAGTAGGTGGACCTGGCCAGCATCGCTGAATTTTTCTTCGGTTGTGGTGGCCGCGGCTGGCTGAATGAATTTGCCGAACCGTGTGCCGGTGTTCGCGAAGCCCCAGGACGGCAGCTCGATGCGGAAGGACTCGAGCGCGTCAAAAACTTTCTGACTTTGGCGTGCGTCCATGGAAGCCTCTCCTTGGGGTCGAACTTATAATCCCTGTGCTCAGTCGGTAACGAAATGCTGTCCGCAGACTTCAGTTCACGATACAGAAGCACAGCTTAACACTCCGCAGAGCCGCAAAAAACTATTCTGGCATTCCGATCTATCGCGTGGTTGGCGGAGCTCGTTTGACATCGGCATTGTTCAAGTGAAACCATCCCCGCGGTGTGGCTTTGGCGTCGACCGAGCCGTTCAGCATTAAGCGATGGGGATGAGGAAGAGGCTTTGTTTTCGGTCGCTCTAGCCGATTAGGCTGGACTTCGGGAGGGTACGGTGAAGCGTTGCAAGATATCGAACGTTGTTCTCGCAGTTGGGATTCTGATTTCGACTGCTTCCGCAACCCCGGTGCACTTACGCTGCGAATATCTTGAAAATCCATTGGGAATTGACGCGACGACCCCGCACCTGTCGTGGCAGGGCGACAATCGCGAGCGCAATTGGAGCCAGTCGGCATATGAGATTTTGGTTGCTAGCCGCGAGGAGAATTTAAAGTCCGGCAGAGCAGACATCTGGGATAGCGGGAGGATGCCGTCGGCGGAGTCGGTTGGGATCGCATATCACGGGCCCACGCTGGAGTCGCGGCGAAGATACTACTGGAAGGTTCGAGTTTGGGACGCGTCGGGACAAGCGACCGAATCTGCCGAGGTCGCATGGTGGGAGATGGGGCTTCTCCGTCCGACGGATTGGAAAGCCAAATGGATTCGCTGGGGAAATCCGCAGGACGAAGCGGACCGGCGCGGGATCCGTTGGATCTGGGCACCGGGTCAGAATGCGCTTGCCGTTGCGCCGAAGACGGCAGCCACATTTCGCGTCACCGTCAACCTCTCGGAGAGACCGCGAGAGGCGGTGCTGTTGCTCGCAACGCGAGGAGATGTTGTAGCGAAGGTGAACGGGCACGAAGTGGACGCCAAGAGTCGATGGGCCACCTTCGATCGAAGGGACATTGCTGATCAATTGGTGCTTGGCAAGAACTTGATCGACGTGACGATTACTGCTCCGGATCCACCGGAGTATGGTCCAAACGCCGAGACGAAGACCGCGACAGCGGCCCTGGCTGCACTGGTAAAGATCACTCGGTCCAATGGCACGATCTTGCGTTTTCCGACCAATGAGCACTGGAAAGCGAGTCTGGAACCGCCGACGCATTGGCAAGCCGCTCAAGTCGTTGCGGAGTTGACGGACAAAAGGTTGGGCGATCCGGGGCCCTTACCCCAGCGAGCCGGCTACCTTCGTCGAACGATTGTGCTGTCGAAGCAGGTACGAAGCGCCAGGCTTTATGTGACCGCTCTCGGGAGCTACCGCGTATTCCTGAATGGCAGCCGCGTTGGCGACGATGTGATGACGCCTGGATTCACGGACTATCGCAAACGTGTGATGTATCAGACCTACGACGTGACGAAGCTGTTAGCCCATGGCAACAACGCCATTGCTGCCGTGCTGGGGGACGGATGGTATGGGAGCGGTTTGACTTGGGTTGGGATGCATTTCTTTGCGCCTCCAGATCGCTTTATTGCTCAACTCGAAATCAACTACGCAGAGGGCAGCCATGATTCCATCATCACGGACGAGAAGTGGAAGACCAACGGATCGCCGATCGTTCGATCAGACATTTACAACGGGGAAGTGTACGACGCCCGATTAGAGCAGGCTGGGTGGGAGAAGCCTGACTTCGACGACTCGAAGTGGAAGCCGGCAGTAATTGGGGATGCTCCCGGCGTTATGGTATCGAGCCAGATCGATGCGCCCCCGCGGGTCATTCTCGCGCTGGTTGCGAAGAGTGTCACCCTGGTTGCAAACGGAGCGTACATCTTCGATATGGGTCAGAACATGGTCGGGTGGACGACTCTGAAGGTGAAGGGCACGGCTGGAACCAAGGTCCGGTTGCGCTTCGCCGAGATTCTAAATCCGGACGGGACGATCTACACCGCGAATCTGCGCAACGCCGATGCCACCGATGTTTACACGTTGCGCGGCGGCGATGAGGAGACGTTTGCTCCACATTTCACTTTCCACGGCTTTAGATATGTGGAGATGACTGGCTATCCAGGGACACCGACGCTCGACGCAATTCGCGGCGACGTTGTCAGTAGCGTGAGTGGCGACCCGGTCGCGAAACTGGAGACTTCAAGCGACCTGGTCAATCGGATGTGGTCGATAGGAATATGGGGACAGCGCGGGAATTTTCTAAGTATCCCGACGGATTGTCCTCAGCGCGATGAGCGGCTGGGATGGATGGGGGACGCCGGAGTCTTCTGGCGGACCGGGAGCTATAACTTCAACATCGCAGCGTTCTCGCAGAAATTCATCCAGGACATTGTGGATGCACAATCGAGTCAGGGAGCGTTCACGAATGTTTCTCCAAACACGCTTCCTTCCAGCGAGGAACAGTTCGAGGATCCCACGTCATCAAGCGATCGAGTTGGAGCGCCAGGATGGGGTGACGCGGGTGTGATCGTCCCATGGACGACGTGGGTGCAATATGGCGACGAGGCTGTGATCGAGCAGAACTGGGATGCGATGCAGCGTTGGATGGAATTCATTCAAAGCCGCAATCCGGATTTTCTGCGAACGAAGGCCGTCGGGCCGAACTTTGCCGACTGGCTCGCGCCAGATGAGCATACTAATAAGGATCTGCTTGCAACCGCGTATTGGGCATTGATCGCTCACATGATGTCGCAGATGGCACACGCCACCGGCAAAGAGGCCGATGTGAAGCGCTACGACAACCTTACAGAGAATATTCGTGGGGCGTTTCAGAAGGCATATATCAAAGAGGACGGAGAAGTTGGTACCGGGACGCAGACTTCGTATGTGGTCGCACTATACACGAAGATGGCTCCTTCGGCCCTGGAGCCGATGCTGGTCGACAAACTCGTCAAAGATATCGAATCGCGTAATTGGCATCTGTCGACGGGCTTTCTTGGAACGCCTTTTCTCTTGTTCACGCTCGCAGATCATGGGCGCAGCGACGTCGCCTACCGCCTGTTGCTGAATGACACATATCCATCTTGGGGCTACATGCTGTCGAAAGGTGCAACGACATGGTGGGAGCGATGGAACGGAGATACTGGGGATCCGTCAATGAACTCTTACAACCATTACGCGTTCGGATCGGTGATTGCATGGGTCTACCGCTACGCAGCGGGAATTGACACGACGCCAGATTCACCGGGTTTCAAAGAGATCGTGATTCATCCCCACCTCGATGCGCGCATGACGTCGGCGCGGGCCGAATACGATTCGGTTTACGGGAAGATCATTAGCGATTGGAAGGGAACGCCCGCAGGTCCGTTTTCTTTGAGCGTGACGATTCCGGGAAATACCTCAGCAAGGATTTTCTTGCCGATAATCCCGGGCGCTCGCCTCACGGAAGATGGCAATCCGGTTGAGGCGCGGGACGAGAACGGATCATACCTGGTGAAGGTCGGATCGGGCTCCTACAGTTTTGAAGTGAAGTGATCAGGCAAGCGACTACGATCCCGCATAAAGCTGGAATGGCGCCCAGTAGAAAGGCTTGCGGAACGCAGTCCGTGAATGTAGTAAGGAGAGCTTGGCCGAGCGCAGCGCAGAATCCGGAGATTCTCCGCGACTTAATCCATCGTAAAACTTATCCATCAGTTGCCCCGTGGAAAGATCACTCGCCTCCCAAAGTGCGGCGATGACATTGTGGGCGCCTGCTCGAACGAACGCCCACGACAGGCCCACGAGTCCCTCCCCAGCGTAAGCGCGCGAGCCGGCGCTATAGCACGAGGAAATCGTCACTAAGTCAGCGTTCACCGGGTGCTGAATAATGTCGCGTGCGTACAGCTTGAAGGAGCCGTTTTCGTCGTTGCCTCGAGACAGGATAATTGCCGAGTCGAGCGGACTTGTCTGGCTCGCGATGGCGTGCGTAACAAAATGGATGTAGGAAAAATGTTCAGGATTGTCCGCCAGATAGGCGGCGGCGGTAGCCTGATCGCGTTGAAGGACTTTTCTTTGTGCCGCGGGAAAGTGTTTTTCGACGCTCGCCATCTCGATCGCCGCATTTGCTAGTTCCGGATATTCCTGGCTTGGTGAGACGACGTCGCCAACAAGAAGGAGGTTTGGAACAAAACTTCCTTTGTTTCCGTGGCGAAGACTGAGAAGCCGAAGAGAGCTGGCATTAGAGATCGTGGCGTCATCAATCCAATAATGCAAAACCGGCTGGGGGACGAGAAGCGTCTCGAAATTCAGGATGTTCAGCTTGCCGTCGGGGATGATGATGACCTTTCTACCGGTCGACAGGAGTTTGCTCGCCGGCCCAATCAACATTTCGTAGAGTGACTGGCCATCCAAGTTGCCTGAGTCGAGCACATCTTTAGGGCCACCTAAAGCCCTGTTATAGCGTTCAATGATGGCGTCGATCTCTTCAGAACTCGGTAAGGAGAATAACTGGACTTGTTTGGGAGTGATCGCCCACAGGTAAGAACTACGCTGGCCGAGCCAATAAAAGAGAATCGTGGAATCGGTGCGAGAGGCGAGTTCCTGCGCGTCTAAGGGAGGAGGGCCGAGGCTCATCCCCTTGGAAACGAAGCCTAATCCCTCCGCGAGGGTGCGTGCGCGGCTGTAATCTGCCCAGCGAAGGGCCTCGTTCGTCCGGCCGCGAGTTATCAGAAAATGGATGTAGTCGTCATAGATGGGCTCCCCGTTGGCAAGAAAGGAAAGGCGGAAGTCGGTATGTTGAACACTGTCGCGGGCAGATCCGATGGTGGCAAGGGCGGCGCGATATTCGCGATCGACAGCATCCGGAGGTTTCGAATCTTCGTAGAGCCGGGCGAGTGAGTGTTGGGCCTCCCACTTCAAAAATATGAGAGCAGTCGGATCGGATTGGACTCGGAGAAACTGACGTTCCGCCTCAGAGGCCTCGCCACGCCGAGCCGCGATTTGGCCCTGAACCAAGACTGGGTAGAGTTCATCAAGTTGGTTGCCGCTTTGCTGAGCGATCTCGAGTGCTTTCTGAGCGAACTTGCTTGCATCAGGAAGGTTTCCGGCCTGTAGAGAGGCTCGCGCCAAGGCCTCGAGAGAGTTATAGATGTGCTCCTTGCTGTTTTCTGCTTCGGCCAGAGAGAGCGCTCTTTGAAAGGCTGTTTCGGCGAGGTCGAAATGGTGCGCTTCCATGTGAATGTAGCCGATGTCTATGAGGGACATATCCTCGACATAGACATCGCCGAGCTGCTCAGCATCCTTTTCCGCTTCGACCAGCGCTTCGAGCGCTCTTTCGGAATCGCCTAAACGGAAATATGCCCAGCCTAGATTTACTTGCGCAGCCAAGGCGACGTCGCCCGCGCCAATGCTCGTCGCCGCTTTGTTTGCAGCACTCGATCCATCGACCGCCTCGTCGTAGCGCTCCTCCTTTACCAGCACGCCAACCAAGTTCACAAGCGAGGTTGCTTCGAGAAAGCGATCGCCTGCAGTTCTCGCATGAGTTAAGGCTTGTTGGAATGCCCGCAAGGCTTCATCGAAATGATCTTGCCCGAGAGTAAAAACCCCCCAGGCCTGAAAAACGTCCCCGCAACTCGCGGCATTTGATTGTGCACACATTTGCTTCGCTTCTTCGAGTTCGCGCGTCGCTGTGGGCAAATCAAGCTGGCGTGCATGGGCGACACTTCGAAGGGTCAAAATTGAAATTGCATCCTCAGCCGGGATGGAAGCCAAGTTCGCCGGGTCTAGCAATTTCAAAACGGCAGGATACTTACTCTGCCAGAGAAGAGACTGCGCTTGCAGGATCTTGAATTTCCCACTCCACTGAGGGGCGGAAGTTGAATATCTCCGGGAGCCAAACTCCGCCTCCTTTTCACTCTGTACCAAGTTGCCGTGGATGAAAGTCTGGCGAGCATGGTCCAACGCGGCCGAAGCTCCCGCGGTTCGATCGCAGCCTGTCGTGCAAGCGAGAGTTGTAGCGAGAGTCAGGCACCAAAGCGACAAGCGCTTCCTATCACGCGGTCGCCGAAGCTTAATTCTTAGGGAGCGCATCGCTCAAAAAGCCGTTTGGTGACAAGTAGTACAACCAATAATGAGCAGGACGGACGCAGCCCCGGCGCGACGAGAAAACGCACCGGGGACTGGTCGAAAAGAGGATTAGGGCCGTGTCACGCCATTCGTATTCGCCGAAGCAGCTGTTGCGCTACCGCCGGCGATGCAACCCATGTGCATCTTCAGCATGTTCAGAGTGAAGAAGCTGGCGCTGGGTGGATCGTCTGGAACCGCAGCCATCTTTTGATCGGAAAAATCCTCCTTACCGGGTTCTACTCCGACGATGATCTCCCCGAGGGATACGGTCCCGAAATCGGGAATCACAAGGATATTTCCGAAGCTCTTGACGCCCGGAATTGGGATCGGCCCGATGCTCTTTACCAGGGAGCATTCCAGCTTGGAATGACCATGACCATTTCGATGATTTTTCTTGAGATCGTCAATGTATACGACCTTGGCTTTGTATTCCCGCTGCAAAGACTCCGGAAGTCCTTTGGCACGGGCAATATCCTCGAACTGATGCTCGACGCGATCGAGAAATCCTCGGTCGGCAAGGTACGTCCGGTCCTCTGTCGGTCTCTCGCCGCAAATGCCTAGATCAAATTCGAGTTCAACTGGATACCCACCGACGCGTAGATTTTCAAACCGCGACCCTAGGAACGTAACCTTGGGAACATGACCGTGCTTCACGGGATGCTCCGTGGACACTTGTGCAACGACGCGATCCGCAGTGATCACCTCAAGCACGTTCAGTCCTTCGATCACGGCCGTTGAGAGCGTGACCCAGCCTGAATGATCGTTTCCCCAGAGGTCCTTCTTTTCGATCTTGTTTCCAGACGCGCGAGTGAACCCTGACTTGAAGGAAATCAGTCCCTCCAAGGTGCTGGCGTCCATCGAACGCGTGATGTGACCTTCGCGGCGCGTCTTCGAAAGAACGACGTGCCCTCCGAAGTCGATTGGCTGTTCAATCGGGTGTTTCAGGTGGCCACTGAGAATCTGCGCCTCGGCATGATAGACGTGGTATCGCTTCAGATACGACTCGGTTTCAACCTCTGATCTTGGATTGGCGGCCATGTTGTCAACTCCTCTAGTTGTGAGATTACTTCTCGACCTGCAGTTCAAAAGGCGTGCGACTTATCTCTGAGTTCTGACCGGTGCTGGTAACTCCGTGGAGAGTTAAAGCGTAGGTGCCACTATCGCGATTCGCAGGCGGTATACGGACGATGTACGTGTCCTCTTCTGGTGTTGTCAAAATCTTTAATGACCACTCTTTGTTTCCCGCCGGATCGTAGAGTTCCGCCACGTAGCTCGAAAACTGTGCGTCGGGAGGGATGTTCACCATTAGGACGAAACCACTGCCACGGCGAATGTCGATCTTGGTTGCTGAGCCCCCGCGGGTGCGAGTGTTAATCGTGGCCCAGGGCAAAACCTCCGGGTGATTCGCAGCCAGCCTCATCTCCGGGTAAGTCACGAAATTCTGGTAGGCAATCACTAACAGCAACAGCGCTAGGACTGGCACCAGCATGGCAGGACGAAGCCAGGCGAGCCATCCCGACGGAGCAGGAACTGACATCGGGGTCGCCACCACAGCTGTTTGAACTTCTTCTGCCAGAATATCTTTACTCTTCTCGATGAACTGGGAGGCCGCACGAACATCCAAGGCACACTCCGGGCAGTCGAAGAAGTGCTCCTCGAATTGATCGCGTAACTCGGGCGGGAGTTCGTCCATCAGATACCGTTCCGTAGCTGTCAGGCGAATCGCCTCTTGATGGTCCATAACCGCCTATATTCCCTCAACGAGTAATAGTGCGAAAAACAGCGAAAACGTTTCAGCCGACCCGGTCAAGATTTGGCGTTCCGCGCCGCGGCTTCCCAGCGCCGCTAACATATTGTTCTTTAAAGGTTTGCTTAGCCCGATGAAGAAGTACCCGCAGGTAGTTGCGGTCCACTCCAAAATCCCTGCAGACCTCGTCTTTATCCCGTTCTTCCAGAAACACTTCGCGAAGCAGGCGCCGATCGCGCTCGCTCAGGCCGTCGAGAATGCCTCGGACGATTTCGGAGGTTTCTTTCGTCATGATTTCGTCCAGCACGTCGCTCCGCAGGTCGGGGATCTCTGCGGCATCTTTGTCGTCGTCCTCAACCGAAATGCGAGAAGACGAACGATAATGTTCGAGCAAGACGTTGTTACAGACGGAATTCACAAAGGGGCCGAGGCGATCTGCCTGGCGAAGTCCCTCGCTGCTGCGCAACACAGAAAAAACCCGAGCGAAGATTTCCTGGCGCACATCCTCGATGGCCTCCCGCGAATTGAGACGGGAACGAAGTTTGAGCTGGATCAACTCGCTGAAGTAGGAGACAAAATGTTCTTCGGTCCGGAAGTCGCCCGAACGGAGCCGCTCCAAATAGCCGCTGTCAAACGCATAGAATTGCACGCCGGTGCCTCGGGCCCAACTAAGTGTGCAGCATTCTACACCCGCGCAGCGGAGGTGCCGGGGTTTTCTACGACAATTTAACGGTGCGGAAATCTTCGGAGAAGCGACAAAAAATCGTAACCATGTAACGAAATTCAGATGTCCTGCACTATCCCAGTAATATCGGCTAGTGGTTACTAGCACACATGGCCGATCCGCCGCATGAGTTTATTGGCGGGCTGAGTGGCGCACCCATCATCGGTGCCTCGGCGGTGGGCGCGCCCTTCAAGAAAAGGTGTGGAGACCGGGTAATCGCCGTAACTTCGAAAGTGCAAGGGGGAAGGCCTTCGAAGACGGCGGTCCCGGTCCTATACCTGAAACGCCAGCGGCAGTTCATCACGCCAGCCACGCGCGAGGAAAACCACAATCCACACATGTCTAATGTCTGGCCGGGCCGGCCGGAGGAGAAGCATTGCGCGTCTATTAGCCCTATCTGGCAGATCGCGGAAGCGAATTCCTCTCGGTGAAAATTCTCTGTGCTCCTAACCCCTTTTCTAGGCGTGGGTTACAGCCTATACCGTATGGTTTGTACTACGCCGACCCCGATAATGTTATTTCTGGAACTCAATCCGACTCTCATGAATGAGCGGAAGATCGAGGTATCGGCGAATGAATCAGCGACAGTTTTGCACCCGACTTCTTCTGGCGGTACTCATCGTGTTGGTTTCAATGGTGAGTTGGGGACGGGCCGCCGATACAAATGAGCAGTCCGATCTTTCCAAGCGGCTGGCGGCATCGACGCAGGTACTCAACGAGGTAATGGCCACACCGGGTAAATCGATTCCTGCGGGCGTTATCAAGCGCGCCGAGTGCATTGCTGTCTTTCCCTCGACGATTGAGGTTGCTGTTCTCGTGGGCGCCAAACACGGGAAAGGCTTTGCGACTTGCCGAACAGCAAAAGGCTGGAGCGCTCCTGCTCCACTCGACATTTCAGGCGGAAGCTGGGGTGCACAGCTGGGCGGGGAAGCAGTCGACCTTGTGCTGGTTGTGACCGACGACAAAGGTATGCAGCAGCTGGAATCGGGCAAGTTCAATCTCGGGACGGAAACATCCGTCACGGCGGGCCCGATGGGAAATCAAGGTATGCAGATGAACTCCGATGTCATCAGCTATTCGCGCGCACGAGGGGCCTTCGCAGGAACGAACATCAGCGGTTCATCGATTACGGAAGACCAAGACAACGCGCGTGCTCTATACGGCTCGTCGGAATCCATGGCCGACATCCTGGCGGGCAAGGTGACTCCTCCGCAAACGAGCCTGTCATTTTTGTCGACAGTTCAGAAGTATGCGGGTCGGACCAAGCAAAAAGACTGAATCGCACAGCTTGCGCCAACAAACTACCGTTCCTAGTTCACATCTTTACTTATTTCGAATCTAAGGATGTCCAATGACCGAACGGCACACTAGCGTCCCGCCCGAGACCACTTCAGAGCCAACGAAAATGCCGCGGGAGCAGGAACTGCTGTTTCGCGAGATCCTGGCGCTATGCGAACTGCGTGAAATCCCTTATGTGGTAGCCGGTGCGTTTGCTCTTCAAGAGCACACTGGCATTTGCCGCGACACGAAGGATCTCGATCTTTTTCTAACGGCCCAGAACGCTCCGGTCGCGTTGAAGTTACTTCGGGAAGAGGGGTTCGAGTGTGAGACATGCGACCCGGTTTGGCTCTTCAAGGCGCATCGTGACGAATTTTTTGTTGATCTGATTACAGGTATGAGCAATGCAGCGATTGTGGTTGATGACTCATGGATTGAGCGCTCGAAACCCGCAGTTGTGCTTGGCGTGCCAACCCTTGTATTAGCCGCTGAAGAGCTGATTGCTTCCAAATTGTTTGTGACGCGGCGCGAGCGCTTTGACGGCGCGGACATTGCGCATGTGATCTATGGCACCAGGGGCAAACTTGACTGGGACCGCGTGCTTCGACTGGCGGGAGAAAACTGGGAGATGCTTTTCTGGGCTCTTGTTTTGTTCCGTTACGTGTATCCCGGACAAACGCAGTTTGTTCCATTTGATTTGTGGCGCGATCTGTTGCGGCGCTTTGAAGATGAGGTTTTTCATTCGGAGTCCAACGCGAAATTTCGCGGTAGCCTGATCGACGACAAGATGTTCGCCATCGACGCGAAGGAGTGGGGGCTCGGGAACCTGATGGAGGAGTATCGGGAACGGCGGTTGAAAATGGTCCCAGAATCGGACAAGAATTCATGAGAATTGCAGCCACAGCCGATCTGCATTTCTCCGCCTCCCGCCATAACGCGTTGCACGACCAGTTGAGCCGGGTGCGGGAGGAGGCCGATATTCTCGTGCTCGCGGGTGATCTCACGAATTACGGGAAAACTGAGGAGATGGAGCCGCTGTTGAATGTCGTGGTGCGCTCAAGGGTTCCGACCGTTGCCGTGCTTGGAAACCACGATTATGAAAGTGGGAAACAGGCCGAGTTGATGCGCATGATGGAAAGCTCAGGCATAAAAGTCCTCGACGGAACGGCCTATGAACGCGACGGAGTGGGATTCGCAGGCACCAAGGGCTTCGTGGGCGGTTTCGGGCGCGGCGTACTCACTGCGTTCGGTGAACCTGAGATTAAACAATTCGTGCAAGCGTCAATTGACGAGGCCCTCAAACTCGAACGCGCGATGGCCCAGCTTCGTACTCCGAAACGCGTCGTGGTAATCCATTACTCTCCCATCGCCGCCACGGTGCAGGGCGAGGCCGCCGAAATTTTTCCGTTTCTTGGAACGACACGGCTTGCCGAGGTTGTCGACCGTCATGGCGCCGACCTAGTGCTTCACGGTCACGCTCATCATGGACAGCTGGAAGGAAAAACTGCGGGCGGAAGTCCCGTTTATAATGTCGCGATCACGTTGTTGCAGGCGCGGGAACCCTCCGCAGTCTATCGAGTGTTCGACATATAGGCTTTCTTCGCGGGATGCTCGATGCCACAAACCAATGTTACTTCCAACTCGATGCGGTTAGGCGCACAGGTCACTACAGACGGCGGTGTGGAATTTCTTCTGTGGGCCCCGAAGTCGCGTTCAGTCTTTGTGCGCATATGTGGCTCCAATGAACTCGTTCCGATGGAGTCATTGGCCGACGGCTACCATCACGCGATCCTGCCAAACCTGAAACCGGGCGCCCGCTATTTCTACCGCCTGGAGAACGGCCGCGAATTCCCCGATCCGGCCTCACGCTTCCAACCTGAAGGCGTGCACGGTCCGTCGCAAGTGTTCGATCCTGAGACTTTCAAATGGACCGATCGCAAATGGAAAGGGCGATCTCTCGGAACCACGATCTTTTATGAGTTGCATGTAGGCACTTTTACGAAGGAAGGGACCTTTGACGGTCTGATCGCACAACTCCCGGAACTTGTGGATCTCGGGATCACAACTCTGGAGTTGATGCCGGTCGCGCAATTTCCCGGATCGCGCAATTGGGGATACGACGGCGTCTATCCGTTTGCGCCACAGAATTCATACGGCGAACCGGAATCGCTGCAGAGGCTGATCAACGCCGCACATGCCCATTGTCTTGCGGTCGCGCTGGACGTCGTCTACAACCATCTGGGTCCGGAAGGCAACTACCTTAGTGCATTCGGCCCTTACTTTACGGACCGTTATCGCACTCCCTGGGGCGAGGCGATTAACTATGACGGCCCTGAAAGTGACCAAGTAAGGAGGTTCTTCATCGAAAACGCACTCTACTGGCTGGAAAACTTTCACTTCGACGCTCTACGTCTCGATGCTGTCCACGGAATTTACGATTTCGGCGCTCGGCATCTGTTGGCAGAACTGAAGTCGGAGGTGTCACAGCTTTCAGTGAAATTGGGGCGCGACATGCAACTCATTGCCGAGAGCGATCTAAATGACTCTCGACTTCTGCAAGAGCCCGAGCGTGGAGGCTATTCGCTCGATTCTCAGTGGAGCGACGACTTTCACCATTCTGTTCACACGCTGCTGACGAAAGAAGATCGTGGTTATTATTCAGATTTTGGTGGGATTGCTCCTTTGATTGCGACTCTTAGAGACGGTTGGTTTTACGAAGGACAATACTCTCCCCATCGGCGACGTCGACACGGGAACTCGCCGCAAGGACTCAAGCCGTCAAAGTTTGTGGTGTGCAGTCAGAACCACGATCAAGTGGGCAATCGTGCGGCGGGAGATCGTCTCGCCAGTCTTGTGAACTTTGAGACTCTGAAGCTCGTGGCCGGAATCACACTGTTGTCCCCGTTTGTTCCTTTGTTGTTTATGGGAGAAGAGTACGGTGAACCGGCACCGTTCCAATATTTCACAAGTCATGGCGATCCTAACTTGGTTGAAGCGGTGCGCCGCGGCCGCCGCGAGGAATTCGCGAGTTTTGGATGGCAAGACAGCGTGCCCGATCCGCAGGACGAGCAGACATTCAAGCGATCGCATCTAGATCAATCGCTGAAGACAAAGGAGCCGCATCGGACTCTCTATCACTTCTACCAAGATCTCATTCGAATTCGAACGGAACTCAAGATAGGCTGTAGTGCTTTGCACACCGTTCGAGAACTGCACGACAGTGCACTGTTGCTCGCGTATCATGGCGACTCCCAGTATTCGGCAATGGTTTTTAACTTCTCTGAATTTCCCGTCACCGTGACCGTGCCAGAGTTGGCAGGGAAGTGGATGATCATGCTTCAATCTGCATCCACGAAGTGGAGTGGTCCAGAGTCCACCTTGCCTGAAGTAGAAACTTTTTCGGCGGATCTCGAACTGCGAATCTTTCCCTATTCGTTTCTTGTATTGAAAAGGATCTCGACCATTTCGGAGGCGGAGTGAAATACGTTTGCATTCACGGGCACTTCTATCAACCGCCGCGGGAAAATCCCTACCTCGAAGCGATCGAGTTGCAGGATTCCGCTTATCCCTATCACGACTGGAATGAGCGCATCACGGCCGAGTGTTATGCGCCGAATGCGGCATCCCGAATCCTGGACGCCGAAAATCGGATACTGAAGCTCAAGAATAACTATGCGCAGATCAGTTTCAACTTTGGCCCGACGCTTTTGTCGTGGATGAAAGATCAGGCGCCACACGTACACGCGGCGATTATTGAGGCGGACGAGGAGAGCCGTGAGCGTTACTCCGGCCATGGTTCGGCGATCGCTCAGGGTTACAACCATATGATCCTTCCTCTCGCGAACCGGCGTGACAAGGTTACGCAGGTGAAGTAGGGGATAAAGGATTTTGAAAGCCGCTTCGGCCGAACTCCAGAGGGAATGTGGCTGCCGGAAACCGCGGTGGATACCGAGACGCTGGAAGTCCTTGCGGAGAATGGAATCCAATTTACGATCCTTGCGCCTCGGCAGGCCAAGCGCGTGCGATCGAAAGGCAGCACCCGATTTCATGACGTGACCGGTGCCCGCATTGATCCGGCGCGTGCCTATGCAGCAAGACTGCCTTCGAAGAAGCGGATCAACCTATTCTTCTACGACGGTCCCATCTCTCAGGGCGTAGCTTTTGAAGGGCTGCTGAGTGACGGCAAGCGATTCGCCGATCGCCTGATGAGCGGATTTTCGGACGAGCGTCAGGGGCCGCAATTGGTTCACATTGCGACCGACGGCGAAAGTTATGGCCATCACCACCACTTCGGCGAGATGGCGCTCTCTTATGCGCTGGACGAGATTGAGCGGAATGGCGTCGCTAAACTTACCAACTACGGCGAGTTTTTAGAGAAATATCCTCCGGAAGATTTTGTAGAGATCGTTGACAACAGTTCCTGGAGCTGCGTCCACGGGGTTGAGCGGTGGCGCAGCGACTGTGGCTGCAATTCGGGGGGGCACGCGTGGAACCAGCAATGGCGAGCACCCCTGCGTGCCGCGTTGGATTGGCTGCGTGACCGCCTCGCGCCGATATTCGAGAACCACCTGAAAGCATATTTCCGGGATCCCTGGGCTGGCCGGGACGACTATATACGGGTCATCCTTGACCGTTCTCCGGAGACGCGCGCGGCTTTCTTCAACGATCACACGATTCGCGCGCTCAGCTCCGATGAGCAAGTGAAAGTTCTCAAGCTCCTTGAAATGCAGCGCCACGCAATGCTCATGTACACCAGCTGCGGCTGGTTCTTCGATGAACTCTCGGGAATCGAGACGGTCCAGGTCATTCATTACGCAGGCCGCGCCTTGCGTTTAGCCGAAGAGTGCTCCGGTGAATCCATTGAGGCTGATTTTCTTAAGCATCTTGGTGAGGCCAAAAGCAATCTCCCCGAACATGGCGATGGGGCACAGATCTACGAAAAGTGGGTCAAGCCCGCGGTGGTCGATATTCAGCGTGTTGCAGGTCACTACGCCATCAGTTCGTTATTTGAGGCGTATCCCGATAAAACCCGCATCTATTGCTACGAAGTCGACCGGCTCAGTTATTCGCTGGAAGTCGAAGGGAAGATGCGGGTTGCCACGGGTTCGGCGCAGTTCCGCTCAGCGATCACAGATGAATCCATGAAGCTGGGTTTCGCCGTTCTGCATCTCGGTGATCACAACGTCACAGCCGGAGTTCAACCCTTCGAGAATCATTCGGAGGAAGAAGAAAAGAAACTGGTGGAAGCATTTGCACAAGCCGATACTGCCGAAGGCATTCGCCTGCTTGATCACATCTACGGAAAGCATGTCTTCTCGCTGCGCACGCTCTTCCGCGACGAGCAGCGAAAGATCGCGAATTTGATTCTGACAGACTCTCTGAATTCCGCTGCTGCCGTGTACCGAACCGTATTTGAGAGCCAGGCGCCGTTGATTCGTTTCCTGAACGGGCTCGACATCCCGGTTCCAAACGCCTTGAAGTCCGCAGCAGAAATAGCGCTCAACAGTCAATTACAGCAATTATTCGATCGCCCCGAACTTGACTTTGACGCGATTCGCAGTTTGTTACGAGAAGCCTCAGCCAGCAAAATCTCTCTGGACGGAACGACTCTCGAGTACAAGATGAGGCGGCGCATCGAGAAGGAAGCCTCGGAATTCGCAAAGAATCCGTCTGATGCTGCCACAGTGGAGCGCATGCTCAAACTCCTGGATCTGCTTCCTTCGTTGCCATTTACCGTCGTGCTCTGGGAAGCACAGAATATGGTGTATCGTCCGCTGATGTCGGCATATGAGCAGAATGGCTGGCATACTCCTGGCGCGGATCCAGTCGCGGTCCAGCGTCACGACGAATTCAATCGCCTGGCTGCGCAACTCCACATCTTGCTCCCTCAAGGCTAGAGATGCCACAGACGCGACTGCCATCGTCCACGTATCGCATCCAGCTCAACTCGGAGTTTCGTTTTGCCGACACTCTCAAAATCCTTGATTACCTGCACGAGTTGGGCATCTCTGATCTCTATCTCTCCCCGATTCTGGCTGCCCGGAAGGGTAGTACACACGGATACGATGTCATCGATCCCACCCGCATCAATCCGGATCTTGGTACCGAAGAAGAGTTCGCGACCCTGCAGAATGAACTCCAGAACCGAGGCATGGGTCTGCTCTTGGACATCGTGCCCAATCACATGGCTGCAAACGCCGAGAATCCATGGTGGATGGATGTGCTGGAAAACGGCGCTCAGTCGGCCTTCGCAGCATATTTTGATATCGACTGGCATCCCCACGCCCGAAGTCTCGAAGGGCGAATCTTGCTTCCCGTGCTTGGACGACCCTTTGGAGAGGCTCTGGATTCCGGTGAGATCAAGCTGGTCTGCAACGACGGTCGATTTTACATTCAGTACTTTGAATCCTTATTTCCAGTAGCTCCTCGTTCCTATCACGCGATCTTAAACCTCCATGCGGGTCGGCTGAAGAACTCTCTCAGCGAGGAGACCGGCGCATACCACGAGTACTCCGGAGTTCTCTCTTCCGCGCTGGATCTTGCCCGCGCTGACCGCCGCGTCGCGAGCAGTGCACAGGAGCAGCGGTTGCGGTTCGAATCCACGCGCGACCGATTGCGGTCGCTAATGAGCAATAGTCCGGAAATCGCGACGCTGGTTCGAGAAAACGTGGCAGAAATCAATGGCAGGGCAGGTGATGCGGGAAGTGTGGGACTCCTGCAGCGGTTGCTTGCCGAACAGAGCTACAAAATATCCTTCTGGCGGAACATGAACGAGAGCATCAACTATCGGCGGTTTTTTACCATCGCTGATCTAGTCGGAGTCCGGGTGGAAGACCCAATCGTGTTCGAGTCGACGCATGGTTATGTGATGCGGTTAGTTGCGAAAAATCCGCGCTCGGGACTTCGCGTCGATCACATTGATGGACTGAGAGACCCACTTTCGTATCTCACACGCCTCCAGGAGCGGCCGTCGCAGGATAAGAGTTCAACGGATGCGCAGTCCTACGTGGTCGTAGAAAAAATTCTTGCCCGCGGTGAGGATCTTCCCGAAGACTGGCCAACGAGCGGAACCACGGGATACGACTATGTGAACGCGGCAAATGGAATCTTGGTCGATAGCGAAGGTGCGCGCCGCATCGAAGAAATCTATTCGGAGTTCATTGGTCGCAAACAGGATTTCTCGGACATTCTCTATCAGAAGAAGAAACTGGTTATGGACACGCTGTTGGGCGTGGAAATGCGTACACTGGGCCGCCAGCTAGCCGAACTCGCGGCCCAAGACCGGTATGCGCGCGAGTTGGAGCGCGTTGGGTTGATCAATGCCTTGATCGAAGTTACGGCTTGTCTTGGCGTTTACCGCACGTATATCCGCAATATGGAGTTGCCCGCCCACGCGACCCACTATATCGAAGAAGCGATTGCCGCGGCGCGTGTGCGAGCACCCCATTTAAGTTCAGCATCGTTTGATTTTGTTCATGAAGTTTTGTTGATCCTGAACCCTCCACATGTGCTGGCAGACCAGCGCGAGGCCCGCCTGAACTTCGTGATGCGGTGGCAGCAATTTACGGGACCAATCGTCGCCAAGGGTCTTGAAGATACAGCGCTATACGTTTACTACCCGTTGCTATCGCTGAATGAAGTCGGGGGAAATCCGCGGCCCACCCAAGCTTCCACGCTCGACGAGTTCTACTCCTTCCTAGAACAACGACAGATCCATTGGGCCGGAACACTCAACGCCTCGTCGACCCACGACACCAAGAGGAGCGAAGATGTTCGTGCACGAATCAGCGTGCTCTCGGAGATGCCGGAAGAATGGCTCAGACACCTGGAGTTGTGGTCGGGGCTAAACGGAAAGCATAAGCAGCAGGCGGAGGGACTATCCGCACCGGACCGCAATGAAGAATACTTTTTATACCAGACTCTGCTCGGCGTATGGCCCCTCGATCGGCAGGCGGATGAGTCTTTGATCGAGCGGGTGCAGGCGCATCTCGTCAAAGCGACTCGAGAAGCTATGGTCCACACTCGCTGGACACGCCCCAATGAGCCGCACGAACAGGCGTTGCAGAAATTCGTTGCGAGTATCCTGGATGAGAACAATCGAGAATTCCTCGACGACTTCCAAAAGTTTCAAAAGAAGATCGCCTATTTCGGAATGATCAATGGACTCTCGCAGACTCTGCTCAAGATTGCAGCGCCGGGCGTAGCTGATTTCTATCAGGGCTCCGAGTTGTGGGACCTACGGCTCGTCGACCCTGATAATCGGGGCCTCGTTGACTTTGAAAGAAGGGAAGCGGCGCTCAAAGAAATCGGGAAATCCGAAGGTGAAAACAAAACGGAAGCTTTGGCCCGTCTCGTCGATCACTGGCACGATGGAAGGATCAAACTGTATCTCATTCGGAAGGCTCTCCGTTTCCGTCGCGACCATGATGATTTGTTTCACGAGGGTGAGTTTGTACCCCTGCGAGCCGTAGGGTGTCACGCCGAAAACGTCATCGCATTTCTTCGGAAGACTTCATCGACTTCGGCTTTGGTGGTGGTGCCTCGTTGGCTCTCTCGGATCGCCGGAGAATTCGGGGGGGAGTCGAAGAAAATCGACTGGTGCGACACCCATATTGTTTTGCCTGCGGGTAGCCCACCGATCTGGAGGAGCATTCTAGAGCCGAAGGAATTGGTATCTCAAGATCGACAAAGCGGAGCCAGCTTGATGCTGAACGAGTTGCTCGGCGATTTTCCAGTAGCTTTTTTGAAAGGCTCGTGAGGGATATGGCCAGCAGACGGAATTGAGA
>Ga0181528_10000867_pt1 | contig 19608 bp, 25 predicted proteins | sample PEATcosm2014_Bin_47_FD_119742 | JGI IMG/M metagenome (GOLD analysis project Ga0181528, IMG submission 119742) | Peatland microbial communities from MTU Mesocosm Facility, Houghton, MI, USA - PEATcosm2014_Bin10_10_metaG | ecosystem: Environmental > Terrestrial > Soil > Wetlands > Peat | place...
CGAAGGAGCCGAAGAGCCTGGAGACTTTGTCGAGGCGTGCGCAGAGTCCTGCGCGGACGGCGGAGGTTTCGGGATTGGTTGCAGGGTTAGCTGGCATCGGCGACGGTGGGCTCAGTGCTGGATTCCTTCTGTTTGTGGTTCAAATAGAGAGCTAGAGGCAATGTAGCTAACGATAGTACCGTGAATGGAAAGAAGGAGTTTCCAAGGATAGAAACCCAGATAGATCCCGGTGTGTACCAGGTGCTTGGAACAAAGAACACAGAGGCCGGAATAAGAATGAGAGGAGTGACAAACAATACGATAATCCATCTCTTCAGCGTCCTGCGTGCCTTCGTGTATCCGCCACGGGATAACTCGTCTAAGCCGACCTTTGCGGTGGCCAACGCGAGAATCGTAGTTTCCATCGTGATGAAGTGATCAAAGCCGGGGAATTTAGCGCCCGAGTGTTGGATCTTCCCAACCCAGAAGTCAAAGAGCCAAAATGCGAGACAATAACCCGTTCCTCCAAGGTACATCTTCAGTAATCTCTTCCAGATCATCGTGATTCCCTGCAGGCGCAAAGCCATTTGGCCGTTTTAAGCGAAGGCGGTTCTTTCATCAGGACGCTTTGGTGCTTGCCGGTTGAGCGGGAGATTCGGGATGATTGCGATCGAGGTAAAGCGCGAGCGGGAAGGGCGCCACCAGGAGCAGTAGCAACGGATAGAGCGAATAGGAAATGGCAAAATCGAAGATGGTTGTCTTGCTGAGCAATACGATAACAAAAAGAACCAGATAGACGCCGAGCCAGGCGATCAGGCAGTTCCTCAAGATGCGGCGAACTTTGATGTGGCCGCACCGATCCAGCCCCTGATAACCGGCAATTCCCAAAGAGACTGCCAAAGCCGAAAACACATTTTCGATGAGCTCATCCGAGCCGTAGCTTGAGACTCTCTTGTTCCACTCGATCATCAAGAAGCAAGCGAAGATCATTCCCGCGTAGATGAGGAAATCCGAGAGCAACCTTTTCCGATTCATCGAAAACTCCTTCTGGGCTCAGGCTAGCTGGCCGGTTTAGACGGAGGAACTACTGCGGCGCGCGGACTCGCATTGGGAGCGGCAGCGGGCTGAGCGGGGGTTGCGCCAGGTTGAGAGCCGGGCTGGGCGGGAGCGTATTTGCTGGCGCACTTGGCCTGGAGAACGGTTGCGTGGAAGACTCCGTCGCGGCCATAGGAGCCTTCGGCGAGGGCCTGGGAGTCGTCCTTGAAGGTGTCCGGGGGCGGCTCGGAGCCTTTGTAGACAACAGTGAGTAGACGGCCCGAGGCGGCCTTGGGCGAGTGGCTCTCGTATTCGTTCATTACAAATGTCACATGGGGGCCGTTGTGCTCGATCGAGCCGGGCTGGACAAAGCCCTCTACGCGCAACTGGCTGTGATAGGCCTTGTCGCCCATGCCGCCCAGTTCAGCAATGGTGACGTAGTAGCTCTTGTTGGCTCCGTATCCGGAGTAGGCAAGCCAGCCGATGGTGCCGACGATAATGGCAGCCGCGACGCCGATGCGGATCGAGTTAGGGGAAGTTTTCATAGCCAACCTCAAAGATACGAGCGTAACGTGGCCCGGTCAACCGTCCAGAGGCCTGGATGTTACCAAAGGCACAGACCGCTTAGGCAGTAATCCGTTCAGCGGGCTTAAGCCGGGGCAGTGCGTGGATTGCCTTCCCTGCTCTCTGCTCGGCTAAGCGCAACTCGTAGAGGCTTTGCAGATTGAGCCAGAACTGGGCGCTGGTGCCGAAGAAATGGGCCAGGCGAAGAGCTGTGTCGCCTGTAAGGCCACGCTGCCCGTTCAGGATGGCGGTGATTCGATTGGGCGGCACGTCTAGCTTGCGCGCCAGCTCAGAGGCGCTCATATCCAGTTCTCTCAACTCTTCGGCGAGGTGATCTCCGGGATGGATGGCAGTGATGGTCATTGGGGATCTCCCTAGTGATAATCGACAATCTCGACGTTGGATGGGCCCGAGCCGGCGTTTTGCCACTCAAAACAGATTCTCCACTGGTCGTTGATGCGGATACTGTACTGCCCCATGCGATCCCCAGCCAAAGCCTCGAAACGATTGCCCGGCAGAGCGGCAAGGTCATTCAGCGTTGTAGCCGAATCCAAGCGGTCGAGCTTCAGCCGAGCAGCCCTTTCGATGCCGTCGAATGCCTTGACGCGCATCCCGGAAGCGAAACCCCTGGTGCGCTTGTCTCGATAGCCGTCAATCATCTTCAGTTTACCTTCCGTTACGCGTTACGTCAAGAGTATTATTACTCCGAACCTGTCTATTGCGCGCCCTCCAGCGTCTGCGCGGCCCGTGTGAGCGCCTGGGTCAGCACGGTCAACTGCTGAGCGGCGCGGGTGAGGTCGTGGGCGTCCAGGGCTTCGTTGACGCCAGGCAGCACGACCGCGGAGTAGCCGGTGTACTCGCCGGGAGCGTAGATCACGTGCCTGTACCAGGGACGGTTTGGCAGGCCGGCATCGGAGAGCAGAGCGTTCTCAGCCTGACGGAGGGCGAGATTGAGCCGGACGAGGTCGCCGGAGGCGGCGATTTGCTGGCCATGCGCACGTTCGGCCGCGTTGGAAAGGCGGGCTACGGCAGCATCGGCAGCGGTAAAGTCCAGAGAGTAGTGGCCAGGAACACCGGCATTCCACCGCATCAATGAAGACCTGTCGCCGGGAACCCAGGCCTTGCGCTTGACGGAATCGAGGTAAGAGGCGATCTCGTGAGCGTAGGCGACATAGTCGTAAGGCAGCACGTCGGCATCGGCCATGCGCAGGGCTTCGAGACCAAACACACGAGCCATCTCCTGCAGATAGACAAAGTTTGGGTCGGCGTTCATGGTGAACCAGGCGAAGTTATCGAAGACCGAGTGATAGACGCCGTAAGGACCGTTGGAGCCAATATCTGTCGAGGGCACGCCCACATGCTGGAAGAAGGCCGTGTAGTCGGAGCCGGAGCCGAGGTCGCCGACATGAACCTCTTCGCCGGGCGCTGGAGGCGCATTGGAGCCGTTCTCTTGACCTTGGGTGGGTTGACCGCTCTGCGCCGGATGCACGCTCTGCGCCGGATGATTGATGCGCCACTGCTGATAGACCGTGCCGCGAAGCGGACTGGGCACCGAGCGGGTCAGTTCGCGAATAAACTGCTTGAGCGAGGGCACGGCGGCGGCGGAAAAATCGGACCCGGAGACCGCTACATCGGTGTTGAAGTAGGCGACGGCGCGCCCCAGGGCCATGGCGTTCTGGTCTACCCACTCGGTTGAGCCGATGAGGCCCTCCTCTTCGGCGTCCCAACTGCAAAAGACGATGGTTCGCTTGGGCCGCCAGCCCTGCCGTAGAAGCGCGCCGATGCCGTGAACCGATTCGAGCATGGCGGCGGTGCCGCTTGAGGGATCGACGGCTCCATAGACCCAGGCGTCGCGGTGGTTGCCCACCACCACCCAGTCGTCGGGATATTCAGAGCCTTTGATCTTGCCGATCACATCCCAGATGATGCGGCGCTGATAATCCTGCACTGAGACAAGGTGGACTCTCACGGCATCGGCGCCCTCCGTCTGACCGATGTGATAGCGGAAGCCGAGTCCGCCTTGCCAGCCCTGCGGCACTCCGGGGCCTTTGAGGGCTTGCAGAATCGGCCCTGCGTCGTGGTAACTGAGCGGGATGGAGATGATGCGGGGTTGGCTGCCATAGGGTGAGACGCGGGCAGAATCGGGCAGGTCAAGAGTTGAGGAGACGCTGGGAGTCTCCGGATCGCCGGGATATTTGAAGAGGTATTGGACGGAGCCGCGCTCGACTGCGGTCTCGGGCCGCCAAGGTCCAATTGGATACACGTCCCCCTTGGAGAAACCGTCGTCCTCCGGGTCGGAGTAAAGGAGCACACCGGCAGCGCCACGCTGCTCGGCCAGGTAGACTTTCACGCCGCGGAAGTTGACCCCGTAGCGCATCAGGACGATTTTGCCGCGCAGGTCGATGTGCCGGGAGGCGAGCTGGTCGAAGTCCTCTAGACGGCCATAGTTGGCGTAGACTACCTCGGCGGTCACATCCCCAGATCCGGAAGAGCCGTTAAAGGGCATCACCACGCGGGGATCATCCTGATAGGGGTCGCCCTCGACATGTTCCCGAGTCGGGCCGCTCATGAGCAGCTTTCCGCTCGAATCATAGGCCTCGACACGCTCTGTCTTGGGCTGGTTCATCAGGACACGATAGGGAACGATCTCCGTCTCGAGACCCGAGGCGCGAAACTTCTGCGCCACGAAGTCGACGGTCTTTTGGTCCCCAGGGGTTGAGGCCAGATGTGGTTCGGCGCTGAGGGTCTTCAGGGCCTCGCCGGCCAGATAGGCGTTAGGGATGGCTAGGAATTTTTCTTCGATTTTTGCTTGAGCCGAAAAGTCGCGATAGCCAAAGACGGCCGGGGCAGGCTGCGCGGCGTTCTGCGCCGGAAGAGGCCCGTGAATGAGTGCCAGAAGAAACAAGAAGGCGAGCGGCTTATCGAGCGCCATGCGCGGGACCTCTTTCGGCGAGTTGGCTGAACTGCTGGCCGCCTCTTATGCCACTGGCTGAGCACAGTGAGAGCAGCGCTTGGCGGCCAGCGGAATTTCACTCAGACATTCAGGGCAGGCCTTGGTGGAGGGCTGTACCTCGGGCGCAGGTTTCTTAAGCTTCGACAGAAGGTGGTTGATGGGCAAGACAATGGCAAAATAGACCACACTGGCAACAATCAGGAACGAGATGGCGGCATTGAAGAAGTTCCCGATCTTGATGTGCCCGCTGCCTACGTTTAGAACTACGCCGCTGAAATCCGGCCTGCCGATGGTGGCGGCAATGAGCGGGTTGAGCACGTCGTTCACCAGTGAGGTGACAATGGAATTGAAGGCCACGCCTAGAATGACGGCAACGGCAAGGTCAACGACATTTCCCCGCAAGATGAAATCGCGAAATCCTTTGAGCATTCTTCCCTCCGCTTGTTTGGCTGTGCAATGGCCTTTGGCGTGAACACGATACACAGGGTAGTGTTCTTTGCATATCCTACAGGTTGGCAAGGTACTTTTGCAGCCCAGACCGACCTGGGGGCCCGAGCCGGATCGCTAGAGATAGACCCAAAGGAACAGCACCATGACCAGGATCATCAATTCCGAATAGAGCAGAATGAGAACGCCGGCGTGGTAGAGGCTCCATCTGCGATCGAGGCAGCGCGCTGTCTCGGCAATCCCCCAAAAGACAACCAGCGCAAGCAGGATCTGCCACGGCGAAGCGTGAGGCGCGTCAGCCGCCGGAAAACCCGCCAGGCAGAGGCTGACCGCCAGCGCGCCGAGGGCGAGCAGGACGCCGCGGGCAAGCGAGCGCTTGCGCAGCCGGACGGAGACCATGCGGAGAAGTTCCACACTTCAATCTATCGCGTTGTACGGGCTGGCAGCCGGTTGCGGCCGCCCACTTTGACTTAGCCCATCCTCGGCCAGGCTCTTTCGCACGCGCACCATAATCCCAAGATAGTAGGCCAGGTTGTGGATCGTGTTCAAGGTTCCCGAGAGCGCCTCGCCGGATTGCATCAGGTGGCGCAGATAAGCGCGGGAGTAACGCCGGCAGACCATGCAGCTGCAAGCCGGGTCGGGCGGGCCCTGATCCTCTGCATAGCGCTTGCCTTTGATGTTCAGGCGGCCCTCGCTGGTGAAGAGCAGGCCGTGGCGCCCTGCGCGGGTGGGCAGCACGCAGTCCATCATATCGACCCCCATGCGCGCATACTGCTCGATCTCATCGGGATAGCCCACGCCCATCACATAGCGCGGCTTGTCGGCGGGCAGCAGGGGCAGCACCTCGGCGATCATTTCCAGAGTCAGTTCGCGCGGCTCTCCGACGCTGAGGCCGCCGATCGCGTAGCCGTCGAAGTCCATCTCGACCAGTTGCTCGGCGCTCTCGCGGCGCAGATCGCGGTACATTCCGCCCTGGACAATACCGAAAAGGCTCTGCGATCGACCGCCGAACTCCTGCTGCCACGGGACTTGAGATCGGTACGCATGGAAGTGATCGAGCGAGCGCCGCGCCCAGGCCATCGTCAGCCGCAGGCTCTCTTCGGCGCGGGTGCGTTCGGCCGGGTACTCGGTGCACTCGTCAAAGGCCATGCAGATGTCCGCACCGAGGGCGATTTGCACGTCCATTGAATGTTCCGGCGAAAAGAAATGGCTGCTGCCGTCCAGATGAGACCGGAAGCTCACACCCTCGTCGCTGACCTTGCGCAGCGCGCTCAGGCTGAAGACCTGAAAGCCGCCCGAGTCGGTCAGCATCGCGCGCGGCCAACTGATAAACCGATGCAGCCCGCCCATGCGCTGGATCGCCTCATGACCGGGACGCAGATAGAGGTGATAGGTGTTTCCGAGAATGATCTCCGCCCCGAGTTCTTCAAGCACGTCTTGCGGAACGGCTTTAACCGTGCCGGCCGTGCCCACCGGCATAAAGACGGGCGTCTCGACCATGCGATGGGGCAGCAGCATCCGTCCCCGCCGGCCGCCGGCCGTGGATGTTGCCAATACGTTGAAGTCGAGGCTCACCAAACGATTCTACCGGGGTAGCCATCCTTCGCATTGCACTCGCACTACCGCACCCCGGTCGCAGTTAGGGTCGTCGGATAGCGCGGCAAGCATTCGAGCCACCGTTTCCCCATGGCCGGGCACAATCGCCTGTGGAGCAATCTCGTTGAGAGGGATTAATACAAAGCCACGTTCGGCAAGACGCGGGTGAGGGACTTTGAGGTCAGGTTCGCTGATTTCCATGTCTCCGAAGAGCAGAATGTCGAGATCGAGCGTACGCGGGCCGTTGGCGATGCTAGCCTTCCGCTCCCGTCCAAACTCCTGCTCCATGGTCAGCAAGGCATCGAGCAACTCGCGCGGGGCGAGTTGCGTCTCCAACGCTACGACGGCATTGATGAATCGCGGTTGCTCGGCAAAGCCTACCGGGGCGGTCGAATACAGCGAAGAGCGGCGAACCAAGCGGCCCAGCGATTCGAGACGCAAGGCCGCCGCCGCCAGAGTCGCCTCTGGTGCGCCAGCCGAGCTGGCCAGATTGCCGCCCATTCCGATGTAGGCCATGCCCATGACTCAAGGGTAGCGCGATGGGGAGGATGACCGTTGCGGGAATATTCCAGCGCGATCTTGTCCAAATAAGTGCAATGCGCAATTCCAGCGCAGGGACTTATACTAAGTCTGCATTGACCCGCGACGAGAGGAGTTCCATGGCGGATAGCTCCGACCTCAAGATTCGGAAGGCTCGGTTGGAAGCGGGCTCTCTCATGGTGCGCAAGCAATACCGCGAGGCGATTCCCTTTTTCGAGGAGGCAATTCAGCTTCTTTCAGAGCAAAACAAGCCAATTGCCATGTCCGACATGCTGTGGCGCGTCGGCCAATGCTATACCAGGATTGGTCTGCGAGACCACGCAATCGTTCGTTTGCGAGCCGCCTTGCGCATCCTGCGCGAATATTCAGGCGACGATCACCTCCCGGCCGTTCTTCTGGAACTCGGCAATGCTCTGCGCAAGGGCGATCCCGGTGAAGCCGAAGATTGTTACAAAGAGGCCGCGGAGATCTATGTCGCAAGGAAGCAGCTTGAACTCGCCGCCGCCGCGTGGGTCAATCTTGGCATCATGTATTCCGAGCAGGAGCGCTTTGAGGAATCGCTGGCGCACTATGAGAAGGCGCGCGATGTTCGGGAGCGTTCTCCGTCCGTCAAGCCTTCGCGCATCGGCGTACTGCTGAACAACATGGCGAATTGTCAACGCCGAATGGGCAATTATGATGAGGCGCACAAGTTAGCCGACCGGGCGGTCGAGTTCCTATCGCAGAACGGAGATCCCGGACCCGCCGCGGCTTATGGAACGCGCGGACTGATCTTTCTGGACTCCGGCAACGATGCCGAAGCCGTGGAGTGGCTGCAGGAGTCCTATGCCGAGCGGAAAAAGGCCTCCAGCCCCAACTTCGAGACCATCGCGGAGAACCTGGAGATGGAGATCGTTGCGTTGAAGCGGCTGGGCAGGATGGAAGAAGCGGCCCTGGCGGAGGATCGCCTCAGGTTGGCGCGCGCCGCGATGAATGAGATCCCGCAACCCTGGATCTGGTAGCATCCTCTTTGGAGATTCTCAGCATGGATGCCCTGAACAACGCGAGCCTTGGCTCCCGCCGCATTGAAGATATCGCACTCGATCTGCTCAAGTTTGTAGCCGGCACGGCCGGCGTAGGCCGCCCTGCCGCGCCCTCGACCGGCTTCAGTGGTTCGGGCACGCCCAAGCCCGAGGAACACGTGGCCCAATTGCTCGACCTCTATAGCCGCTGCCTCAAGGTCGTCAAAGGCCACGCTTCTGAACAGCAAACAGCCGCGGGAACCGAAAGAGGGACGGAGAAATAGCTGGCCACCCCATCCTGCGTGTTGCCGTTGCCGGAGCTGGCGCCTTTGGCAAGAACCACCTGCGCGTCTACCGCGAGCTTGAGACAGCCGTGCCTGACGCCGCTATGGGCGTTGCTCTGGTTGCGGCAGTTGAGCCGAACGCGGCACGTGCCGCCGAGACCGCGGACAGGTACGCGATTCCTGTCTTCGCAACCGTGGAAGAGCTTCTCGCGGCTGATCTGCGGCTCGACGCAGCCACGGTCGCCGTTCCCACCGTGCATCACCACGCCGTAGCGTCGGCGCTGCTCAATGCCGGCCTCGACCTGCTTGTCGAGAAGCCTCTGGCAGCAACCCTCGCCGAGGCCGATGACCTGATCGCGAGAGCGGACAAAGGGAAGCGCATCCTGCAACCCGGCCACCTGGAGCGCTTCAACCCGGCGGTACTGGCCGTGCAGCCGCAACTGCGCCGGCCCATGTTCTTCGAGGCGCACCGGCTCTCGGTCTTCACGCCGCGTTCGCTCGATGTGGACGTAGTGCTCGACCTGATGATTCACGATCTGGACATCGTGCTCACCTTCGCCGCTTCGCCGGTGCGCGAGGTGCGGGCCGTCGGCCTGCCGATTCTCTCGCCCAAGGTGGATATCGCCAACGTCCGCGTCGAGTTCGAGTCGGGCTGCGTGGCGAACTTCACGGCATCGCGTGTATCGACCGAACGAGTCCGCAAGCTGCGCTTCTTCGAGCCTCGCCAGTATGTTTCCATCGACTACGCCCGGCAGGATTTGCTGGTGATTCGCGTGGAGGCAGGCACGGGCAAGGCCTCGCCGGCTGATCTGATTCGCTCGCTGCCGCCGCAGGTTGCCGCAATGTTGTCGCCGGGGATTGCCGAGGGAATCGCGTCGGGAAAGATCGATCTGTCCAAGATAAGCCCGGCATTGATTGCGCAGTTTGCCGCCATGGCAAAGATCGATCCATCGGTCATCGCGCAGATTACAAATCTTGGGGAATCGAAGGCTGGCTTGAGCTTCTCCAAACCGGATGTTACGCCCGGTGAGCCATTGCGGCTTGAGATTGGTTCGTTTCTCGATTCCGTCCGCACCCGCCGTGAGCCGCGCGTTACTGCGCGCCAGGGCCGCAACGCACTGGCTCTGGCCCTGGAGATTCAGGCCTCGATGGCTGCCCACGCCAAGCGCGCCGGCCTCGAAGACTTCTTCAATCCCGGCGCTTAAGGTGTTGCTCCATGTCGTCAGTCAGCGTCTAGTAATTCAGCGCTTTGCCAATCTTGAAGAGAGCTGGGATCGACGCCGCGAGCAGGGCCGCCACGCCAACGGAATAGGCCGCAGCCTTTCCGAGGGTTACGTACCCCTCCTTGAGAGCCATTGCCACCAGCAATGTGAGTACCGGCAGATTCAAGACCACAGCCGTTGCAACACCTGGCATATAACTACGCCGCGCCAAGGTTGCCGCAAGGTGGGGAATCAGGACGTTGACTAACGCTACGACCATCGATCCGAATGCCAGGTAACTCCAGACAGTTTGCTTCCCCGACTCCGCGCTCAGCCATGTTATGGCGAAGGCCAGCGCCGTCAAGATCGACACGGCAAAACGAAAGACGCCGGGCGAAACAGGAGTGCGCCAGAAGCCGGTTCGCTTTGCCCATGCTGGAAGCCACATGGCCTCTTCCGCATTGTGAAGAGTTACGACAATCGGAAAGAGCCATACCAGATTTCGGTAACTCATTGCCGCCTCCTACTTCGTTGCTGGGGCCGCGTTTCGAGAAACAACTACGCATTGAGGTATCGATCAGCGTGGAAACACGGGGCAGTCGTCTCTCTCAAGCAACCCCCGGTGCGCGGTTGAATGCGCCGACAATGTACTTCCAGACCAGGTAGTAGCCGGCCAGCGCAGCCAGAAAGCACGGCGCGATCAGCGTGTAAGGGATCTCGCACGCATTAAACCATGTGGCGCCTTGCGCGCCCAGCCAATTGGCTGACGGGTCTGTTTTGCAACGCCCCGTCATTTTGCCGCACCGCCGGCTATCTGCCCGGTTGCCTTTTTGTACACATCCTCGTGGCTGGGAAAAAACTTGAACACAACCAGAGTGCTGGAAGCGCCGTTATCGGCCCGAGCAAAGAATACTTCCACGGGCTCGCCCGCAATGTAGAAGCGGTCGGCTGACTCCGCATGCAGGGGAACAGGCTCTTTGCCGTCCCTCTCGATGAAGAGCCGTCCATCTTGAAAGGAAATGGTCGCTCCGGCAGGATTTTTGACTCCATCTTGCAAGTAATGTCCGGCATAGCCGCTCAGAACCTCCTCGGGCACCTTCGCCTCTTTGCCATCCGAGGGCAGAATCAAATCTGCATCCTTGCTCAGGCGCGCCAGTTCGTCGTCTAACTCCAACGCTCCCGGAGCTTCAATTCTTCCCTCTGTCACCACCAGGTTAGAGAGCACAGCCAAGGTGGTCTTGATCGCTGGAAGGTAGTCGAGCTGGGAGTAAAAGCCGACGGCCAGGCCTTCGTGGCCGATATCGAGATCCTTGGCCTTCCCTTGAATCTTCAGCCCGTATCCGTATTCCGGCTGGAAAGGCGTCTGCATCTCTTTGAGCGAAGCCTCGGATAAAACCTTTCCTCCCTCAAGCCCCTCGGTCCAGCGGATGAGATCTTCGGCCGTGGATGCGAGACTGGCAGCGCCGGTCAATCCACCCAGGTCTTCTTCCTCGTAGTGAAAAGGCCCCTTGGCCAATTTCAGATAGCCGTTGGCGCGATGGCGGGTGGTCTGCGTGTTCCAGATACAGCTGGTCCGGCGCATCCGCAGCGGACGGAAGATGCGCCGGCTTAGAAACTGGCAATAGGATTCGCCGCTGGCCTCTTCCACCACCTTGGCCAGTAGCATGTAATTGGCGTTGCTGTAATCGAATTTGGCGCCCGGCTCAAAGCTGAGCGGCTTGTCCGCCAGCGAGCGCAGAGTCAGCGGAATATCCGTCTGATGCTGCTGGCGTAGTACCGCGTACTCCACATCCGGAATTCCGGAGGAATGGGTGAGCAGATGGCGCAGTGTGACGGCGTTCCACGATGCCGGAGCCTGCGCGTAGTGTTTCCTGAGGAAGTCGCTGGTTTTCAGCTTGCCGTCTTGCTGCAAAAGAAGGATAGCCGCCGCGGTGAACTGCTTGGAAAGAGAGGCGACGGCAAAACGCGTATCGCGCTTGAAAGGCGTCTGCTCCTCGATATTGGCGAATCCATAGCCGGCCTGAAAGAGCAGATGATGATTCCGCTCGACGGCAATCACGCCTGAAAAACCGTCCCGATTATGGTAGAACTGCGCCACATGCCTCATGCGCGCGGCTAACTGTGCATCCTCCCGCGTTTGGGCCAACAAGGAGAGCTCCAAAAACACAAGAATCGCCAGAATAGAGAACACGCGCACGAACAGCCTCCCGAGATAAGAGCCCGTGCGCATGCCCAACCTGTTCAACGCGCAGACAGGCCTCGAATCAAAGCAGGATCAAGGATACTATCAAGTCCGGCTTCTATCTAGATTGCCGCTCCCAGATGAGCGCGCCTGCGGAAGATTGTCATGCCCGCTCAAGTATTCCTGAAGACGCTGCCCATCGCCTCACTGAGGCTTTCTTCCACATCGCCTGCATCATAATCGCACCGAGACGGTTATGAAACAGCTTCTAGTACCCATCACGCAATTCCCAGTACGCGGTTAAAGTTGCCTACGATGTACTTCCAGACCAGATAATAACCGGCCAGCGCGGCCAGGAAGCACGGCACAATCAGCGTGTAGGGAATAGCGCACGCATTAAACCATGTGGCCCCATGTGTGCCCAGCGCAAGCACTCCCAGGCAACTCGCCGAGGTTGCTCCCAACGGCATCAGAAGAAGAGGCAAGATGGCTCCATGCAGGCCGATGGGCAGATGAGTGTGTTCGTGCGATGCGAGCCAGATCATATTCCACAACCCGAAGAGCGACGGCACCACGGCCATGGGAAAGATCAACGCTTGCTCAATGGGAACCGGCACCTTGAGAACGATTCGCACCACGATGAAGACCGTCAGCAGCACCGGCAAGACGAGAGTGGGCACGAATATACCGGCCAGGTAAGCTCGAAGATAGGGATGGGTATTCATAACTTCCTCCAATTTTTTGCGAGCTTATGCCCGCTGTCTCACAGGTAGTAAAGAAGCAAGGGAATCGCCGCCGGAAAGAACGCGACGAGAACCACGAGGCTAGCCGCAAGAGCACCGTCGAACCATGCCCAGTTGAATCCATTGCGCACGGAGACCGCAGGCTTGGCAGAGTCTGCGTCCAGCCGCCGCAGCATTGCGGGCCAAAGGTCGCGGGCAGGCTCGGCGTCTGCCTCGACCTGAGGCAGCGCCTGTTGCAAGAGCTTCTTCAACTGGTCCTGATCGTGTTCATTCATGGCGTGATTCCTTGTCTCTCCAAGTCTTTTCTGAGCAATCGAAGCGCGCGAAAGACGCGAAGTTTCACAGCTGCAACCGAGATTCCCAGCGCAGCGGCCACATCTTTTTGCGGCCGGTCTTCAATGACTGCCAGCGTGGCCGCAATTCGCAGCTTCGGCGGAAGCCGACGGAAGGCTTGCGCGGTCTTGGCACGAATCTCTGCACTGACTGCCGGATCGGCCTCAGGCGGAGCCGGAATCTCACCACCTGCCTCGGTATCGAGTTCGAACTTGTCACCACTCGCCCGCAGGGAATCGAGCGCTGCATGAGTGGCGATGCGCCGCGCCCAGCCTTCAAATCCCCGCGCCGGCTCAAAGCGTGCATGAGCCCGATAAATGCGCCAGAACGTCTCGACGGTGAGATCTTCAGCCGACGACGGGTCGCGGACAATGCGCAGAATCCAGCCGTAGACCGAGCGCTGATGCTGGTGAAAGAGCGTCTCGAAGGCAAATGCATCGCCCTGGCGGAAACGGTTCAGGACGTCGCTCGATTCGTTCGGCATCCGTCCTTCCCCTTTCTACATAGTCTTACGGTCCGATCAATGGCAAGGTTACATGCTATCCGAGAAAGCCTGCATATTTTTCTTTATAACTCCGGGAACACTTTCTCAAGCCCCGGTGTCTACCTAAGTACAGTGGTTCCGATTGGGATATGCGGAGTGCCTCGGGCTCCAGCGACAGTTGATCTTCGCTGGGGCATAGAGCGAATGCCCCCGCTTCCCGCGCCGAGTTAGTGCGCGAGAGCGGCCGGCCCGCTCGCGTCTGAATCATGGCCTCTAACTCCCAGCCGGCGCGGCTGAATCGGTTCTTCAAGGGAGGCAGGCCATGTTTGAAGACTCCACATTTGAATCCGCAGGTAGAATTCGCACCCGCAGCCGCCGCTGGATGATTGCGGCTTTTACCTTCAATGCCTCCATTGTGCTGGCGTTCGTTCTGGTCCCACTGTTCTGTCTCGAGGCTCTGCCGCGGAAGTACATCTCCACCCTGATCCCCGTGCCGCCGGCGCCGCACGTACAAGAACAACAGCCGAAACCTGTGACGCAAGCGGCTCGACCCGCATCTGAGATGGATAACGGCCACATCTTCGCGCCGCCAAGAATTCCCACGCAGATCTTTTCGCCCTCCGTCCCAGACCAGCCCATCGTCGACGTAGCAAGCTGGGACCCCGGTACTCCGGGCAGTTCTGGCCCTCCTCTTCCCGGCCAGCCGAAACCACGCGTTGTCCATCAGCCACCGGCCGGTCCTATGCACGTCTCCACAATGGTCGAGGAAGGGCTGTTGATCCGCAAGACGATCCCGGTCTATCCGCCCATTGGGCTCGCCATGCACGCGCAGGGCACCGTGGTTCTGGTGGCCACCATCTCCAAGGCCGGGAACATCGAGAATCTTCGCGTCATAAGCGGTCCGGCGGTGCTGCAGCAGGCCGCGCTCGACGCCGTGAGCACCTGGCGCTACAAGCCCTATATGCTCGACGGCGAACCGGTCGAAGTGGAGACTACGGTCAATGTGGTCTTCACCATGGGACGGTAAAGATCACAGGGGCGACCCAGGTCTCGCGTTGAGACCTGGGATCGCACTCAGCGACTATCGAATCTTTCGGCGTTGAGCCCGGCGAAGACAGCCTCATAGCGTCCGTCCCTTGCTGCGAAGCGAAGACCCTTCACGCGCTCTACACAGATTTCAGAGGGGGTCGGCTGAGTCTTGAGGATCTGCATGACCTCGGTGATGAATTCGTTGAGCGGCATGGCGCGCGGGTCGTCGGCGCCGTCCATCAGGTGCGTGGCCACATACGGCGGGATCAGCTCGATAACCTCGATCTCGGTTGCCTTGAGCTGATAACGCAGCGACTCGGTATAGGAGTGAATCGCGGCCTTGGTGGCGCAATAGGTCGGGGTGAGCGCTAGAGGAAGAAAGGCAAGGCCCGAAGACACGTTGACGATGGCGGCGCGGGGCTGCTTCTGCAAGTGGGGCAGCAGCGCCGCCGTCATCCGGATGGGCCCGAGCAGGTTGGTGGTGACGATGGCCTCCGAGTCGGCTAGGTCGCTCTGCTGGGCGAGCAGGTTTTCCGGTCGCATGATGCCGGCGTTGTTGACGAGCACATTGAGCGCGGGGAATGCGGCGACGGCCTGGGCGGCAAAATCGCGGATGGCCACAGGGTCTTCAACATCGAGAGTGAGCGACTTCATGCCGGGGTTGGCGGCAACGGTTTCGTCGAGGGATTTCTTGCTCCGGCCGGCGATGATGATCTGATTGCCCAGCTTGTGCAGTTCCTGGGCGAGGCCGCGGCCAATGCCGGTGCCGCCGCCGGTGATGAGAATGGTATTGCCAGTGAGATTCATGGGGATTGCAACCTCCAAGAGTCATGATAAGGGCACCTGGTGCTTCCAGGCTGGCCTGAGCGTTCGTATATATGTAGCGCCGCCAGGTCGGCTGTCTTGTGGGCCTCCTGGCCCGCACGCGAACCCTGGCTGCGTGGACGCCGCCAATACAGCCGCTCTAGACAGCGGCGCCAATCGAATGCGCACTTTGCGGATATGCTCCGAGTAAAGACAAAGAACCAGTGCCCGAAGTGGGAACTCGCCGACTTGGAGTGATGCAGATCACATATTTCGATTCAAAAGTTACCGCAGAATGAATCATCCGATGGGAAGAGCTTCGGTTTCGGTCCGGGGGTGATCCGGTTCGAAGATTCGCGGATCACTTTTCCGGGAGGAAGGACTCCAAATGGCGACCCAAAGTCTCTGCAATATTGAAGTCGAATCAGAACAGGTCTTTAGGCTCGGAGACATCCTTCCTAAATCGATCTGGTCGCCTTACAGAACCGCATCGCCCGCGTTCGTCAAAGGGTCAGAGCGCGCGGCCGACGGCGGCGCAGGAGATGGAAGCTGCTTCAGCGGCGCGTTTGTGGCACTCGCCCTGGAGGCTGTAGCGGCGCTCGGCTTCTACGGGATCTGGCAGCTTTGGCACATCCTCCGCTAGCCATCTGCGGTGGGGCCAGACGCTCGCATGGGGTTCGTGGATTCCCAGGCCCCAAATGCAGGACTTAGGGCACCCGGCGCGGGTTCAATATGTCTCCGACTCGGAAATGGCGAGATAAGTCAATTTTGAACGGACAAACTTTAGTCGAATGAAAACGGTAATGTCATAGTATCGGTAGTTTTCCTGAAATTCTTTCTCGCTCATGTCTGGATTGCCCTTTCGAAACCTGGACAGTTCCTCCGGTGATGTTTCTTTCCTGGACTCAACCAGATACTGAAGCTCAGTCTGGCTACGAAAACCAGGTTTGCCAAGAATCTTGATGACCCCTGCCGGAGTTAGTCCCAATTCTAGACCAGACGCAGTCGCTACATAGCGGGAGATTCTTGGCGAGCGAGAGCAGTATTCCTTGCCATTCCAAGAGGCGTTTTCCGAAAACAGGTAGAACGCGTTGTTGACCTCTCCTTCTTCAACAACTAGATCAGTCATGTCCTTCGGGTTCGATGAGAGATAACATTTCTGCCCTCTTGAAGTTCCCGCATCGCCACGGTCCATGACCGTAGCTTCGCCCAATTTCAAACCAGATTGCGAGAGTGCTCCCTTTCTAATATCCATTCCAAGAATACGAAAGTTAGCATCGGCGATCGTTCGCTTTTGAGCAATTAATCCCCCATCTTTTGGATTGTCGAGCGCCCCGTCAAAAGACCACCAATCGGAATTGTCATTCAGCGGCACTTCAGCAGGCCTTTGACCAAAAAGTCTAACCGCATTGGCCGCAGCAAACAAACATAACAACGAAACCATCGCTTTTCGGCTTTTCATTCTTGGCACGGTCTTTTGCATTTCCGCTTGTCCTTTCGGTGCCATCTATTTCTTCAGCGGCTTGCGGGCGAAGTAATAGAGAGAAAAGGCAAGCGCGGCGAAGGCTAAGACGCTTACATAGTTGTTATCCAAGACTGTATGGGGGAAGTTGAGCAGGTCGCGGCTATCTTTGAAGGTGGCTTCGTAGCCTTTGAGAGCTACACCGATGAGGCCTACGATGCCGCCTGCCGCGATAAGTCCCGAGGCGAAGAGGGAGCCGGGAGAGATTTCGCTGTCGGTGGATTCGCCGCCGGTGTTCTTGACGGCCGCATCGACGAACCAGCGGACCATGCCACCGACAAAGATGGCCAACGTCGTTCCAATTGACAGATAGGCCCCGACGGCGAAGCTGAGCGAGCGGACACCTAATAACTCGACGGCGATGACCAGAAAGACTCCGAGAAGGACCAGACCCCACGGGAGTTTGCGACTTAGTATTCCGTTGATAACGGTGGCCATGAGACGGGCTTGCGGCGCTGCGGCCTTTTCGCTGCCGATACCTTGGATCCACTGAACTTCGATTTGATGGGTCGCGGGGGAGTAGAGATACTTTCCGTCGGCTAACTCAGGCGACCCGAGGGCGTTCAAGATGACGTACTCGGTTTTGTGATGGGTGGTGGAAGATTTGTCCGTAGCGAGAACGCGAAATGTCTCGGGCAGCCGCTGAGCGTCGTTTTGCACGGCGACGCCGGGATGCGAGGCATTGATGTCCCATGTCTGCGAGGCGGAGTGGAACTCCTGCAAGCCGGTATTCATCAGGTTGAGCGTGAGGCCGATGGCGAAGGTGGAGACGACCACGCCGATCATCAACGCAATCTGTTGCAGGCGTGGTGTGGAGCCGACGAGATAGCCGGTCTTGAGGTCCTGCGATGTGTCGCCGGCATTGGCCGCGGCGATGGCCACGATGCCGCCGATGGTGATGGCCAAGGCGCCGTAGGCGGGGGCCGTCCAGCCCTGAAACAGGAAGACGGCGCATGTGGCCATGAGTGTGGCGATGGCCATGCCGGACATGGGATTGGCCGAGCTGCCGATGAGGCCGACGATGCGCGAACTGACCGTGACGAAGAGGAAGCCGAAGATGACGACGAGCAGCGCGGCGGCGATATTGGGCAACACGCCGACTTGCGCTCCGGGCACCGGCTTGAAGGTGAGGAAGACAAAGGTCAGGACAACGATCGCGAGCGAGCCGAAGACGACCGTGCGCATGGATAAGTCGTCCTCGGTGCGAAGGGGCTTGGCGCTGGCTTGAGAACCGGCGCGGAGGTTTTTGAATCCGGCGGCAAGGGCGCTGACGATAGTGGGCAATGTGCGCAGGAGGGTGATGAGTCCAGAGGCTGCAACGGCCCCCGCGCCCATGGGCCGGATGTAAGTGGACCATAACTGACTGGGGCCCATGGCGGCGATGGGGATGGTGCCGGGATAGATGGGTCCGGGCAGCGCCTTGCCAAAAAAGTAAATAAGCGGCATGAGAACGAGCCAGGAGAAGACGCCTCCGGCAAAGATAACGCCGGCGATGCGTGGGCCGATGATGTAGCCAACTCCTAAATACTCCGGCGTCGCGTCCGCCTTGATGGATGCGCCTTTGAGCACGTGCTGCGGGCCAAAGTCGGGCTGAAATTCGGGAGTGCCGGGCCAGGCTTTGAAGAGGTTTTCATTCTGGAAGAATGTATAAAGGCCGCCGATGCCGAGACCGAAGAAGACGCGGCTGGCAAAGGAGCCTCCTTTTTCGCCGGCGATGAGTACGTCGGCGCAGGCCGTGCCCTCAGGGTATTTCAGGTTGCCGTGCTCCTGGACAATGAGCTGGCGGCGCAGGGGAATCATGAAGAGGACGCCGAGCCAGCCGCCGATCAAGGCCAGCATGAAGATACGGGAGTATTCGAGATCGAAGCCCAGAAAGACCAGCGCGGGGAGGGTGAAGATGACTCCCGAGGCGATGGACTGGCCGGCGTTTCCGGTGGTCTGGACGATGTTGTTCTCGAGAATGGAGCTGCGGCCAAAGGCTCTCAAAATGCTGATAGACAGCACGGCAATGGGGATCGACGCGGCCACTGTGAGGCCGGCTCTCAGGCCCACGTAAACCGTGACCGCGCCGAAGATGACTCCGAAAACGGAGCCAAGCGCTATGGCTCGAAAGGTGAACTCGGGAGGCTTTTCGTTGGGGGAGACGAATGGCTGAAAGTCGGGTGGTTGAGAGTCGGGCACGGTGAGCCTCCAAGGGTCGCAGGCGGATTTGGGGCAGATTCCCTGAAGGGGCAGTGTAGCAGTGAAGGGGGTTGAGGGGACAAGTGGGCTTGCAAAGCTGGAGCCCGCGATGATTTTGCGACACGAACGGCACGGCTGTATTCCTGCCGAGATACAAGTTCAGAATTCTAGGAGCTTCCTAGAAGCCGGCAGACGGGCTTTTCACCGGCCGGAAGAGCCAAAGGTTGAGCAGCAAAAAGAGCAGGCCGCCGACGGTGAATTTAAGCCAGACGGGGGCATTCGAGGGAGAGAAGAAGCCCTCCAGCGTGCCCGCGATGACCAGTAGAGGAATGACGCCGGAGATCAGTTGGGTGGCTTCGACGCCGCCGCGCGCGACCGACTCTTTCCAGCGCAGTGCACCGGGAAAGAGCATGGAGTGGCCGAGGCGGAAGCCGGCGGCTCCGGCGATCAGGATGGAAGGCAGTTCGAGCGAGCCGTGCGGGGCGACAAAGCTCCACAGGGCCAGAGACATGTCGTAATGGTGGCAGGCCGCGGCGATGACGCCCAGCATGATGCCATTCTGAAAGAGGGCGAGGAAGGTTCCCAGACCGAAGACGATTCCCCCGGCAAAGGTGATGAAGCAGACCGACAGATTATTGGTCATGATGGCGCTCGATGCCAGGGGCGCCACGCTGACCACGGACTGGGTCCACATCGTATGGCGCTCCATGGTGGCGATCATCTCTGGGC